>ERZ1027013.830-NODE-830-length-10642-cov-12.369415_pt1 | contig 10642 bp, 9 predicted proteins | sample MGYA00519446_ERZ1027013 | MGnify/ENA primary metagenome ERZ1027013 (study PRJEB26926, sample SAMN06164699) | human gut metagenome | biome: ENVO:00009003; feature: ENVO:2100002; material: ENVO:00002003 | host: Homo sapiens | place: USA | collected 2012 ... | reverse complement strand
AATCAGCCATTGACAATTCGGACAAGAAGCAGTCCACCAAGGACAACCTGCACTCGACACTGGCGGTCCTGCATGATTTCCGTTCCGGATTGGACTTCAAGGATCTTACCTATACATTCCTTCGTGATTTTGAGCAATACTTGAGAGAAAAGGGCAATGCGGTCAATACGATAGCCAAGCACATGAGACAGCTCCGTACCTTGGTCAATGAGGCAATCAACCAGGGATATATGCACGCGGACGCTTATCCGTTCAGAAAGTACAAAATCAAACAGGAGAAAGGCAGACATGAGTTTCTTACCCCGGACGAGCTGAAGAAGCTGGAAACGGTCGAGGTGGAAGAGGAGTCCATGCGCCATGTGCTCGATGCCTTCCTGTTCTGCTGTTATACCGGATTGCGCTATTCTGACTTCTGCCAGCTCACACCTGAGAATTTCATTAGAGTAAACGGCAAACGGTGGCTGTACTTCAAATCCGTCAAGACAGGGGTGGAAATCCGTCTGCCGTTACATCTGCTGTTTGAAAGCAGGGCATTGGGCATTCTTGACCGTTATCCGGATATCGGAAGTTTTGCCGCTTTGCCTTGTAACTCGGAAGTGAATAAGCAGCTTCGAAAGCTGGCCGGGTTGTGTGGTATCAAAAAACGGATAACCTACCATGTGAGCCGTCATACCTGTGCCACCCTGCTGGTTCATCAGGGAGTTGCGATTACAACAGTCCAGAAGCTGCTCGGACATACTTCCGTAAAGACCACACAGATTTATTCGGAGGTACTTTCCAGCACCATTGTGCGTGACTTGAAAAATGTTCAAAGGAAAAGGAAAAAAGTAAAGATGTTTCCTGATAAAGGCTTGAGGACATCTGATTTTATAGACAATCGGTAGATTTCATGAATCCTATTTGTTTTCTATTAATATTGTGACTCTTTAAATTCTTCGGATAATCGGAATATTGCTCCTGATTATTTTTTCAATATGGATTGAATATGAATAGTTTTCACTATCTTTGCAGTTGTAACTAGGAGCTTGATGGCAATAAATATTGTCATCGGGCTCTTTTTTTATTGTCTATCTGTTAAAGTAATGAAATCCCCCGTCTGGCTTCACAGTCTGACGGGGGGAAGTTAAGTCCAATACTAGTTTTGAAAGAATCAGGTTAACAAAGTCTTGACAAAGATAGTGAAATATGAATAGTAAGCAATATGGATATGGATTTATTTTGCATATATATAAAAATCCCGGCAATCTTCTCAGACAACCGGGATAATCAAATCATACTGACTAATGATAACAGGACAGTAAGATTAAACAATTTGGTAAATATAGATCCACATTTTCTTTATAGGACTTTCAATATGGCGGAAGGATCATGGATGAACCGTCACAGTCCTAAAAGACAATTGACAAAAATAGTAAAACAAACCATATTGACAATACATTTTTTGGAAAAACTGCCAGCTTTCTCAAAAAACATAGTAGCTAAAGAATAAAGAAACAGGATGAATAATTTATCATATAACAATTAAACGGTGAATGTGATGGAAATAGATATTGCAAACATTATTAGTGCTGCCGGAACATTGCTGGCAGCTTATTTCGCCTATAATCAGTATACTAAAAACAAACTGACTGATTTAAAAGTGGAATATTTTAAAAAAGAGGAGGAAAAAAGAAGTTACCACCGCAGTGAGAACTCCGCCAAGGTGTTCGGTGAGCTGTGGCGTGTACTTTATGAAACGAAAGCAGACAGGGTATATATCGTACAACCCCATCCTTTGGGGTATATAGCTTTTCTTTCGGTGCAGTTCGAGGTAAAACGAAAAGGTATAGCCGGAATGCGTGAAAACATCCAATCACTTCCCATGAGTGAAGTGGCCGTTTTTGCAGAAAATCTCGCAAAGAATCTTTTCATGTTCTACTCAGATATTGATAACCAGGTTAAGGATAAGGTTGCCAAATCTCTATTATCAACAAATGGATGCAACAGCGTGGCTATTAAACGGCTTAATTCATCTCAAGATTGGGTTGGAAATATCTTTTGTGAGTTTACAGATGAAACGGATTTGAATGAAGATGAACTTCATAAGGTCTTGCATGAAGCAGCGGTTAACATACAATATATCCTGCCGGAATTCAAAGAAAATAAAATCGAATAATTATAATTAATGAGTAGTATGGCTGACGTAAGAAAACTTGCACCGTTTATCCTAAAGTGGGAAGGCGGTTTTGTAAATGACCCTGACGATTTGGGAGGAGCTACCAATATGGGCGTGACTATCGGCACATGGAAATCGTGCGGCTATGACAAGGATGGTGACGGTGATATAGATGTGGATGATTTACATCTACTTACCCGTGAAGATGTTGTTAATCGTGTACTCAAGCCGCATTATTGGGACAGATGGAAAGCTGACGAGATTAAATCGCAATCAGTTGCTAATATATTGGTTGATTGGGTGTGGGCATCCGGTGCGCACGGAATTAAGATTCCTCAACGCTTGCTTGGTGTTACGGTGGATGGCATTGTAGGTCCCAAGACCATTGCCGCTGTAAATGCCAAGAACCCGCGTGAGTTGTTCGACATGATTAAGATTGCCCGGTTCGACTTTATTGAGGATATATGCCGCAAGCGTCCGACCAATAATAAATTTAAGAGAGGGTGGATGAACCGCATAAATGATATCTCTTATGTTGGTTAGAGTTATGAACTGGGTAAGCCGGCATATATTACTGGCTCCCTTCATGTGTCTGTTCCTGCTGTTCGGATCATGTGGCAGCTCGCATAAGGCTGTCAAGTCCGATGTAGAAGTAATCAGCAAAGATAGCGCCAGTGAATCTGTCAACATCGTACACGGATCAAGTACCTCTTTGAGCGAACTCATTACTACTAATAGTAACTATGTGATTGATTTCTGTATCTATGATACCCGAAAACCGCCCGATAGCCTGACCGGGAAACCTCCGTTATTGGCAGACGGTCATGTGGAAGGTGATTTCAGCAAGAATAAAAGGAAGGAAACTGCAACCAAAGATAGTACGGAGGTGAAAGTTGACAAGGAAGCCACTTCCACCAAACATGAAGAAACCAAGACTGAAGGGGTAAAGGATAAAAAAGAATCCACTTTGCTTAAACAAATCGGTTTTGCCTGTGTTTGTGCAACAGTTTTGCTTGTTGTTGTGCTGATAATACGAAAGCATTGGCGCAACAGACAATCTTCATCATAAGACTTTAAATTTATAAATTGGACTGCCCCGGCTCGTGATGAGTCGGGTTTTTCTTGTCTTTTACCGGCTGTTTTTATAACCTTATTTTTGAAATAAAAAAAGATGGCTATACATGAAAAAGCGACCGTTGAACTCCAGGTGAATGGGGAGCAGGCTAGAAAAGAGATGCAATTGATGGAACAACATGCGCTCTCTTTAAAAGCCAGAATTGTTGAAGCCCAAAATGCGGGTGATACCAAAAAAGTCAAGCAGTTACAAAAAGAACTGAAAGAGACCAATACAGCATTGCGCGCTATGAGGGATAACGCTCGGAATATTGATGCGGCTATGAATAATATTGGTTTGGCCACTCCAAAAGAACTTCGACGGCTGTTGAAAGATATCGATGCTAAGTTGAACTCCGGTCACATAGCCCGAGGTTCTGAAGAGTGGAAGAAGTACCAGGCACAACTCAAGTTGGTCAATGCGGAGATTCGTAAAGTAAATGATGAAATTAAAGAAACTGAGGGGTGGTTGACGCGTTTTAATAATAGATTTGCCAAATGGGGGGCGTTGGCGGCATCCGGTATAGCTGCCATTACCGGTATATCTATGACGTTGAACAAAATGCGCAAAGACCGTGATGATAAAGAGGCGTCGGCAGCCAATCTGAAGGCTCTTACCGGGTTGGATGATGTATCCATTCAGTGGCTTGCCCGACAGACCGAGATATTGTCTACTTCGATGCACAAGTCTGGACTTCGGGTTACTCAGTCCAGTAAAGAGATTCTTGAGGCATATATGTTGGTAGGATCTGCCAAACCGGATTTGTTGGGTAATAAAGAGGCGTTGAATGCCGTGACCATTGAGGCGATGCGTTTGTCCAAGGCTGCCAAGATGGATTTAAAAGAAGCGGTTGATGCGGTTACGTTATCAATGAACCAATATGGGGCATCATCCGAGAAGGCGGCCGACTATGCCAATGTGATGGCTGCGGGGTCCAAATACGGTTCCGCAGCTGTACAGAGCATTACGGCAGCCGTCACTAAAGCTGGTGTTTCCGCTTCTACGGCTAATGTTCCCATTGAGCAATTGGTAGGTAGCATCGAGACTCTAGCAGAGAAAGGGATTGTGAATGAGGTGGCTGGTACTGGACTGAAGATGTTTTTCCTTCGCCTACAGACGGGAGCAGATGAGACAAATCCCAAGATAGTGGGCTTGCAAACGGCTCTGAAGAATTTACAAAAACTATCTACAGAAGAAATCGTGAAGCGTTTTGGTGCAGAAACCTACACGGTAGCACAGACCTTGATAGACGGTGCTGACAAAGTTGAATATTATACTAAGGCAGTGACCGGTACTAACGTGGCCATGGAACAGGCGGCAATTAACTCTGAAACCAACGAGGCGCGTTTGGCTCAGCTGAAGAATAAAATAAGAGAGACAGGCATTGAATTAATGGAAAAATTAAATCCCTCTCTCAATATGTTGACGGGATGGACTACTAAATTACTTAGTATGGCTCCGGCATTGATTGATTGGTTGGTTAAATACAAGGGTGCGTTAGCAAGTACCTGTGTGACATTGCTTGCTTTGATCGCTTATAAAAAAGCGGATGTTGCCTGGGCGAAATTACAGGTGGTTTGGAATGAAAAAATCGTTGCATCGCTGCTTTCTCTAGGTAAGTTTGTTAAGGCAAATCCTTATGCTTTTTTAGCGGTAGGGGTAGCAGCTTTAATCGGTAGGCTGATTGATTTAAAAAGAGAGCAAAACAGGGTTACAGAAAGTCAGAAATCAATGTTGCGCATTAGTAATGATTTGAATGATAAATATGGCGAGCAGGAGTCAAAAATTAGATTGCTGACAAATGTGATTCATAATCAGAATTTCTCCTATGATGAACGCCGTCGCTGTATTGATGAATTGAAAAAAATCGTTCCGGGTTACAACGGTATGCTGAATGAAGAGGGCAAGTTGATGAATGACAATACAGGTGCTATCAAAGACTATTTGGTGCAATTGGAGAAACAAATCAAACTGGAGGCGGCTAGAGAAGAGTTGGCAGGACTGTATCAGGAACAACGCAAGACGGAGAAGCTGAAGAGAAAACAACAAGAAGAGGTGAAGCGAGCTAATGCCAATTTTAATTCGGCACAGTTTATGGCATCGGCTCGGACTACTAATTTGGGCACACAAGGTACAAGAGCGTTGGCTAAAGCTACAGATGCGTCTACTCAGCAAGCACGTAGCCAGCTCACGATAGCCAACCAAGAACTGAATAAGACTCAGGCTCGTCTTGATCAGTTAAATCAGGCCATTAAAGATGTTAATGCTGAAATTGCAGCTAGCGACATTCAGCTCGATGTAGTAAAAAACGATGATAAAAAAAATGGAGGTGGCACTTTAACAGAAGGGGAGAGGTCAAAAGCGAAAAAAGATGCGTTGGTCAAGGAGGAAAAAGAATATTTTTCTGAATTGGCACATCTCAAGCAATTGTATATTGACAGTGACTTGATGACGCAAGAAGAGTATGCCCGATTGGTTGAAGATTTAGAGATGCAGCATTTGAACAGACAGCTAGATATTGCTGGTATGGAGCCAGATGAGATTGAAAAAATCAATCAAAAGATTTTAGATGCACAAATTAAATTCAAAGAGCGTTGCAGGCAAGAAGATGATAAAGAGTATAAAGAGGCACAGCAACGTGCTTTGACAGCTAGAGAAAAGCGATATCAGTTAGATATTGAAGCGGCTGCCCGTTATCATTATCAAAATCTGACATCTGAAGAAGATTATCTTCGGCTTTTGTCTGATTTGGAATGCGGTTATTATAGCGATATGCTGGCCAATTATCAATTAACAGAACAACAAAAAGCAGACTTCCAAAAGCAAATTAACGCTAACAGGTTGAAGGAGGATGAACGGGAATACCAAAAAAGAAAAGAGGCTCAGGATAAAGAAAGGGCCTTGGCCCAAAAATATACGGATATGGCTAAGGGGATAGCTGAGGATTATGGGCAGACTTTAGGTGAAATGATTGCTAATGGAGAACTGACAATGAAGAGTTTTCTCCGTGAAACCCTGCTAATGGCGGTTGATGCCTTGGAGAAAGTTATTGAAATCGCAGCTGTTGAAATCACAGCCAAAAATGCAGCGGCTACTGCTCCTTTGTCTTTTATCGGTATAGCGAAAGCGGCTGCCCAGATTGCGGCCATCAAAGTTGCATTTGCAGCAGTTAAGGGGATGATTGGTAATTTCTATACTGGAGGCTTCACAGGCTCCGGTGAATGGGATCGCCCTCAGGGTATTGTACATTCCAATGAATTTGTTGCCAACCGTTTTGCGGTGGCAAACCCGGCTATTCGTCCCGTACTTAATTTGATTGATCATGCGCAGCGTACCAATACAGTGGGCAGCCTGACTGCTAGCGATGTGTCGGCTGTGGTTGCTCCGTCTGCTGTGGTTCCGGTATCCGAAGGTGGAACCGAGGTGGATTTGGAACTGTATCGTCTGGTGGTTGAATGTACTGAGACAATGAAAAAAGTTAAGTCTCGCCTTCAAGAACCGTTGGTGGCTGAAACATATGTTACAGGCAAACATGGCATTAATCAGGCGCAAAAAGAATACAATCGTTTAAATAACAATAAATCACGCAATAAGTTATGACGGAATTATATATAAACGGGCAACTGGCTGTATTGTCAGAAGATTTTTATTTTACGTTGGCTTCTGAGAATCCGTATTTTACACGCAGTTCCAACTATTCATTGGATATAGAACTTCCAATGTCGGCCAATTACGCGATTTTTGGTCATATTAACCGGCTCGATGTGACCAAGAAGAAAACCATCTTGACGGCCGTCCTTATGGTTGATGCCAGATGTTTGTTATCCGGCAGTGCCGTATTGATGTCTGTAGAAGAAACACGGGTTAAAGTGCAGCTGGTGTCCGGAAATGCGGAGTTTAATTTGCTGACCAATGATGATATCTATGTGGATGAGTTGGATTTAGGTAGCGATTGGACACCGGTTGTAGGTCGTCCCATTGGAGGATTTTTGCCGGCTTCTGAAATGGTTGATTATTATGGATCGGTTGATCAGGTTGAATCTGTCTGGCTTCCTGTTTTCTATCAGGATGTGAATCCGGAGAATTTGAATAATAATGCTCAATACGAAGATGGCTCTAACCGATTTCTTCCTTGTCCGGAGTTCTTGCGTACATGTATTCAGCCTTATTTAATGACTGTGATTACAAAAATAGTGGAGCATTTTGGTTACACGTTTGATACCTCTTTTTTCGATAATAATTTTTTGCGTAATGTGTATGTCTGTAGTGCGGTGGCGTCATTAGGAATATCCAGTGCGCTCCCACATTGGACGGTTTCAGAATTCTTTGATGAATTGGAGAAGTTTTTGGGTGTGATTACTATTGTGGATGAACATACAAAAGTGGTTCGTTTCGCCAAATTAAATGACTATTTTTCTTTTTCTGATAAAGAGGTGATTAATGAAGACGCTGTACTTCATGAGTTTTCTGTGGAGATTGAAGATAAAAAAGACGATAAAGATATCAGTTCCGGCAATGTCAGTTATGATTTGTCGTCTGTGACTGATGATGGCTTCTTACGGTTGGATAGGGAATTGATAGAGGCGGCTCAAAAGACTGAATACAATACTTACGACGAACTGGTGCAAGCTTATAACGCCATGTCTGATGAGAACAGAAAAAAGACGCTCTTTGTGGTTGGCAGGCGGTATTACATTAATTATAATGAGGGTGATAAAAACAGTCTTCGTGAAGTCAACTTATATGCTGACTTGATTCGGAATCCGGAATCAGAAACGAGCGCCTCTTTGCGGATTGTTCCGGCCAAAATAGTACAATACAATATAGGTACTTACACTTTTCTTTCACATAATTTTGATTATGTGCGCACAGACACTCCCTTGTTTTTTAATATCCCGGTCGTGAGCTTTCATAAAGTGGGTTACGAGCAGAGTGCCTTCAATATCCAGGAGGCTATTGAAGGTAATGTGGAATTGCAGGAGAAGCAAAAAAAGAGTGATATTATGGAGGTTGCGATCAATACCGGTATATTCAACCGTCATACCGTTAACGGGCAATCATTTGATTATGCTTATCCGTTTACCGATTACCAACAAAGACCTGAAGGGCTGGTATCAACACTTATGCCTTATTCGTTGAGCTTGAATGATGTATGTCCGGATAGTATCGGCAACAAATTGTCATCACTTAACCTGTTTCATTCCGATATTCCTTATACTATTCAGTTCATTACGGATAAACTGCCGGATGTGAATAAAGTGTTCTTAATTGGTAACAAGCAATATTTGTGTGAGAAAATAGAGGCGGAGATAGATGTGAACGGGATAAACAAGGTGATGAAAGGTATATTTTATAGAATTGACTAGAATAGAAAATCCCCGTAGCGGTTCAACTACGGGGATCGTGTCAATAAAACAGACCATCACAGTGCGATGGTGAGTGAACCAATCTTTTTGCTAATATCCTGTAGCGCGAGGTTTAAGGTTTTGATATCCTTTTCGTTAAGGGTATATACCTTACCTCTTACTTTATAACCGTAAAGACGTTGTTGTAACCAAGCGGCACTTTTCCCGAAATAGTTCCGGGCGATATATGAGACAGGTATTATTTCCTTTACGCTTTTGATCTGATTCTGGAGTTCCAAATAGCGAGTCATGTTTTCCAGTTCATTATTGATTTGTTTGTATCCGTTTAGGGTAAAGTTATAAATAGCCTCATTATCTTTTTCGCTGGTGTAATGTTCTCGGATGTAGAGAAACTTTTTTTCGAATTTTTGTTCTCTGTCTTCATCTGTTGAATGCATGATCTCTTCCAGTTCCTTCAATTCTTTTTTGATGTCTGACATATTATATAGGGTTGTGTCCCCTTGTTTAAGGGGACTGGTTTAACAATTAATTTTCTAACTCTTTCAATCTGTTTTCCAGAATCCGGATGAATTTTTCTATTCTTAATTTTTCATCTAGAATGGAATTTACTTGTTGTTCTGTTAACTTTTTGTTGTTTTTGAAAGTGAACTCTGTCATCTTCAACTCCATTTTTAACTGTGTTAAACGATGGAGTAAGGCTGAAATTTCTTCTTTTTCATTCATGGTTCTTGTTTTATTGACATTGTAAAGATACATAGTAAATTTATTATGTGCAAATAATACATAGTAATTTTACTATGTATTAACCTTCTTTTTATAAGTTTCCTTCAAAATGCTTGGTTTCTTCATGTACGGTCATATTATCTCCTTTCAGATATTTGTTGGTGGTGCTGATATCCGCATGACGTGCCTGATCACGGGCTATCACGATGCCTTCGGCATTTGCCAGATCACGGATGCCGGAGTCCTTTAGACTGTAAAACTGATAGTTTTTCGGGTATCGCAAAAAAGCTCGTACTTTGTTGAAGTATTCTCGAAAAATGCGTGAGTCTGCTTTTTGAATAGAGGGTTTGAAATCCTTGCCAAAAAGGTAATAGTCTGAACTGTTCCTAAAGATGTCTAATTCAATCATTAGTTTGACCAAACTGTCATTCAATCCGACCATTCCGTCGCGTCGGTTCTTGCTGATAGTGGATGATACAAAAACTTTTTGCTCCTTGATTTTAATGTCTCCTAATCGGATATTGCTTAGCTCGTCCGGACGGATAAAGGTATAATATTCCATTTGACAGGCTAATAAAAAGTGTTTGTTGGTCTCTTTCAGATATTCATGTAATTGTGCAAGATCCTCTTTCGTAAGTGCGGAGCGGAATTTCGTTTCTTCCGCTAAAGAGCGGATTTTATCGGTCGGGTTGTCCTCGATATATTTTTTTTCCTTCAGCCAGGTACAGAAGGTAGATAACCAGGTACGATAGTTATTCCGTGTCCGGGCACTGGCATCACGGTCTAATAAGATATAATCCAAAAAGTCGCTTATATATGCTTGGTCGAATTGATACATATACATAATAGGCAGGTGCCTGCTGTTATTATATTCTAGCAGCATGTTTAATCTTGATTGGTAATCATAGAGTGTCTTCTGTTTTAGTGTTTGGGCAGAAGTGAGTTTTTCCAGATACTTGTTATAGATTTCTGTGACATAGACAAAGTTTGCACATTGTCTGTCTGTTGTGGCTTCCGCCCATGGGTTCCAGCCGTTCCTGAGGCGTTGTGTGGTGACTGTTATGATTTCAGTGGCTCTTTTCTTACGTTCCGAAATTTTTGCAATTGAGTCAAGCATGAATTTTTTTCGTTTCATACTTCCTTCTAGCGGATCGTAGCACTTGAAATCCGCATACCAGTTTTTGCCAGTGTGCAGTTTGGGGAGAGTGTAGGTTACAACATCATACAGAGAAGTTCCTTTTCTTTTTCTTTCTGAAAACATTTTTTTATACGTTTTTCGAGTTC
>ERZ1027013.823-NODE-823-length-10683-cov-3.948438_pt1 | contig 10683 bp, 10 predicted proteins | sample MGYA00519446_ERZ1027013 | MGnify/ENA primary metagenome ERZ1027013 (study PRJEB26926, sample SAMN06164699) | human gut metagenome | biome: ENVO:00009003; feature: ENVO:2100002; material: ENVO:00002003 | host: Homo sapiens | place: USA | collected 2012 ... | reverse complement strand
GCCTCGGTCTCGTGGGCTCGGAGATGTGTATAAGAGACAGGTACCCACTTATACCCGGATGCCGGTAAAACCCGGAGAGAAGGGCAAGATGGAGGTGACGTACAACGGCAGCGGAAAATATCCGGGGCGTTTCAAGAAAAGCATTACGGTGCGTACCAATGCCAAGGAGCCTATGGTGAAATTGTATATTACCGGTGTAATGACAGCCTCCGAAAAAGATAAGAAATAAGCCGATGGGAAAGATAAAAGCGGTATTTTTCGATATCGACGGGACGTTGGTCTCTTTTAAAACCCATCGCATTCCCCAATCCACCCTTGATGCCGTGGCCGCCCTTCGCAGCCGTGGCATCAAAGTTTATATAGCTACGGGGCGTCCGGTGCCGTTTATTGACAATTTGGGTGAATTGGAGTACGACGGCATGATTACCGTGACGGGTGCCCATTGTTTTACGCGCGGCGGTGAGATTATTTTTCACCGGGCGGTTTCTACGGGGAGTGTGGAGCGTGTCGTGGAGCACCTGACACACGGAACAGACGCATATCCGGTCATATTTGTTTGCAGCGATGAGATGTTCATTACGGAACTTAACGAAGATGTCGATGCGGTGGCCCGTTTGTTGGACATCAAAATGCCGACAGTTCGTCCGGCTTCGTATGCCCGCGGAAAAGATGTCTTACAACTCATTTCTTTCTTCAAAGCCGACCGTGAACCGCATTTCATGACGGAACTGATGCCCGATTGCACTTCCATGCGCTGGCATCCTTTCTTTACGGATGTCATTGCCGGTGGGGTAGACAAGAGTGTCGGCATTGATAAAGTGCTGGCATACGAAGGACTGTCATTAGACGATGCCATGGCGTTTGGCGACGGTGGAAATGATGTGACGATGTTGTCTCACGTTCCATACGGGATAGCCATGGGAAACGCATGCGATGAACTGAAAAGGGTTTCCGCATATGTGACTGATTCTGTGGACGAAGATGGAGTGGAAAAAGCTTTGCGTCATTTTGGTCTGATAGATTGATTTTTTAGGAAACCTTGTAGTTCTATATGTAGGTTCGCACCTCTTTCTTTGTGTCCCTGCGCAATTTTAATTGTGAGGAGGCACAAAAGTGTTAACAATTGGAGTTTTTCTTCTTTTTTTGACAGGAATAATTCGTATTATTAAATACTTCTTGTAATTTTGCCTTCACAATAATTCCTAATTTCGTTCTAAATTTATTAAATGTATGAAAAAACAATTCAGACTATGGTTAACCGCATGCAGTGCCTTCTTCGTTGCCGGGCATTCGGTTTTCTTGTCCAGTTGTAATGATGACTTGCCCGCTGCGAGTTATTACACTTTTACGGGGGAGATGATGAGTGACTATTTGAAGTCCCGTGAGGACTTCAGTTTGTTTGCGCGTATAGTGGAGCGTGCGGGCGAGATGGACTTTCTGGCCAGCCGTGGCGGGCGTACTTTGTTTCCCCCGGTAAACGCAGGTGTAGAAGACTTTTTGAAGGAGTATGGTTATGCTTCCGTAGAGGACATTCCGGAGGCTTATTGCGATACGCTTGTGAAAGCCTGCATGATAGACAACTCGATAGTTTATACGTATAACCTGACGGAAACATCGCAGCAGAAGAATGAGCTGGATTTGCCTTTGGTGATTCAGACCACGGGTGACACGGTTGATGCCAATGGTATGGTGTTGAGTATTGTGAATCGTAGGGCGGCTATTATCAATGAACTGAAGAACGACTCGGTGGAAAACGGTGTGTGCCATCCGGTGAGCAAAGTGCTTGTCCCAAGTACCAGCTTGGGGGCTTCCTTGCTCGAAGAGAACAAAGCGGACTTTACTATTTATTATGAGGCATTCCGCCGTACAGGGCTGTTGGATTCCTTGTCGGAATACCGCGACGATGAATACGAGGCGGAGAAAGCGAACTTTCCCGAGTTCCTGTACAATCAAAAGCCTGGAAATTATACCTACACATTAAAACGTCCGGACCATCGCTACTCAGGCTTTACTTTGTTCATTGTGCCGGACCGCGTGCTGTATGAGAAATATGCGAACCTTTTCAGCGAGGGCATGTCGATGGAGCAAAAAATAGATGCCTTGTACGATTTGGCCGTCGAAAAATATAATGATAACCAGTCGGCTGAGATATTCGGATTGAATAAGGTGGATCCGACTAATCCGGAAGGCAAGACGTACAAGGAGTTATATTGGAACAAGAATAGCCTGACCAATCCTCACAACCCGTTGAAGATCTTTATGACCTACCATATCCTGGACCGTATGTTTGCCAGCACGGACAAGTTCATCAACTGTTGGGGCTTCAATACGGCTTATGCCAGTCCTACGGAATGGATAAACACGATGCTCGATTTCTCGTCCATGAAGTTGGAAAAGGTGTATTCTACCACGGATCCGGAAGTGGAATACCCTCGTGAGTTCTATATCAACCACAGTGAGGCCAGTAAATATAATTCCAACGAGCGGGTACGCGGTTCACGCGTGACGGTGCCCGATGCGGATAACTTCTCGCTCAACGTGGCCTATTATTATGTGGATGACGTGTTGGCTTACGACCAGACGACACGGAACAACGTTTACAATACGCGCTTGAGAATAGATTTCCAGACCGTGTGGCCGGAATTGACCAATAACGACATGCGTTTGAACGGCGATCCGCGTGAGGCTTACAACGAGGCAGCCGACAATTCCGAGACAGGCGGAAAAGCCGGGGGATTCAATTACTATGCTCCCAAGGGATATATTGAAGGGGTCGAGTTTTCGGAGACCTCGGTGTTCATGGTGCATCGTCCCAAGTTGCGTTGGTGGGACTTCGGCGGAGATGAGATTACCGTCCAAGGTTCAAGTTACGACGTGGAGTTCAAATTGCCCCATGTTCCTCCCGGCACGTATGAGCTACGGATAGCTTATCCGGGCGGAGTAGGGAATCGAGGCATCGCCCAGGTTTACTTGGATGACGTGCCGCAGGGACTTCCCATCGATATGCGTTATGGTGGGTCGGACAGCCGTGTGGCCGGTCTTTATAACGGAGGCTCCGGATGGCGTAACAAGGATGAAAACTCCAACGGTATTTATACGACGGAGGAATTGGAGGAAAATGCCCGTGTCATGAAGAACAACGGTTACTATAGCGCGGGGAAGAGTGTGATATGCTATAACGCCGGAAATATTCCGGAACAGCCGCAATACGTGCCCATGTCCTCCAATGTGTTGTACAATGTCGCTTCTTGTCTGCGCCGTAAGGTTTGCGATGTCGTAATCCTCCCCAACAAGGAGCATACGGTGCGGTTCCGTTCGGTGTTTACGGGAAGTAGCGATGCCGCTTTTGTGTTGGAATATATGGAGATGGTTCCGCTTAGTATTTGCGGAGCCGGAGGAATCGGTGAGGATCTTTATTAAAGTCCGTAAAGTTTAGCCGCATATTGGAGGCGGACAGGAAAATTATTGATATTTAGTTTCCTGTCCGCCTTTTTTCTGTATTTCCCTAACTGATTGTTTGATAGTGGATAAGGAACGGACGCATTTGGACATATTTTTCTGCGCCAAACGATTTTTCAATCTCAGCCGAATGATTTTTCGTTTGCCGCAGATTGAAAAATCGTTTGCCGCAGATCGTGGAAGCGGGTTGAAGATGGTTTACAATAAGTGTCTTTTCTCTTCTTTGAAAGGCTATGGAGCACAGGGGATGGATTTGGGTTTGTGGAGGCCGCATTTTACAGCAGACCGATTTCCTCCAGCATCTTACGGTAGAAGACGGCTTTCTTCTCCAATTTCATAGGATAGGCACGTGAACTGGAGGGCATGCGATACAGCCGTAATTCACGTCCTTCCGTCACGAACGGGCTGAAGCTTCCGATGACGGGCTGCGATATATGGAAGGTATCGCATAACGTGTCGGTAGCTTTTTGTCCGGTGGTGACGATGGCCGTGCAACGAGGGATTTGTCCGAGCAATCGGGGAAGGTCGGTCGGGGTGACGACTTCCAGAAACTTGTCCGCCGCATTATCCTGAAGACGGCGGATGGCGGAAGCCGTGTCGTATAGGGCGATGCCTTTGTCGAGCAGGAACTCCACAATCATTTCTTTCTTGAAACATTTGGCTCGTTCATCTACAAACCAATTCCGGTCGCCATGGAAAATGTATCCCATGATGCGCCACATGTCGTTGATGAAGTTCGGGTAGTAGAAATCCATGCACCAGCGTTTTTTCTGGGGCGGGAAACTGCCCAGCATCAACAGGCGTGCGTGGGGCGGAAGGAACGGTTGCAAGGGATGCTCTTCGGTTGGAATGGGGGTGGGGGAATCTGTTGGTGTCATGTGTATCTATCTGTATGCTTTACGTTTATGAAAATTCAGTCCGATATATAAATTCAGTGTGCCGAACGTGTTATTGATGGACAGGCGGTTGTGGCGGTAATTGTAGTTGTGCACGATTAAAGACAAGCCACCGAAATATTTGGTGTTGTTCCATACCAGTCCCGCACGCCCCGTGACGTCGAAATTCAGATTTCTCAGATGAGAAGCCAAAGCCGAAGTCTCCGTCTCGTTTTCCGGTTGCACGGCGGCTGTATGTGTTTTTTTATAACCGATGGCCGGCACGATGGAAATGCAAAACAACCAGTTTTTCTTGAACACCCAGTTGTAGGCATAACCGCAACTCAGGCTGAAATCCGTGTATTTGACTTTATCAACCTGAAAATCCTGGCTGAGTTCGTGGTTCGGATTATGGGTGAGCACGGGCGGCAGGGCATTATAATCGAAATCCAGTTCGTGCCGGGTATAGGCAAAACCGACTTTCCACGACCCGCAGCTTTTACGTTGCACGGTACTTTGTGCGAATGCGGCCGGATAGGAGAAGCGTTTATGGTTGAAAATGTAGTAGGCATTGATGCCGGTCACTTTCACGTTGATGCCATGATAATTCTCGCCTTCCACTTCTCGTGCCTCCTCGCCAAGGCCTTTTACTTTACGGAGCCGGAAATCGTCTCCCGTCCGCCGGTAAATAAGGTCACAACCGAGCATGGAACTGTACAGGCTCAGTTCGAATTCCGTCTTTTTCGACTGTTGGCCTTTACCTAAAGAAGAAACCTCGAAAGTGTATCCCAGAAAAATCCAACGCCAACCCAGATAAGGTCCTATTTTGATGGCCGGTCTGGGGGAGAACGACAGTTTTTGTCCCAACTCCCGGCTGTGTAACGTATAGGTTTCGAAGCTGTTCGTGTTTTGCAACATGAAGGCCCAGTTGTATTTGTTCGGGGTGATATAAGTCGTGTCCATGGCGTTGAACGCACGGAAAAACTGTTTGAAGATGTTTCCCTTCCGGTTTTGGGGCGAGTCGGATGGGACGGCGGTCCCTGCACTGTCGGTAAAATCCCTAACAGTAGTGTGGCTTTCACCGATAGGAGATTGTGCGAGAGTGGCCGCACAGGAAAGACAGGCGTATATTGTCAGTACGTTCCGTAACTTCATCTTACAGTTTGCCCAGGATTTGGTCCATAACCCAGTTTACCGGTGTGGCGCTCACGCTGTCACAGGTGCAAATCGCTTGTTTTTGCAGGTGTTCGACGATGTTATGAATCAAAGGAAGTTGCACGTGGTCGGGATTCGGTATGACGAGTTCTTCGCGGCCGCGTTCCGTATGCAGGGCAATGGGGTCGTAGGTGAATACCGAGAAACAAATCTGTCCTTTGTCGCCGATGATTTCGATACGGTCGGTTTTGGCCGATTCATGGGCCACGAAACACCATGAACCGGAGCCCGGCGTACCGTCCGGGAATTGGAAACAGGCACTGACGTTGTCTTCCGTGGCGTATAGTCCTTCCCGGTTGGAACAGTACCCTTGGGCTTTGATGATGGGCCCGAAAAATTCCTGAAGCAAATCCAACTGATGCGGGGCGAGGTCGTAAAAATAACCTCCTCCTGCGATGTCGCGTTGCACACGCCAAGGCAGTTCCCGGCTGTTGTAGTCCAAATCACGCGGTGGGACGGCAAACCGGATCTGTACATTGAGCACCCGTCCGATAGCTCCGCTTCGTATCAGTTCCTTTACTTTGGCAAAGTAAGGCAGGTAACGCCGGTAATAGGCCACGAAGCAAGGTACACCCGTTTGTTGGGAGACACGGTTGATGCGGCAGCATTCTTCGTAGCTTACCGCAAGGGGCTTTTCCACATATACCGGCTTGCCGGCCTTCATGGCCATGATGGCAAAAGTGGCATGTGAAGAAGGAGGCGTGGCGATATAGACGGCATTTACGTCGGGGTCGTCCACTAATTCCTGTGCGTCGGTGTACCATTTGGGGATACCGTGCCTTTCGGCGTACGAACGTGCTTTTTCTTTATTGCGGCTCATGACGGCTTCGATTTTAGAGCCGGGCACGAGACTGAAAGCCGGCCCGCTTTTCTTTTCCGTCACTTCCCCACATCCGATAAATCCCCATTTGATGATGATTTCCGCGTCCATATTCGTGCAATGAAAAATGTAATCTTTACGCAAATGTACAAAAAAGGCGGCATATTCCGGCGGATGGGCGGCAGAAAGTTTGGATAAAGCCGGTGGTGCCGTTTCCGACGAGGTATAAAAAATGTTATCTCGTCACGGTGGTATGGAAAAATATGGTATTTTTGTCCGACAAAAGAACATTAAAGTTTCAAATTCGATTATGGAAGAGAAGAAAGAAATGGATGAGGGCTTGTTCAAAAGCCGTAGTTATCTGAGCTGTCTGAATGAGGGACTGAAATTGCCTACACGTCATATCCTGTCTTTATTGAGGTTTTTGTATCCTTCGCTCATCGCGGGTGCGGTGGTAATGGGATTGTGGGGCGTGTTTTTCAATCAGATTACCGTGGCTTTGACACGTTGGATGGCAGCAAGCGAACCGGTCGTGCTTTCTTTTCCCTTGTTTACTCTTATTAAGTGTGTTGTCCCTGTTGGCCGATAGCTTTTATATGGGGAACGTGATGACGGCTGTTTCCCGTTTTGCTACGGCCGGGGCGTGGCCTGCGTTGCGGTTCGGTGAAGCCAAGCGTGAGATATTCAATGCTTCTCTGCGAGCTTTAACGTGTACGTTGGTGGCCGTCGTGGTATTCTCTTTGCTCATCGTGCCTGTGACTTTGTGGTTGGGGGCGGGCAACGTCTGGGTGACTGTGGTGTCGTATGTCCTGTTGCTTGCGTTGGGAGTGCCTTACTGTATGGTGATTATGGACTATATGTTGGGCGAACGCCGCGACTTTTGGTGTAGCCTGAAGCGTATGAAAGATGGTTACCAGTACTGGGGAGCATTTTTCATTATCTTGTTTTGCGGAGGTCTTATCATGGGAGTGTTGGCAGCAGTGAGCTGGTTGCCGGCGGGGATTCTGGCATACGCCGGTCATGCTTCCCTGATGGGGGTGTTGGAAGGAGATGCAACGGATCTGCCTTCATACGTTCCGGCTTTGGTCGTATTCTTCTTTATGTTGGCTTCGGTGATAGCGAACGTGTTCAGTTGGCTTACGCTTTTCCCGTTGTCTTACCTGTATGGTTCGGTTGAGGCACGGAAACAGGAGAAGGCTTCTTTTGAAGAGGAAGAACGCCGTTTGCAGGGTTTGCAGTAGCCTCTGGTAAGAATAGAACCGTCATGCCCCGTATCAAATCATTTATTGATACGGGGCATGATGGTGTATGGAAAGGGAGTTGTTTGCTCGGGAAAGGTATTCGCCGTGCGGGCGAATGGATTTATAGAAGGTTTTGATGGTATTCTATGTTTTGCAGAAACTCCGCTACGTCACGCCCGTCCATGAGTCCGTGATGCACGGTGATGGAAAGAGGAAGATTATATCGTCCGTTTTCCTGTGTCAGCTTTCCCGTGGAAATACGGGGAACGGAGTCTCCGGTCCGGATAGAACCGGCATGTTTCATTTCGGAAAATGCGAACCAAGGCAATGCTGAATAGCGGATGACATCCGGTCGCCATGTGTTTTCGGTAACGGACAGACCGCACCCTTTTTTCACTCGCTCTATTTCTTTTTCCGCATTCCGGATAAAAATGTCGATGTCGGTATGATATTCGAAAAAGCCGAATCCGAAAGTACCGTCTTCTCGTCCGATGGTGGGAGATACATGTATGGTATCGTACTGTACGAGCTTCCCGTCTTCTGTTCGGAGCCGGAAGGCTTCCGTTTCATTGACGCATTTCAACAGGAAATGTACGGACGAGAGGAAGAAGGGGCGTCGGTGTGCTTTGATATGTTCGTAGGCTTTAGTAAAGTCTACGAGTGTGGTGATTCCGAAAAAAGGATCGTCGAATTGGGAAAAGAATTCGAAATGCTCCCTGCGGTTCCAATGGGTGATGTCGATGGTTTGTTTCATGGATTGATATATTAGTGTTTTTTGCGCAAGGAGCTGCATAGAGGAATGAAACGTTTGCTGATGTGAATCAGCATCAGTGCGCTGCTTGTCAAACCTATGCGGTAATGCCACATGCCTATTCCAGAATTTGCGCCTTCCACGCCCAGCAGGACTATGCCGGTGGATGTGGCAAGGATGAAGGCCACGGTTGTCCAAAGTGTGATACGGCTTTTTTTCCCAAGGCCTTTCTGGAACAACCCTTTGTACCATGCGGCGTGCGAACGTATGTGCATGATACAAGCTGCGAGGAAGAGCAGGCTGGTAATGATATGGAATAAGGCAAAGTTGTGCCAGACTTCGTGAGAGGTGCCATGTCCGGCCACGTGTAACTTGATGCCGCTGTAGAAAGTCAGGACGAAGGTTGGCACTAAGGCTATATCCGTGAATATGACTGTTCTTTTCATTGTCTTTTATCAAGGATTAATTGAAGAAGTTCCACGAGAGTCCGAAATGGATGTTCATCGGATTGATGGGATAGTGGGGGACGAGGAATGCGTTCTTGTTTCCCGTTCCGTTGTTTACATGGTTTACGTTCACATAAAAACGGCAGTGCTTCAGGAAGAGGTTGACGTAGGCGTTGCAAATGGGATAGTTGCCTAACTTCATCCGCGTTTCCGGCGACTGAACCGTAAACTGTTGGATGATGGGGGCATAGTCCGGAGCATAGTATTCCGTGAAATAACGCACATCTCCGCCTAACTGCACACGCAAGACCTTGGCAATACGGAATACGATGTAGAGGTTGCTGTAGGCCGAAAGGTCGGGCAGGGGGAGGATGTCCTGATTGCTGGTTTTCTGGTACGCTACCTCGTTGTCCCAATGCAGGATACCGAATTTGAAGTTTTGGTTAAGCCGTGCGCTGAACACTTGTACGCTGCCCCCGTATTGTTTGACGGAAATACGGTTGCTGTAACCGGCGAATTGTCCCCCTTCGTCGTTATAAGCTATTTTGTCTGTGGCGAAGTAGGCATAATTCTTGATGTTTTCCACTCCGACGGTGAGGGCTGTCCGTGTACGTTTCAAGGAAAGCGTTCCCTCTATCCGGGTACGGAATTCTTTGTTTAGGTCGTTGTCCCACCAAGCAAACTGCGAATGGTAGTGGCGCATGTAGAAACTCGGATTCAGGTTCTTGACGAATGCACGGGCTGCCAACTGTACGGTATCTTTAAACAACCGGAAATTCAGGTCGGCCCGGCCTTCCACATCGAATTGCCCGACATCTTCTCCGAGCAACGTCACTTCGCCCGTCACGTCGTAGTGTAGGGTTTTTCCTTCCCGTTTGCTCAGTTGTCCGCCTACCGAGATATTATTTTCCGAATAGCTTCGGATGATTTTGTTTCCGCCGTTCAGGTCCGGCATGGTATAATGACGGTATTCGTGAGACGCGAAAGCTGTAAGGCCGGCTTTCGCCCATTTGTTGAAACCTTCGCGCAGGGCTATGCCCAAAGTGTTTTGGATGGAGTAACCCCGCGTGCGGTCACTCATATTGTTGGGGTCGCCATAAAACAAGTCGGCATAATAGTGGTCGGGCGTATCGTATGAATACACCGTGTGCTTGGCGTTTCGGATGCGCAGGGTATGGATGAAGCTGGTAACCGGTATGAAGTCTTGCGGATTGTCCTGTTTAGCCATGAAATCGTTGCGCAACGAATCCATGACGGCATGTTGGTATGCCGTGTCCGCCTTTTGGTATACGGTGAGCAAGCTGTCGCGCAGTCCTTTCAGCAATACGGAATCGGCAGGCATCACCGGACGGAGCGAATCGGGCAGTTCGATGTCTTTGTAGAATCCCAGATTATAACGGTGTGTGAGATAATACGTCTGGTCTTCGTTACGGTTCCAGTTTTCCGACAAGATGGTCGGGATATCCCTTGAACCGTAGGAGCGTGTAAAATCTTCCGGGTGGGTGATATAGTCGTCATTCTCGATACCGCCGTTCTCGCCCATTCTCATGTGGTTTACACTAATCCATGCATGCATGTTGTAGCGGTCGTCCAGATAGTAGCCGTATAGCGAACCGTTGAAAAGAGAAGTGGCTTGGTTGTTGTAGTATCCGCGTCCGTATAAATAGTCGAGTTTGAATCCGATACCGGAAATCTTGTTGATGTTGCTGGCGAAATAAGCTCTCAAGCGGTCTTCTCCGTCCTGTTTGTTGCCGCAGGAGTGGTAGGACAGATTGGTGATGGGACTCAGCGTGTTGGTGAATTGGAATTCGTTCACCGGAGTATAGAAATAGTCGAACGGGTCGGCAACTGTCTCTTATACACATCTGACGCTGCC
>ERZ1027013.821-NODE-821-length-10690-cov-12.859426_pt1 | contig 10690 bp, 12 predicted proteins | sample MGYA00519446_ERZ1027013 | MGnify/ENA primary metagenome ERZ1027013 (study PRJEB26926, sample SAMN06164699) | human gut metagenome | biome: ENVO:00009003; feature: ENVO:2100002; material: ENVO:00002003 | host: Homo sapiens | place: USA | collected 2012 ... | reverse complement strand
AGATGTGTATAAGAGACAGGTTTAATGATATAATATTACAAATATACTGGGTTATAATGCGGATTTGTAAAAGGAGGGTGAAGCTTGAAATATTTTAAATTATTTGTAATCGTTGTTGCAGTTGCTGTTCTTTTCAGCGGTTGTTCATTCAGGCTCGCTTCCTCTGTGGACGAGCTTATAACACCTGTTTCACCTCAGGGTGATGATGCTGATGTTCAGAACGCTCTTTCGGCATATTCAAACGGCGGTTTTACCCTTAAAACTCCTGAGGCAGGAGAGTATACAACAGCTTTCTCTTTCTTTGATATTGACGGTGATTCTCAGGACGAATCTGTAGTGTTTTACGAGTCGGCAAAATCTCTCGGCAAAACAAATATGGCCGTTATAGATAAAAGTGACGACAAATGGTATGTTGCTTATAACCTTGAAAATGAAAATTCAGATGTTTATTCTCTTGATTTTTCTGATGTCAACGGTGACGGCGTTACAGAACTGATTGTTTTTTGGAATTATATAAGCGATTCAACAAGCCATGTGCTTTCGGTATACACTCAAAATACGAATGGTGAATATTCATTAACTGAAATGTCAGATGCGCTGACTGTGAATAATTACATCGTTGTTGATATTGATGAGGACGGCACACAGGAACTGATGACATTTGCCATTAATTCCGGCGATGATGTTTCATCTACCGCAACGCTTTATTCTTTTGATGAAAACAGCAGAAAAACGCTCGGCACAACTAAGCTTGACGGTCATATAACAGGTTATGAAAGTATTATTTCAGAGAGTAAGAACGGTAAAGTTTATATCTATGCAGACGCTGTAAAATCAAACGGCTCGGAAATGCTTACAGAAATTATACTCTGGTCTGATTATTACGGTACAGTTATTTCGCCGTATTACAGCTATTCAACAGGCTTTACTAAAAACACTTCAAGGTCTGTAATGCTTTGCTGTTGTGATATTAACGATGACGGACTTATTGAGGTGCCGCTTGATTATGAAACGAATAATTTACCTGACGGTGTGTTTGCCGCCGAATGGAATCAATATGAAAACTCCGTTATGAAAACGGTTGCTTATTCGTTAGCTGTGGATAAAGACGGCTATCAGCTTTTGCTTTCTAAGGATCAGCTTGATGAAATCAAGGTCGGCTATAAACAGGAAAATTCAGAACTTATCTTAACTGATTCTAAAGAAAAGTTAGTTCTTTCAATTAAATGTGTTCCTAAGTCTCAGACCGGTTCAAATGCTCAGACTGACGGATACAGCGAAATATTTGAAAAGTCGGGATATGTTTATCTCGCAAAAACAGGTAATGATTCACAGATTCAGTTCAGTGTTCAGGAACTTAAATCAATGATAAAATCAATTTAAGGAGAATATTTATGAAAAAGGTACTTGTTGCAGAGGACGAAGAATCAATTCGCGAATTTATAGTGATAAACCTTACAAGAAGCGGATATGAGGTCGAACAGGCTGAAAACGGCGCCGTTGCGCTTGATTTGTTTTCTCAAAACGAGAACTCTTTCGATGTTGCAATACTCGATATTATGATGCCTGAGGTAGACGGCTTAACAGTCTGCAAGGAGCTTCGTAAACGCTCATCAGACCTCGGAATAATAATGCTGTCCGCAAAAACACAGGAGATGGATAAGGTTACAGGCTTACTTGTAGGTGCTGACGATTATGTTACAAAACCGTTTTCGCCAAGCGAACTTATGGCTCGAGTTGACGCTGTATACCGCCGTGTTGAAATGACCCGCGGATTCAGAAAAAATGATTCTGTGCTTGATACAATCGTTCTTGATGAATTTGAACTCAATCTTAGAAACCGTACCCTTTCAAAAGCAAATCAGCTTATTGAGCTTACACAGGTTGAATTTCAGATAATAGAATACTTTTTCAAAAATCCAAATGCCGCTTTGAGCAGAACAGATATTTTGAAACAGGTCTGGGGCAATAACTATTTCGGCGATGAAAAAATCGTTGATGTAAATATCCGCAGACTTCGTATGAAAATTGAGGACAATCCCTCATCTCCCACAAGGCTCGTAACCATCTGGGGTCTTGGATACAAGTGGATTACCAACAGCAAATAAATCACGAAAGAAAAATAATAAATGAAAAAAAAGCTTATCAAAAAATTTCATACAGGCAGAATTGACGGGCTTACAAAAAGATGGCTGCTGAACATTGTTCTTGTTGTCGTAATTACGCTGTTAACCGCTTTTGTTGTGGCAAGCTTTTCGATAAAAACATACTATTACAAATCTGTTGAAAATATACTTAACGCTGGCGCTTCAACTAATTCGGTAAACTATTTTTCAGCTAATCTTGATTCAGGCGCTTCGCTTGAATCTTCAGCGGCAGAGTTCATAGACAGCTATTCATATAAAGATAAAACAACAGTATGGGTTATTGATAATGAGGGCAATATCCTCGCATCGTCAAATGGTTTTATAGTTGAAAACTGCGATATGCCGGATTATACTGAGGCAATGATAAGTCCGTCCGGCACAGGCAAATATGCAGGTAAGATTTATGAGCACAGCGATAAAATAATGGCGGTGACAAGAGTTATTCAAAATACAAGCGGCGCAAATGTAGGCGCTGTAAGGGTTATGGCAACTATCAATGATGTTGACAGACAGATAGGCGCCGTAATAGTAATATTGTTTTTACTGCTTTTGTTTGTATTTGGAATAATTCTTCTTTCCAATCTTTTCTTTATACGCTCAATCATAATGCCTATGCGAAGCATTACCGCAACCACTAAACAGATTGCAAGCGGCAATCTTGATGTGCGTATAGAAAAGAAATATGACGATGAAATCGGCAGACTTTGCGATTCCATTAATTCAATGGCTTCTGAAATAGCAACAGCCGATAAGATGAAAAACGATTTTATTTCTACGATATCCCATGAGCTTCGTACACCGCTTACATCAATTAAAGGCTGGGCTGAAACGCTTTATTACAGTCAGGACAGCCAGATGGACGAACTTACAACAAAAGGTCTGCAGGTAATCGTCAAAGAGGCGGGCAGACTTGAGGGCTTTGTTGAAGAACTTCTTGATTTTAGCCGTCTGCAAAGCGGCAGAATGACTTTAAGACTTGTCAAAACAGATATTTTTGCCGAACTTGCTGAAACGCTGTTTACTTTCTGTGAAAGGGCTATGAGAGAGGGTATAGAGGTTAGATACAGCATACCTGACCTTCCTGCTCCTGCTGATGCAGACCCAAATAGATTGAAACAGGTGTTTATGAATATTCTTGATAATGCGCTTAAATATTCAAGAGCGCCGAGTAAGATATTCGTTAAAGCAGAATATTCGGAATTAAACGGCGCAGACGCTGTGAAAATTTCTATTGCAGACCAGGGATGCGGTATTTCAAAAGAAGATTTGCCGCATGTGTTTGATAAATTTTATAAGGCTAATGTTTCTGTAAGAGGTTCGGGAATCGGTCTTGCCGTAACTAATGAAATTATCAATCTTCATAAAGGCAAGCTTGAAATAGACAGTGAAGAGGGCAGAGGCACTCTTGTTACAATATATCTTCCGATTGACAGTGCGCCTAATAAGCAGGATGTCAATATGGTATCAAACAGCGAACAGGCTGTAACGGACGAGGATTTAAATCTGAAAGGTGAATAATAAATGAGTAAAAAAACTCATAAAACTTCCGTCGGCGGTCAGGCGCTCATTGAGGGCGTTATGATGCAGGGCCCCAAGGGTATTGCAACTGCCGTAAGAAAGCCCGACGGAGATATACTTACTGAATATCACAATGTAAAACATTTAAGAGATAAAAACAAATTTTTTGCTCTTCCTATTGTCAGAGGAGTAGTAGGGTTTGTTGAGTCTATGATAACAGGCTATAAAACTTTAATGTATTCCGCTGAGGTTTCGGGTATGGAAGACATTGAAGAACAGGAACTCAACAAGTTTGAAAAATGGCTTACAGATAAGTTTGGTGATAAACTTATGAATTTTGTTGCCGCTGTCGGCTCAGTTCTCGGTGTTGCTCTTGCGTTTGTTCTGTTTATGTATTTTCCTGTTCTTGTGTTCAACAAGGCTAACGAATGGACAGACGGCGCAATAACAAATCTTCAGGGCTTGATTGAGGGTGTTATGAAAATCGCCATTTTCGTAATTTATATTGCTCTCGTCAGCCGTATGAAAGATATAAAAAGAATGTTTATGTATCACGGAGCGGAGCATAAATCCATTGCCTGTTATGAAGCAGGACTTGACCTTACGGTTGAAAACGCTAAAAAATGCAGCCGTTTTCACCCAAGATGCGGCACTTCTTTTATATTTGTAGTTTTGATTTTCAGTATAATTTTCTATACTATTATTGCAAAGATTTTCCCGCAAATTGCCGCAGTCAGAATTTTATGGCTGCTTCTCAAACTTGTATTTTTGCCTGTAATAATGGGTATTTGTTATGAGTTTATAAGATATGCGGGCAGACACGATAATCTTTTCGTAAAAATAGTTTCTGCACCCGGTTTGTGGATGCAGAGACTTACAACAAATGAGCCGACAGATGATATATTAGAAGTTGGCATAGCTGCCATCAAAGCAGTAATTACGGATAATCCCGAGGATGATGAAATAAAGTGAAGCTGAGTGAAGCATTTAATTATTCAGTTTATTTTTTAAGCGCAAACGGAGTTGACGAAGCAGAGTTTAAGTCTCTTTGTCTTGTTTGCTCTCTTGATGAAATCAAAAACAGTGAGTATGAATTTCATAAAGATGATGAAATTATTATGAAGAAACTTGCAGATTCGCTGTGGCGTTTGAAAAGCGGAGAACCGCTTCAGTATGTGCTCGGAAAATGGGATTTTTATGAATCAGAATTTTTTGTAGGCAAAGGAGTTTTGATTCCCCGCCCTGAAACGGAAGAGTTAACACACCTTGTTATTGAAAAGGCAAAAAAACTTTCCTCTCCCGTTGTTTATGACCTTTGTTCGGGAAGCGGATGTATAGGAATAAGCGTTGCAAAAGCAGTTAAAAATTCATCTGTTTTTTGCGTCGAAAAGAGTAAGGACGCATTAAATTATTTAAGAAAAAATATTACTCAGGCTGATAACGCTGTTGCAGTTGAGGGCGATGTTCTCAATCCACCTGACATTGAACCTGAAAGCATTGATATCATCGTTTCAAATCCCCCGTATATAAAGAATTCGGACTTGGATGGGCTTCAAAAAGAGGTGCAGTTTGAGCCGAAAATGGCGCTTGACGGAGGGAAAGACGGTCTTGATTTTTACAAGAAAATTCCTGAGTTATGGTATCCGTATTTGAAAAATAACGGCTCAATATTTTTTGAAATCTCCGAAGAACAGGGAAAAGATGTTTATGATATTCTTAACTCTCTTGGTTATAGAAATGTTGAGGTAAAAAAAGATATGTACGGCAATGACCGTATAGTCAGCGCAGTTAAATAATAAACACACCAAACCCATTAAATTATATTAAGGCAGGTTTTTATGAGTTTAATAAGATCAATTATGTCAGGCGATGTTTTTACAGTAGTAATACTTGTCGCAGCAAGAGCTTTTGTTGTATTTTGCTGTTTACCTATTCACGAGTTAGCGCACGGCTGGATGGCGTATAAACTCGGTGATAACACAGCTAAAAATATGGGCAGGCTTTCATTCAATCCCATAGCGCATCTTGACCCGATAGGAACAATTATGATTTTCCTTTTCGGTATCGGTTACGCACGCCCAGTGCCCATCAATCCTCTTAAATTCAAAGATTACAGAAAGGGTGTTGCATTAACTGCGCTTGCAGGTCCTCTTTCAAATCTTATTATGAGCTTTATTTTTGCTTTTTTAAGCGCAGGCGTTTCGTATATTGCTCTTAAGACTTACAGCACATCAGTAATATTTAAAGCTTTTACTCTGTTTTTCAGTTTTGCTGCATCGGTTAATATTTCTCTTGCCGTATTCAATCTTCTTCCCATTCCGCCGCTTGACGGCTCAAGAATTTTGGGAGCAATTCTTCCTGACAGACTTTATGAAAAATATTTCAGATATGAGCGCATTATTATGATTGTGCTTATAGTATTGCTTTTCACAGGTGTTTTAGACGGTGTGCTTTCCGTTTTAGTTTCTTTCTTCTATCAAATAATCACTTTCATTCCGAATCTTATTTTCGGATTCTGAGGTTTAAATGGAACAGATTAATTATAAACTTGAGGTGTTTGAAGGACCTATGGACCTGTTGCTGCACCTCATAAATAAACATAAACTCAATATCAATGATATTCCTATTGTTGAGCTTGTAAATCAGTATCTTGACTATGTTCGCCAAATGGAAAATGCCGATTTTGATGTTGCAGGCGATTTCCTTGAAATGGCGGCAAGACTTATTTATATTAAAACAGTTTCTCTTTTGCCCCGTCACGAGGAAGCGGAACAGCTTAAAAAAGAGCTTACAGGCGAACTTATAGAATATAGGGACTGTAAACTTATGGCTGAAAAGCTGAGCAAGCAGACGGACGGCTTTAACAGATTTGTCCGCAATCCCCAGGAGGGATATGTAAATTACGATTATGAGCGTTTTCACGAGGGCGAGGAACTGCTGAGCGCATATATTGCGGCGGCAGGAAGGGCACAGAGAAAACTTCCTCCTCCGCTTGATTCTTTCAAGCAGATAGTTGCAAGAAAATTTGTTAATGTGGCGTCAAAAATTTCAACGGTTATGAACAAACTTCGCAGCAGAAAAAATGTGAAATTCTTAAATCTTTTTTCTGACGCTCAGTCAAAAAGTGATATTGTCGCTACATTTCTTGCCGTTCTTGAACTTACGAAAACAAAGAAGATAAAAATTGAAGGCTCAATAGATAATCCTGATGTTAGTATGATAGACGAGGTGTAAAGCATGGAAAATTCAAATAATGTCATAGCAAAGCTTGAAGCAATGCTTTTCGCCTGCGGAGAGCCTGTTGAGGCAACAAGGCTTGCAGAGGTGCTTGAGCTTGATGTAGAAAATGTTACAAAAATGCTCGGCCATCTCGGCGATACATATGATGAAAAAAATTCGGGTATAAGACTTATCCGAGTAGACGGTAAATATCAGCTTTGCACTAAAGAAGAATATGCTGATGATGTCAGAAAACTCCTCGAAATTAAAAAGAATACTCCGCTTTCTCAGGCGGCGTTCGAGGTACTTGCGATAATTGCATATAACAAAACCGTAACAAAAAGTTTTATTGAACAGATAAGAGGCGTTGATTGTTCAGGCTCTATTTCAAATCTTGTTCAAAAAGGTCTTATCGAGGAAAAAGGCAGACTTGACCTGCCTGGCAGACCCCTTGTTTATGGTACTACCGACAGATTTTTAAGATGTTTTTCTCTAAACAGCCTTGATGACCTCCCGGAAATTCCCAAACAGGAGGAAGAAGATAAAGAAAATGATCAAACCACCTTGTTTGACGGAGAAAAAAGTGATACAATAGAAACCGATATTACTGAAATCGGAAATGAGGGTGAGGAATGACAGCATTTTTAATTGTAGTTGCCGTGCTGGTTGTTATTATTGCCGCAATTCTTTCCGTTTCTGCTACTTTCACAGTTATTTATGATAATAAGTGGAAAACAACCATAAGTGTTCTTTGGTTTGAAAAAGATATTGAACTGACTAAAATTTTGTCTTTCATTCTTTTTCCGCAGGAAAGCGCAAAAAAGGTAAAGGACAAAGCTGCTGAGAAAAAGCAAAGTTCGACTGATACCCAAAAAAGCGCGGAGGATACATCTCAACCTAAACCACATCAGGCAGCTGACAGTACGCAAAACACAACGGCTAAAGAGCAAAATAGTAACACGAATGCTAAGCCTGAAAATAAAGAAAATCATGCTAAACAGCCTCCCGCACAGCAAAAACCCAATTATTTTAAAAATATGTGGGATAAGGACGGAATAGTTGGTATATTTGATTTCGTTTCAAATGTTACTGAAAGTGCTTCAAGCGCTGTTACCACTTTAATTAAGGGCTTCCATATTTATTCTTTATATGTTAAAATAATTGTCGGAGGCGGAGACGCCGATGAAATTGCCAGAGCGTACGGTAGAATATGCAAATACTATTATCCGTTTAAAGGCGCAGTACTCGGCGGTATGAAAGTCGATAATTATGACGATATGGTAATGCCTGATTTTATTGCCCCGAGAAATGAATACGGGCTTCAATTTATCGGCTCGATAAGCGTAGCAGTTTTGCTTAGAGTTGTGCTTTCGGCAGGAAAAACATTTCTTGTTAATTTGTTAAAAAAATAAGTAATTATTCTTTAAGGAGATTAAGGATATGAAAGAAACACCGGTAAACAAAATAATGGAAAATACTCTTGAAAAGATGCGTGAAATGGTTGATGTTTCAACTATTATCGGCGAGCCTATTCAGACAGGCGATACTACTCTTATCCCTGTTTCAAAGGTTTCTTACGGCTTTACAAGCGGCGGCACAGACCTTCCGTCAAAGCAGAATCAGGAGCTTTTCGGCGGCGGTGGCGGCGGTGGAATCACAATTTCTCCCGTTGCATTCATCGTAATTCAGAATGAAAAAGTAAGAATGATGCAGATTAATAATTACACTTCATCTGCTGACAGAGCTATCGCTATGATTCCCGAACTTGTTGATCAGGTTTCACAGCTTCTTAAAGCAAAGGATCAGCCTGCTGAAAAAGCCGAGTAATCAATAACGGCAATATAACTAAAATTAAAATCACCTGCATATAATTAGCAGGTGATTAATTTTGTTGAGGATATTTTCTGTTTTATTTGCTTTAATTTTTATGTTTTCCGCTCAACCTGTCTATGCGGCGTCTGTTGATTGCTCAGCGCAGAGGGCTGTCGTTATTGACGCTTTGTCTCTTGAAGTTATTTACGCCAAAAATGAAAACAACGAGTGCAGTATTGCGTCAACAACAAAAATCATGAGCGCACTTATTGCGTGCGAAAGCGGTAAAATGGATGAAACGGTTGAGATTACATTTGATATGGTTAATACTCACGGTTCGCTACTCGGTTTAAGAGAGGGGGATAAAATCACTCTCTATGACCTTGTTGCTGGTATGCTTTTACCATCGGGTAACGATGCGGCTAATGCTGTTGCGCTTTATCTCGCAGACAGTTTTGAAGAGTTTTCCGCAATGATGAATAAAAAGGCGTCCGAACTCGGTCTTTATAATTCTTATTTTGTAACTCCGTCGGGTCTAGATGAGGGCGACCACCATTCAACTGCTTACGATATGGCAGTCTTAACTGCGTATGCTTTAAAAAACGAGTATTTTTCGGAAATCTGCGCTCTTTCAAAATACGATGTAACTATCAACGGCAAAAAGCTGACTGTGTATAACCACAATAAACTATTATCGTCAATGGATTCATGCGTAGGCGTGAAAACAGGTTATACTGATAAAGCAGGGCGTTGTCTTGTTTCCGCATTCAGTGAAAACGGGCATACTTTCGTGTGTGTTACTTTTAATGCGCCCGATGACTGGAATGACCATAAAAAACTTTACGAATATGCTAATAAGCAGTATCAGAGCGCTGAAATTTCAGACGCATTTTATGTCCTCACGGTTGGCGGAGAAAAAAACAGTGTTAAAGGCGAATACAGCGCAAGCGTCAGCGTTCTTAATAAAAACGAAATAACAGTTGAACTTTATGCTTTTCCGTTTATTTATGCTCCCGTAAAGCAGGGGGACGAAATAGGAAAAGCGGTTATAAAATATAAAGAAAAGGAATTGCTCACTGTGCCTGTCACAGCGTGCGAAAATGTGAATTATTATGCCCAGCAAGAATGAAGTTAGACTTCAAAAATATATGGCGGACTGCGGCGTAGCCTCAAGAAGAAAAAGCGAGGAATTGATAGCGGCAGGCAAGGTTAAAGTCAACGGTCATGTTGCCTTTATCGGCGCTAAAATAAACCCAAAAAAGGATATTGTAACAGTAAAAGGAAAGCGTATAGAGCAGGAAAGCTCTTTGCGTTATATTATGCTTCATAAACCGAGAGGTTATGTTACTACTGTGTCCGATGAGCGTGGCAGAAAAACCGTTATGGAACTTGTTTCGGATGTCAAGGAAAGAGTTTACCCTGTTGGAAGACTTGATAAGGATTCAGAGGGGCTTTTGCTTTTGACTAATGACGGTGAATTTGCAAACGCAGTTATGCATCCGTCAGGTGAAATAGTTAAGATTTACAGAGTAACCGTCAGACCCGAAGTTGATGATGATACACTTGATATACTCAGAAACGGTGTTGAGATTGACGGCAGAAAAACCGCACCCTGCGATATTTTTGTTATATCTGAAGAAGAGGGTAGAGCGGTGCTCGAATTTCATCTTCACGAGGGAAGAAACAGGGAAATCAGAAAAATGTGTGAATCAGTAGGACTTGAAGTTGCAAGGCTTAAAAGAATTGCTCTCGGTCCTGTCAAGCTCGGTATGCTTCCCCTCGGTAAATACAGGGAACTCAATGAAAAAGAGCTTTCAAAGCTGATGAAAAAATGCTTTGATGATAACAATAAAAATCGTAAAAACAAGAAGTGATTTTTACTCTTTGTTAGGTTTTGTAATAGGAATTTTGTGTGAAGCGTCGCTTGGTCGGCGCTTTATTTTTTTATTTGCTTAATAATATAAAAATTATAGCAAAAAATAGTTGTAATTATA
>ERZ1027013.820-NODE-820-length-10693-cov-6.006392_pt1 | contig 10693 bp, 7 predicted proteins | sample MGYA00519446_ERZ1027013 | MGnify/ENA primary metagenome ERZ1027013 (study PRJEB26926, sample SAMN06164699) | human gut metagenome | biome: ENVO:00009003; feature: ENVO:2100002; material: ENVO:00002003 | host: Homo sapiens | place: USA | collected 2012 ... | reverse complement strand
TGATAACGGCGCAGCCCTCCACATAATCGCCCAGCGCAAACGCGCCCACGGTGGCAACGGCCATCAGGAAGCACTCGTCAAAGGGCTGGCGGTTCTTGATGCCCAGCAGTGCCTTGCGGAGCACATCCCAGCCGACCACCAGATAGGGGATGCAGTAGAGCAGCAGCTCCACCGGCGTGGGGAACTGAGGCAGCAATTTGAGGATGAGCACCAGCACCAGAGCAGCAATGATCCGGTACAGGTTCTTCTTCTGCTTTTTATTCATATCTGTACTCTCCTTTTTTCTGGGTTCTGGGCCGCAATGCGCTGCGGCGGGCGGGGTGGATTCAACAGGTTTTCCCCACAGGATAGACTTTTCCACGTTTTCCCCTGAGTTTTCCACGGACTTTTCCCGGAGAAAACCTGCTTTTTCGCGTTTCTTTTTGCACTTTTTCGCAGAAGCTGTTGAAAACCCGGTGGAAACTGTTTAATTCCACCCGGAAAACGGGCGCTATGACTGGACTTTTACACACTTTCCACCGAGTTTTCAACTTGTGGAAAAACTACAGAGCGTTTACGGAATGTATAGACGTTTTTTGTGGAAAACTTTTGACCTTGGCAAAACGGCGGAATTGCACCCCGCCGACCGGGCAGCGGGCAAAACATTTTTACAGCTGCCGAAACCGGCAGGAAGGAACGCTTTTTACCGAAAAAATTTTAGCGCCGGGCAATAAAATCTCTGCAATTTGTGGCGAAGCCGGGCGAGATATGGTATACTTTATCTTGGATTATCATAAACAGAATAAAACGCTCCGGCGCGGCACCGCCCGCCCGGAACGGAAGGAGCATAAAAAGATGGAAGAACGTAACCAGCCGCGCCGTCCGCGCCGCGATGCAGAGCAGCCGCAGCAGAAAAGCGAGAGCCTGATCTACGGCAAAAACCCTGTGACCGAGCTGCTCAAGAGCGGCTCCGGTGTGGATACCGTGCTTATTGCCGAGGGGATGGCTCCGGCAGTGGCGGCATACTATACAGCGCTGGCCAAAGAGGCCGGCGCAACGGTCAAGCGGGTGCACCCCAACAAGCTGCGCCTGATGACCGGCACCGAGAGCCATCAGGGCGTGGCGGCCTTTGCCAGCGAGATCGAGTACGCGACCGTGGAGGATCTGCTGGCAGCAGCCAAAGCCAAGGGCGAGCCGCCCTTTTTGGTGCTGAGCGACGGCATTGAGGATCCTCACAATCTGGGCGCAGTCATGCGCAGCGCCCTGCTGTGCGGTGCCCACGGCATCGTCATCCCCAAGCGTGGCGGCGCATCCGTTACCCCCACCGTGATCAAGTCCAGCGCAGGCGCTGCCGAGCGTCTGCCGGTGGCGCGTGTGGCCAACATCGGCGAGACCATCCGCCGCCTGAAAGAGCAGGGCGTGTTTGTCTACTGCGCCGACATGGACGGCGTGTCTCTGCGCAAGAATAACCTGACCGGCCCCATCGCGCTGGTACTGGGCAGCGAGGGCAGCGGGGTATCCCAGCTGGTCAAGAAGCTGTGTGACGGCGTGGTGCGGCTGGATATGGCTGCACCCGGCACCGGCGTGGACAGCTATAACGTTTCGGTGGCGGCAGGCATTATCCTGTACGAGATCCAGTCGCAGCGCGCCGTAGAAGAATAAAACAAGCGGTAAACTCCATCCAGAACAGTGGGAGGGACAAGGATGCCGAACAATACAAATGAACGCAAGGGCAAGCAGGCGGGGGAGCTCTCGGCAGAGGAGCGTTTCCGCAACTTTTTCAGCACCAGTGTGATTGATCTGCCCGAGGAGATGACCCGCCGGGACGAGCCTGCCCCGGTGGAGGAAAAGCCCAAGGCCGGGTTGCTGGGCAAGCTGTTCAGCCACGACAAGGAAGAGACGCCCGCCCCGGCACAGCCTGTGCTGGAGATCCCCACCGGCGAGATCCTGCTGGGGGCAGATGCAAAGCCGGTACAGCCGGAGCAGGAGGACATGGCGCTGGAACTGCGTACCGCAGACCCTGTTCCGGCAATGCCGATGCAGCCCGCCAGCCCAGAGCCTGCCAAGGCCGTCCCTGCAGAGCCGGTGCCTGCACCCAAGGCGGCTGCTGCCATGAAGCCGGAGCCGGAAAAGCCTGCACCCCAGCCGGTGCCGCAGCCTGTTGCAGCCCCCCAAAAGCAGCCTAAGGCGAAGAACGCCCCGGAGACGCTGCTGCCGCAGGAGGAACTGGAGCAGCGGGAGATGCAGCAGCTGAAGGATATGCTCAACGGCATGAGCGGCAAGGCAAAGCCTGCCCCGCAGCCCGCAAAGCCCGTACAGGCAGCGCCGCAGCCCAAGGTGCAGCCCGCGCCTGCACAGCCTGCGGCAGAGCCGGAGAAAGCCCCGGCAAAGGCTGCACAGAACGCCGCCGAGGAGTTGCCGCCGGTGGTGTTTGCCAGCGCTCCGGCAGACCCGGAAACGCTGCCGAAAAAGCCTGAGAAAAAGTCTATTTTCCAGATGTTCGGCACAGCAGAGGACGAAAAGCCCGCTGCCCGCAAGCCGGAAAAAGAGGATACTATGAGCCTGCCCCTGCTCCCGCTGGAGCAGGACGACGCTCCTGCTGAGCCGGCTCCCGCACCGGCAGATGCTGCCCCCGCCGCCCCGGCACAGCCGGAGACCGCGCCGGAAGCAGCTGTTCCTACTGAGGAAGCTGTGCCGGAATCCATCGCTGACAAACTGCACCACATGGCCGCAGAGCTGACCTTGCGGTGTGTGCTGGCTGGCATTCTGGCCGTGGTGCTGCTGCACCTTGGGCTGACGGCAGAGCGTCTGCTGCCGCCGCTTTCGGTGCTGGACCCGGACGCTGCCCCGGCGGCGTTCTATGCCGCCAATCTGCTGCTGTTTGCCGCCAGCCTGTTTGTGGGCTACCCGGTGCTGCGGGACGGTCTGACCGGTTTGCGCGGCCGTCCCAGTGCGGACACCATGCCCGCGCTGGCTGCTGTGGCAGCGCTGCTGCAGGCGGTGGTGGCCATGCTGAATGCCAACGCCTACCGTAGCACCGAGGGCATCGGTCTGCTGACCGGTATGGCAGCGCTGGGGCTGTTTCTGGCGCTGGTGGGCAGCCGGGTGATGCTGTCTGCCGTGCAGGGCGGCTACGCGCTGGCGGCAGAGGGCGGCGAACTGCGGGGTGCTTACCGTACCCGCGATAAAGACCTGATCCGCGCCCTCGCCCGGGATCTGGAGCAGAAGGACCCGTGGGTGCTGCTGAGCCGCCCGGTGCAGACCGCCAGCGATGACTTTGTGGAGCAGAGTCTCAGCGAGCGCGCCAGCGAGCGCCGCGCCCGCAAGGTGGCCTGTGTTCTGCTGGCGGCGGCAGTGCTCAGCGGCGTAGCCTTCCTGCTGTTCGGCGGCGGCATCAACTGCGCTGTGGCTGCGGCTGCTGCCGTGCTGTGCATGGGCGCACCCCTTTCCTCGGTGCTGGTGCCCGGTCTGGCGGCGCTGCGTCTGCAAAGAGCTGCTGCCGCTGTGGGCGCTGTGGTGCCCGGCTGGGCGGCAATTGAGGAGCTGGGCGGCATCGACACCATTGAGCTGGATGCCGATGACCTGTTTACCGCTGACAGCGTGACGCTGGAGGATATCCGCATCTTCAAGGGCGGCCGCATCGACCGCGCCATCCTATATGCGGCAAGTGTACTGAACGAGAGCTGCGACACCCTGCGCGGGCTGTTCCGCCAGATCATCGAGGACCGCACCGATATCCTGTTCCCGGTCAAGGATCTGGAGCAGCACACCGGACTGGGCTTCTCGGCGTGGTGCGACAATAACCGCATCCTCATCGGCACCCGCCGCTACATGGAGCAGGAGGGCGTTACCCTGCCGGAGCAGGATTACGAGGACAGCCACTCCAAAAATGGCGAGCTGCAAATTTTGTATCTGGCAGTGTCCGGCAACCTGCACGCCATGTTCGTGCTGCGTTATGTGGGCGGCCGCAATGTGGCACGCAGTCTTGCTTCTCTGCAAAAGGAGAACATCCGTCTGCTGGTCACCAGCAAGGACCCCAGCCTGACGGCGCGGCACATCACCGAGACCTACCATCTGCCGGAGGGCATGGTCACGGTACTGGACGGCGACCAGTGTCAGGCTATTGAAGCCGCCGATGCAGCCCCGGCAAAGCCCAAGTGCTGCCTGTACCACCACAGGGGCTTTGCCAGCCTGACCGGCGGCTTGCAGGCCGCAGATCAGGCACAGAATGCCGAGACCAGCGCCACCACGGTGCAGCTGGTGTCGGTATGCTTCTCGGTGTTTATTGCGGTGCGGCTGACCTATGCGGGCAGCATCTGGCAGCTGTCCATCGCCACGGTGCTGATGTATCAGGCCGCATGGAGCGCATTGAGCATCGCTGTCTGCGCCCTGAAGCAGCATAGCTGAAAGTTTTAGCATATTACAAAACGGGCTGTTGCACAGAACTTTGTGCAGCAGCCCGTTTTTGTGATCTTATTTTATTTTCTTGCGCTTTTCGTAGTCGTTCAGGGCGGTCAGCGCTTCGCCGGAAAGGGGAACGAGCGCCAGCATATTGAAGATGGTCATCAGCCCGATGCCCACATCGCCCAGATCCCACACCACGGTGTAGGCCTGTGTACCGCCCACCAGCAGCATGGCCAGCGCCAGCAGCTTGTAGGCGGTCTGGCTCCACCAGTTGTCGCCGCACAGGTAGGCCACATTGCCCCGGGCGTAGTACAGCACCCCCAGAAAGGTGGAGAAGCTGAACAGCGCTAAGATCACCGCAATGAACACGATGCCAAAGCTGCCCAGATGGTACTGCATGGCGGTCTGCAAAAGATCCATGCCGGTCAGCCCGGCGGTGATCTCCTGCGGCACCAGCAGCATCAGAAAGGCGGTGCAGCTGCAGATGACCACCGTGTCGATCAATACGCCCAGCGCCTGCACAAGACCCATCTTTACCGGGTCGTCGCACTCGGCAGCGGCAGCGGCGCAGGGGGCAGAGCCGCTGCCCGCTTCGTTGGAGAACAGCCCGCGCTTGACACCGTTCATCAGCACTGCGCCAAAGCCGCCTGCGGCCACCTGACGCAGGCCGAAGGCTTCGGCAAAGATGCGTGCCAGCACGGCGGGCAGCTGCCGGAGATTCAGCACCACGATGCCCACTGTGATGACAAAGTAGCACACCGCCATGACCGGCACGATAAAGTCAAGGCTTTTTACGGTGGCGTTTTTGCGCAGCACGATCAGCGCCGCCAGCAGGGTAAGCACCACGGTAGTGGCCAGCGGCGGGACGTGAAAGGCGTTTTCAAAGGCAGAACTGACCGAGTTGGAAATCACCTGACTGATGCCGCACCAGCAGATCAGACCGGACACTGCAAACAGCGCTGCGCACACCGAGCGCTTGAGCTTTTTGCCCCGCTTGCGCTCTGCCAGCACATGAAGGTAGTAGGCCGGGCCGCCCCGCCAGCCGCCGTACAGCGGGTCCGGTACGCGGTACTTCTGCGCCAGAGTGGACTCTACAAAGGAGGTGGAAGCACCCAGCAGGGCGGTGACCCACATCCAGAACACCGCGCCCGCACCGCCCGCCGAAACAGCGGCCACCACGCCCACAAGGTTGCCCATGCCTACCCGGGTGGCGGTGGAGATGACCAGTGTCTGGAAGGAGGAAAGCCCGCCCGCAGCCTGCTTTTTTTCGCACACCGCGCCGATCATATCCCGGAACAGGCGCACCGGCAGCAGCCTTGTGCGCAGGGTAAAGCCGATACCGGCTGCAAACAGAAGCACCACCATGAAGGAGATGCCAATGCCGCCCGCCACTGGCAGGGTGAATAAATCGCCCCACAGCAGGCGGTAAAGCGCTTCAATCAGATCAACTATCAAGAAAACAGCCTCCTGTACTTTTGAGAAATAAAGTCGTTACTTCATTATAGTACAGCATAGAAGAATTGTAAAATCTAAAAAATTGATAGAATAGATTGACCAAACTGAACGCAGTGCAGCAAATGCAAAATAATAATTCCGCTGAATGTGCCCAGAGCTTAAGCGGAGGGCATTTTAAATCGTCCTACAAAAAAGGGACTGCCGCACGGTTTGTGCAGCAGTCCCGGAGGAAGAAGCGCCTTTCAGCGCGGGGAAAGCTTACAGGATATCGATGTATTCACCGGCCAGCGCCTTGTTCATGCTGCGCACAGCGCAGAACTTGCCGCACATGCTGCAGGTGTCGCTGTGGTCGTCCTCGGGCAGGCGGGCGTCGCGGATGGCCTTGGCGGTCTCGGGGTCCAGCGCGCAGGCAAACTGTGCATCCCAGTCCAGTACGCGGCGAGCATCGCCCATCTTGTCGTCAATGTCCCGGGCGTGGGGGATGCCCTTGGCGATGTCGGCGGCGTGAGCGGCGATCTTGGAGGCCACGATGCCCTGCTTTACGTCATCTACGTTGGGCAGAGCCAGATGCTCGGCGGGGGTCACATAGCACAGGAAGGCTGCACCGCTGGCGGCTGCCACTGCGCCGCCGATGGCAGCGGTGATGTGGTCGTAGCCGGGGGCGATATCGGTGACCAGAGGTCCCAGCACATAGAAGGGGGCGCCCATGCAGATGCTCTTCTGCACCTCCATGTTGGCAGCGACCTGATTCAGGGGCACATGGCCGGGGCCTTCTACCATCACCTGCACGTTGTGCGCCCATGCGCGCTTGGTCAGCTCGCCCAGACGTACCAGCTCTTCGATCTGGCACACGTCGGTGGCGTCAGCCAGACAGCCGGGACGGCAGGCATCGCCCAGAGAGATGGTCACATCGTGCTCGGCGCAGATCTCGCAGATCTCGTCAAAGTGCTCATAGAAGGGATTCTCGTTGCCGGTCATGCTCATCCACGCAAACACCAGAGAACCGCCGCGGCTCACGATGTTCATCTTGCGCTTGTGCTTGCGGATCTGCTCGATGGTCTTGCGGGTGATGCCGCAGTGCAGGGTAACAAAGTCCACACCGTCCTCTGCGTGCAGGCGTACCACATCGATGAAGTCCTGTGCGGTCAGTTCTGCCAGATCCCGCTGGTAGTGGATGACCGAATCATACACCGGCACAGTGCCGATCATCACCGGGCACTCGTGGGTCAGCTTCTGGCGGAAGGGCTGGGTGTTGCCGTGGCTGGACAGATCCATAATGGCTTCTGCGCCCATGTTCACGGCGCTCATCACCTTCTGCATCTCAATGTTGTAGTCCTTGCAGTCGCGGGAGACGCCAAGGTTCACGTTGATCTTGGTGCGCAGCATGGAGCCCACGCCCTCGGGGTTCAGGCACTTGTGGTGCTTGTTGGCGGGAATGGCTACCTTGCCCTCGGCGACCCACTGGCGGATCTCCTCGGTGGTGCGGTATTCCTTTTTGGCTACGATCTCCATCTCCGGGGTGATGATGCCCTTGCGGGCGGCATCCATCTGGGTGGTATAAGTCTGCATACGCTGTGTTCCTCCAAATGACAGTTTATCTCTGAACAGCAGGGTGCTGGTCATACAGATGTAGTGGTAGGTAGCCGTCATTCAGAAAAAACAGTACGCTCTGGATGCCGGCACCTGCGCAAAAAACGCTTTTCATGTTGGTTTTCTCCATGAATTTTGTAACGCGGCCCAAGGTGGTGCCCCCGGTTTGCCGCGGGATGATAGCTTACTTTATGATCTGCTCCGAAAGGGCACGCAGTTCGCGGCACTCGGCCTCGATGTCCTTTGCGGCAAAGATAGCACTTACCAGCGCCACGCCGTCCACGCCGGTGCCCTTGAGCTGCAGAATGTTCTCCTTGTGGATGCCGCCAATAGCTACCACCGGCACATCCACGGCGTTGCAGATGTCCAGCAGGGTCTGCCGGGGCATCTCGCTTACGTCCGTCTTGGTGTGGGTGGCAAATACCGCGCCTACGCCAAGGTAGTCCGCACCGTGCGCCACAGCGTCCAGTGCTTCCTGCACTGTGTGAGCGGAAACGCCGATCATCACGCCGTCACCCACGCGCTGGCGCACCTGTGCGGCGGACATATCGTCCTGCCCCACATGGATGCCCTCGGCGTGGCACTGCAAGGCCACCTCCACGTTATCGTTGATGAACAGCGGCACACCGTATTGCTGGCACAGAGCGTGGATTTGGATGGCCTCCTGCAAAAAATCGGCGTCGCCCAGCTGCTTTTCCCGCAGCTGCACACAGGTAGCACCGCCCTTCAGGGCACTTTCCACCTGCTGATACAAAGTCTGCTCGCCCACCCATGCACGGTCGGTCACCGCATACAGGAGCATGGTGTGTTTATCGCACTTCATAGTTTGCGCCTTTCTCCAGCTGTTCGGGGGTCATGTTGTAAATGGCATCAATGATGTAATTGCGGTAGGTAGCGTTGCCGTCCTGCGGGGTGAGCCGCTGGTGGGCGATCTCACCCGCCAGACCCATGGCGCATACCGCCGCAGCGGCAGCTTCCAGCGGGTGGCCGGGGTTGGCGGTGACAAAAGCCGCCGTCAGGGCAGAAAGCTGACAGCCTGTGCCGGTGATGCTGCTCATCATGGCGTTGCCGTTGCGGATGCAGTAGGCTTTTTGTGCATCGGCCACGATGTCAATGGCGCCGGTAATGGCCACCACCGCGCCGGTGCGGGCGGCAAAAGCCTTGGCAAAGGCCACGGCGCTGTCCAGATTCTCCTCGGTCACCTTGTCGGCTACATCTGCATCCACGCCCTTGGTGGTGCCCGCGCCGGAGGCAAGGGTCTTGATCTCCGAGATGTTGCCCCGGATCACTGTGAACTGCACCTCCCGCAGCAGGCGGAAGGCGGTGTCGGTGCGCAGATGGGAAGCGCCGGCACCCACCGGGTCCAGCACCACAGGGTGACCCAGCTGATTGGCCTTTTTGCCCGCCAACAACATACTGGTGACGGTGCGGCTGTTCAGCGTGCCGATGTTAATGTTCAGTCCGCCGCAGATGGCGGTGATCTCCTCCACCTCGGCGGCATCATCGGCCATGATGGGGGAGGCACCGCAGGCCAGCACCATGTTGGCGCAGTCGTTCACGGTGACGTAGTTGGTGATGTTGTGGATCAGAGGGCTGCGGCTGCGCAGGTTCTCAAAGGCGGTCTTGAGCATTCCCGGCACCTCCGCTCAGGAAAGGCTGTTCTGCATGGAGCGCAGAGCGCCGGAGCGCTGCAGGCTGAACACCACAGCACCGGCGATCACCGCACCCACGGCGGTAGAGATGAGGAAAGGCACAATATAGGCGTAGAAAGCGATATCCGCAGCGCTCTTGCCCATCAGGAAGATGGCCACGGGCCATGCGCACAGGCCGCCCAGAATGCTGGTGCCGAACACCTCACCCACCACGGTGGCGATCAGGTTTTTGGTCTTGTGATATGCAAGGCCGCACAGCAGTGCGCCGAACATACTGCCCGGGAAAGCCATCAGGCTGCCCAGACCAAGCAGATTGCGCAGCAGGGAAGCCACAAAGGCTACGCCCACGCCCCACCAGGGCCCCAGCAGAACGGCGCACAGCACGTTGACCATGTGCTGCACCGGGGCACACTTGCTGCCGAACATGGGAAAGCTGAACACGCTGCCCACTACGCACAGGGCACAGAACATACCGGCGAGGGCAAGCTTTTTGACAGAAAGATTCTTCATGATAAATTAGCTCCTTTTCAACCATCTGCGGCAGCGCAGGACGAATGCCGACGCTCCCGCAATAAAACAGCCCGTGCCCGCAACAAGGCGGGAACAGGTACGGAAGGTGCGGTCGAAGCTTACTGGCTTCCTCTCACGCCGGAACACGGCTTCCCATCGCTGCATTCATCCAAGGCTCAGGGCGCTCCCCCTCAGCCGGCTGCGGAACCTCCGCAGAGGCACAAAAAAACAGGAGGGGCCCGGCACGGCTCCTCCTGCAAAAAATCATAAAGGGTATGACTTCCTACGGCGGCATTATCCGCATCAGGTAAAAGGGTCGAAGCTTGCTATACTTCCTCTCAGCCCGCTGCACGAGCTCCCCTGTGTTTGATTGTGACTGTATTCTACACCTCTTTCCCCAAAAATGCAAGAGGGGAGATAGAAACCAAAGCCGCCGTGCAGGGGTCTGCGCAGCGGCTTTGGTCACAGAAAGGAGAATAATATGAAAAAGCAGAAAAAGTCGGGTTAACCCATGGTCACCTGCACCGTTACCTCAGTCCCGGCGGCAGCCAGCGGCAGAACGTTGCCGGAGATGGCCTTGCCGTCCACGGTAACGGCCTTGATGCCGTGCTGCACCCCGGCGGCGTTATCCACCGTAATGTGGTACACCGCACCGCGGAAGCGGCGGGTCACGGTAAAGCCGGACAGAGTGTGAGGAATGCAGGGGTCTACCTTCAGGCCATCCAAGGTGGGCTGGATGCCCAGAATGTACTGGCTGATGTTGAAGAAGGTCCATGCCGCTGTGCCGGTCAGCCAGCTGTTTTTGGCTTCACCAAAGGTGGGGGCGTCCTTACCGGCTACCATCTGACTGTAAACGTAGGGCTCGGTGCGATGAATCTCGGAAATGTCCTCGATGTAGGCGGGGCAGGTCTTGCGGTACACTGCAAAGGCGCGGTCGCCGTGGCCAAGCGTTGCCTCGGCGCAGCTGATCCACGGGTTGTTGTGGCAGAAGATACCGGCGTTCTCCTTGTATCCCGGAGGATAGCTGGAGATCTCGCCCAGATTCAGCTGATAGCTGGTGTAGGCGGGCTGCAGCCTGTCTCTTATACACATCTCCGAGCCCA
>ERZ1027013.816-NODE-816-length-10717-cov-4.582349_pt1 | contig 10717 bp, 10 predicted proteins | sample MGYA00519446_ERZ1027013 | MGnify/ENA primary metagenome ERZ1027013 (study PRJEB26926, sample SAMN06164699) | human gut metagenome | biome: ENVO:00009003; feature: ENVO:2100002; material: ENVO:00002003 | host: Homo sapiens | place: USA | collected 2012 ... | reverse complement strand
CGAGATCAGCCTCGGTCTCGTGGGCTCGGAGATGTGTATAAGAGACAGTAGCTGAATTTGCCAGATCGCGCAGTGCCTGTCCCTGTAAAATACGCGGCGATGGACGGAGATGACGTTTGATCAAGTAGTCCGCATCTTTAGCATCGGCAACCTGCAAACGGTTTTGCAAAATCGCCAGCCCGGCGGCGCTATCGCCCGGTGTACCGGTCACATAGATCCAGTCACCCGGTTTCGCTCCAGAGCGCGTTAAGGCTCGTCCCATCGGAACAAAGCCGTGGATACCCAACGTCATTGATAATGGCCCACGCGTGGTATCGCCGCCAATGAGTTGCATATCGTAATAATTGAGAAGATCAAACAAACTGTCGCTGAAGGACTCAAGCCACGCTTCGTCTACGTCCGGTAAGGTTAATGCCAGCGTCAGCCAGGCCGGATCGGCCCCCATCGCTGCCAGATCGCTTAGGTTCACCGCCAGTGCTTTATACGCCAGATCAGCAGGATCGATATCATGGAGGAAGTGGTTGCCCGCCACCAGCGTATCAGTGCTGATCGCCAGGGTCTGTTTCTCGGGGATATTGAGAAGAGCGCAATCGTCGCCGATGCCCAGTTCGACATCAAGACGAGAACTTCTTACACGGTCAAAATAACGGGCAATCAGGGAGAACTCGCCACATGCCATACGTTATGCCTCAGCAGGTAAAAAAGAAAAGGCCGGCGATCGCGGAACGGTCTTCCGTGAATCTACCGGCCTGGATATCACTTTTTGTTAGGGCGAATCACAGGTGCTGCTTTATCGAGTACGCCGTTGACGAACTTATGGCTGTCTTCTGCGCCGAACGATTTCGCCAGTTCGATCGCTTCGTTAATGGCCACTTTGTATGGCACATCGCTACGTTTAGACAGCTCGTACAGCGCAATGCGCAGTACTGCTTTTTCTACCTGTCCCAGTTCTTCCAGCAGGCGGGACAGGTATGGCTTCATCAGTCCGTCGAGGTATGCGGTGTTAGTCGCCACCCCGGCCAGCAGCTCACGGAAGTACAGGACGTCAACGTCTTTTACATCCTGTTCAGCCAGGAACTGGTATTCAACATCAGCGATGTCGTTCTGGGACAACTGCCAGGAGTAGAGCGCCTGGACGGCACACTCACGAGCGCGGCGACGAGCAGCAGGTTTCACGGATTTCCCCTTACTAATTTCAGGCCTTGATGGCTTTCAATACATTAATCATTTCAAGCGCGGTCAGTGCAGCTTCTGCACCTTTGTTGCCAGCTTTGGTGCCAGCACGTTCGATCGCTTGTTCAATGCTTTCAGTGGTCAGAACCCCAAAAGCAACCGGAATTTCGCTGTCCTGGGCAACATGCGCCAGGCCGTTGCTTGCACCACCAGCGACATATTCAAAGTGGGCAGTGCCACCACGAATAACCGTACCCAGCGCAATCACCGCGTCGTATTTACCGGTTTTAGCCAGTGCACCCGCCGCCAGCGGCAGCTCATAGGCACCAGGCACCCAAACAACGGTAATGTTTTCATCTTTTACCTGACCGATACGTTTCAGTGCGTCAATTGCACCTTCCAGCAGGCTGTCATTGATAAAGTTGTTGAAACGCGCGATGGTGATGGCGACGCGAGCGTCCGGGGTAGCAACGTTAGCTTCAATAATGTTCATTTTCTTCCTTCGGGTTCGAGTATGGCCCCGCAGGGGGGCGGATTTTAGCATAATATTTCGTGCGCTGCTTCCCTTTCGAGCCGGGAGATCATGCACCCACTAAATGCAGGCAAACATCCGGGCCTACATGACGTATCTCTTTGAATTTAAATTGGGGGGCGTCGGCTAATTTCTCAAGCCCTGGCAGCGTGCATAATCCGCGGGCGTCGCTGCCTAATAGTTTAGGTGCGATATAGACAATCAGCTCATCGACTAAACCCGCCTGCAGCAATGCGCCAGCGAGCGTTGGCCCCGCTTCCACCCAGATGCTGTTAATTTGCTGTTTACCCAGTTGCATCATCAGTACAACCAGATCCAGATGACCTTTATGCTCTGGAATCAGCAAGGTACGCACCGTTTCCGGCCACTCACTAGAATCTTCCTGCGTACGCGCGAACCAAGTTTCGCCGGGCTGCTGCACAATGCGATGTTCCGGCGTCACGCGATTTTGGCTATCAATCACAATACGTACTGGCTGGCGGAGATTTTGTTGCGGGTAGAGCGCCTGAGTTTGTTCATCCAGTTCAGACCAACGCACTGTTAAGGCTGGATCATCCGCCAGCACCGTGGCGCTGCTGGTTAAAATGGCATGACTTTGTGCGCGCTGTCGTTGTACGTCGCGCCGCGCCTGAGGCGAAGTGATCCACTGGCTTTCGCCGCTCGCCATCGCCGTGCGGCCATCAAGCGATGCGCCAAGTTTTAACTGAATATAAGGAAAGCCGGTGCGCATCCGCTTGAGAAAGCCTTTATTCAATTGCTCGGCTTCACTCATCATCAGCCCGTGGCTGACGTCAATGCCAGCCTGTTGCAGACGGTAAAGTCCACGCCCAGCGACCTGCGGGTTAGGATCTTGCATCGAGGCAACCACGCGCGCTACGCCAGCGGCGATGAGTGCGTCACAGCACGGTGGCGTACGACCATGATGGCTACAGGGTTCGAGTGTCACATACGCCGTTGCGCCTTTGGCTTTTTCACCCGCCATACGCAACGCGTGTACTTCGGCATGTGGTTCACCCGCTCGTTGGTGGTAACCTTCACCGACAATTTCGCCATCTTTGACAATGACGCACCCGACATTCGGGTTGGGGTGGGTGGTAAAACGTCCTCGTTGCGCCAGCTTTAGCGCCCGCGCCATGTAATACTCGTCCTGCACGGCTTAGTCCTCCAGGCGCGCGATCTCTTCGCCAAATTCTTTGATATCTTCGAAACTGCGGTAGACAGAGGCAAAACGGATATAGGCGACTTTATCGAGCTTTTTCAATTGCTCCATCACCAGATTGCCAATCATCTTGCTCGGCACTTCGCGCTCACCGGTGGCGCGCAGCTGCGATTTAATATGATTGATTGCCATTTCGACGTCATCGGAACTCACCGGACGTTTTTCCAGCGCCCGCAGCATTCCGCTACGCAATTTCTCTTCATTAAACGGTTCACGCACGTCGTTGCTTTTTACAACACGCGGCATAACCAGCTCCGCCACTTCAAAGGTGGTGAAACGTTCATTACACACCAGACACTGCCGACGGCGGCGTACGGATGAACCCTCGCCCACGAGACGAGAGTCAATTACCTTAGTGTCCACGGCGAAACAGAATGGGCAATGCATACGGCGTCCTGACCAGGTGGTTAACAGAAATCTATTTTACCCTGAACTGACGATACAACAAAGGCGCAACGCTTTTGAGATAAAGGATCGATGCTTTCGCTGCTTTTACCCTCTACCATTAGGCTAATTGCGACGAGAAAGGGACGACCTATGAATACTAACGTTTTTCGACTGCTCCTGCTGGGAAGCCTGTTCAGCCTTAGCGCCTGTGTGCAGCAGAGCGAAGTGCGACAGATGAAACACAGCGTCAGCACGCTGAACCAGGAGATGACGCAACTCAATAAAGAAACGGTCAAAATCACTCAGCAAAACAGGCTGAATGCAAAATCCAGCAGTGGGGTTTACCTTCTGCCAGGAGCGAAAACACCGGCAAGACTGGAAAGCCAGATCGGTACTTTACGTATGTCGCTGGTGAATATTACGCCTGATGCAGATGGCACCACCCTGACGCTACGTATTCAGGGCGAGTCGAATGATCCCTTGCCCGCATTCAGCGGAACTGTTGAATATGGGCAAATTCAGGGAACAATAGACAACTTTCAGGAAATCAATGTGCAGAATCAATTGATTAATGCCCCTGCCAGCGTCCTCGCCCCCAGCGATGTTGATATTCCGTTACAGTTAAAGGGTATTTCTGTAGAACAGTTAGACTTCGTACGTATCCACGATATTCAACCTGTTATGCAGTAAACGTATTTCGGGGCGATTTTGTGCGTCTCGCAACATCTTTCCCCGTCATTTTGTTACTCCGCTTACATCACCCTGATTGATAGTAAAAGTTTGCAACAAGGGTGAAAGTCAGTACAATCCCTGCCCGAATGTGTGTAAACGTGAACGCAATCGATTACGTAAATGATAGAACTGTGAAACGAAACATATTTTTGTGAGCAATGATTTTTATAATAGGCTCCTCTGTATACGAAATATTTAGAAACGCAATTTGCGCCTTTTTCACTCCCGCAAGGGATTTTCAAACAGTGGCATACATATGAAAAAAACATTACTGGCAGCCGGTGCGGTACTGGCGCTCTCTTCGTCTTTTACTGTCAACGCAGCTGAAAACGACAAACCGCAGTATCTTTCCGACTGGTGGCACCAGAGCGTTAACGTTGTCGGAAGCTATCACACCCGTTTCGGACCGCAGATCCGCAACGATACCTACCTTGAGTACGAAGCATTCGCTAAAAAAGACTGGTTCGACTTCTATGGTTATGCGGATGCGCCGGTATTCTTCGGCGGTAACTCCGATGCTAAAGGTATCTGGAACCACGGTTCTCCGCTGTTTATGGAAATCGAACCACGTTTCTCCATCGACAAGCTGACCAATACTGACCTTAGCTTCGGTCCGTTCAAAGAGTGGTACTTCGCGAACAACTACATTTACGACATGGGTCGTAATAAAGATGGTCGCCAGAGCACCTGGTACATGGGTCTGGGTACCGACATCGATACTGGTCTGCCGATGAGCCTGTCCATGAACGTCTATGCGAAATACCAGTGGCAGAACTATGGCGCAGCGAACGAAAACGAGTGGGACGGTTACCGTTTCAAAATTAAATACTTTGTGCCGATTACCGATCTGTGGGGCGGTCAGCTGAGCTACATCGGCTTCACCAACTTCGACTGGGGTTCCGATTTAGGGGATGACAGCGGTAACGCAATCAACGGTATTAAGACCCGTACTAATAACTCTATCGCTTCCAGCCATATTCTGGCTCTGAACTACGATCACTGGCACTACTCTGTCGTAGCTCGTTACTGGCACGACGGTGGTCAGTGGAACGACGATGCAGAACTGAACTTCGGCAACGGCAACTTCAACGTTCGCTCTACCGGCTGGGGTGGTTACCTGGTAGTAGGTTACAACTTCTGATTATGAAAATGCCGGGATTTATTCCCGGCATTTCAGATTGTTAACAACGTGCGCTTTGTTCATGCCGGATGCGGCGTAAACGCTTTGTCCGACCCACAAAAGCACGTAAATTCAATATATTGCTGAAATAACGTAGTCCTGATAAGCGTAGCGCATCAGGCAATTTTACGTTTTAATCACTTCTTCTTGTTCATCATCGCTTTCAGGTCAGCGAATGGGTTGTACTTCGCTTCACCGACATCTTTCTGCGCATCTTCCCCTGCGATAACGGTCGTACCATACTGATCCGCTTCGGTATATTTCGAATGCTCATGATCGTGGCAATAGAGACAAAGCAATTCCCAGTTACTGCCATCTTCCGGGTTATTGGTATGGTCGTGATCAATGTGGTGAACAGTAAGTTCACGCAGGTTGGAATAAACAAACTCGCGGGAACAGCGACCGCAGACCCACGGATATATTTTTAATGCTTTTTCGCGATAGCCGCTTTCTAACCGCGCATAGTTTTTTGGGATGATAGCCATGAAGAGTTACCTGGATGAAATGTAGGGTTACGCGCAGTTTCCCAAGATGCGGGGATTTTAGCAATCTCCATACATCAAAAAAAATCCCGATCTTCTGACCGGGATTTTCAACATCAACGGGAACTTGATTACGGCAGAATTGACGGCTGATCCGCCCCTTCTTTTTCCACTTTCTGCTGCAACATGTGTTCGCGCTTCATACCCAGTTTCAGAGCCAACGCAGATGCCACATAGATGGAAGATGCAGTACCGATGGAAACACCGATAAGCATGGTCAGCGAGAAGCCTTCCAGTACCGGACCACCGAAGAGGTACAGCATCAGGATAACCATCAAGGTAGTACCGGATGTGATCAAGGTACGGTGCAGCGTCTGGGTCAAGGACACGTTAAAGATTTCGTAAGGCGTACCGCGACGGATCTTGCGGAAGTTTTCACGAATACGGTCCGATACCACGATACTGTCGTTAAGCGAGTAACCGATAACCGACATCAACGATGCCACAATGGTCAGGTCAATCTCGATATGGAATAACGACAAAATACCCAGCGTAATGATAACGTCGTGCGCCAGCGCAATAACGACCCCTGCCGCCAGTCGCCACTCAAAGCGAAAACCTACGTACACAAGGATAGACAGCAGCGCCGCCATCAACGCCATCGCACCGGTTTGCGCAAGGTCTGCCCCCACGCTCGGACCGACGAACTCAATACGCTTCACTGCTGCATTCTGATTGGTGGATTCGTTAATCACCTTCAGAACCTGGCTGCCCAGCACCTGACCGCCGGTTTCGCCTTCAGCAGGCGGCATACGGACCATGATGTCGTGGCTGCTACCAAAGTTTTGCAGCATTGGCTCTTCAAAACCGGCTTTTTGCAATGCATCACGCATTACGTCAATTTCAGCCGGTTTTTCGAGCGTAATTTCGATAACCGTACCACCGGTGAAATCCAGCCCCCAGTTAAAGCCGCGCACGCCCATAATAACGATAGCGGCGATTAACAGCAGACCAGAGATGCCGAAAGCCCAGTAGTCCCAGCGCATAAAGTCATAGACTTTACGGCCGTGGTTTAGTTGTTCAACAGTATATTCCTGTGCCACATCGCACTCCTCAGATTGACAGCTTCTTGACGCGCTTGCCGCCATATAGCAGGTTTACGATGGCACGCGTACCGACAATCGCGGTAAACATCGACGTCGCCACACCGATACCGGTAGTAATCGCGAACCCTTTAATTGCCCCGGTACCCACTGCGTACAGGATGATGACTTTAATCAGCGTGGTGATGTTCGCATCGAAGATAGAACTGAATGCGCCACGATAACCTTCATCAATTGCCTGTTGAACAGTACGTCCGTTGCTCAACTCTTCTTTAATACGTTCGTTGATCAGTACGTTCGCATCGACCGCCACCGCAAGGGTTAAGACGATACCCGCGATACCTGGCATACTCAGCGTTGCGCCTGGCAACAGCGACATAATGCCGACGATTAAGATCAAGTTGGCAATCAGAGCACTGGTCGCAATCAGACCAAACTTCTTATAGAAGATGATCATGAACAGAATAGAAACCAGCAGACCGGCAAGGCAAGCCTCCAGCCCCTGTTCAATGTTCTGCATACCCAGGGTTGGGCCAATGGTACGTTCTTCAACAATCTGAATCGGCGCGATCAACGCACCGGCACGCAGCAGCAGTGACAGCTGACGGGCTTCGTTCGGGTTGTTGATGCCGGTGATACGGAAGCTGTTACCCAGACGAGACTGGATGTTGGCGATGTTAATCACCTCTTCCTGTTTCACCAGAACCGCACGACCATTTGCATCTTTCTTACCGCTGTCTTTGTACTCCACAAACAGGGTTGCCATCGGTTTGCCGATGTTGTCCTTAGTGAAGTTAGACATGATGTTACCACCAGCGCTATCGAGCGAGATGTTAACCTGCGGTTGGTTGTATTCGTCCTGGCTGGAAGTGGAGTCGGTGATATGGTCACCGGTCAGAATTACGCGTTTGTACAGCACAACTGGCTGACCTTCGCGGGTCTGTTTCACTTCAGAGTCGCCCGGTACGCGACCGGATGCCGCAGCGGCCTGGTCAACGTTGGTGTTTACCAGACGGAATTCCAGCGTTGCCGTCGCACCCAGAATCTCTTTCGCACGCGCAGTGTCCTGAATACCTGGCAGTTCAACAACGATACGGTCAGCACCCTGACGCTGAACCACCGGCTCCGCCACGCCAAGTTGGTTTACACGGTTACGCAGGATATTGATGTTCTGCTGCACCGCATATTCACGCGCTTCACTCAGACGAGCATCGCTCATTACCGCACGCAGCTGGTTGCTGCCCTGGCTACTAATCACCAGGTCCGGATGGCGCTTGCTCAGATACGCAATGGCTTCATCACGAGCTTTAGCATCGCGGAAAGTAATGCTCAGGCCGTAGTTGTTTTCTTTACGAACGGTGGTATACGGGATGCCCTTTTCACGCAGATCGCTGCGCAGGCTATCGATATTTTGTTCCTGGAGTTTGCCAAGCGCGGTGTCCATATCCACTTCCATCAGGAAGTGAACGCCGCCACGCAGGTCAAGGCCGAGCTTCATCGGCTCAGCGTGAATAGCTGCCAGCCAGCGCGGCGTTGCCGGGGCAAGGTTAAGCGCCACGACGTATTTGTCACCCATAACGCCCATTAATGCTTCACGAGCGCGCAGCTGGGTGTCAGTGGAGTCGAAGCGCGCAAGAATAGCGCCCTCTTCCAGTGCCACAGACTTAGCAGTTATTTTTTCTTCTTGTAACGTTTTCTGGACCTGGATCAGCGTTTGCTCACTGGCGGCGACTCCGCGCGCACCAGTGATCTGAACAGCCGGATCCTCACCAAACAGGTTGGGAAGCGCATACAGCAGACCGATGACAATCACCACGATCAGCATGACGTACTTCCACAAAGGATAACGGTTTAACACGGCAATTCCCTTAGGGAAAAATTTTAATTACAGCGCCTTCATGGTGCCTTTCGGCAGGACGGCAGCTACGAAGTCACGTTTAATAACTACTTCAGTGGTGTCATTCAGCGCGATAGCAATGTAGCCGTTTTCCGCTACTTTGGTTACGCGACCAACCAGGCCACCGTTCGTCAGAACTTCATCACCTTTGGCAATGGAGTCCATCAGCTTTTTGTGTTCTTTGGTGCGCTTCTGCTGTGGACGCAGGATCATGAAATAGAAAATCAGACCGAATACCACCAGCATCAAAATCAAAGACATCGGGCTACCTTGCGCCGGTGCACCCGTTGCCGCTACCGCATCAGAAATAAAAAAGCTCATTAAATTTCCCTCATTATTAATATTAATCAACGTTCAAAGGTGGTACTTCTCGCCCCTGACGCTGGTAAAAATCAGTTACGAAGCTCTCTAATTTACCCTCTTCAATAGCCTTGCGTAAACCCGCCATCAAACGCTGGTAGTAACGAAGGTTATGAATGGTGTTGAGTCGCGCGCCTAATATTTCGTTGCAACGGTCAAGATGATGCAAGTAAGCGCGTGAATAATTGCGACAGGTGTAGCAATCACACTCAGGATCGAGTGGGCCAGTATCGCTCTTATACTTCGCATTGCGGATTTTCACCACGCCATCGGTCACGAACAAATGACCATTTCGGGCGTTGCGGGTTGGCATTACGCAGTCAAACATATCGATACCACGACGTACGCCTTCAACCAGGTCTTCTGGTTTACCAACGCCCATCAGGTAACGCGGTTTGTCTGCCGGAATTTGCGGGCATACATGCTCCAGAATGCGGTGCATATCTGCTTTCGGCTCACCCACAGCCAGACCGCCGACAGCGTAGCCATCAAAACCGATATCTACCAGACCTTTAACAGAAATATCACGTAAATCTTCGTAAACGCTGCCCTGAATGATACCAAACAGCGCATTTTTGTTTCCGAGACTGTCAAAACGCTCACGGCTACGCTTCGCCCAACGCAGAGACATCTCCATGGAGCGTTTTGCGTAATCCCAGTCAGCAGGATACGGCGTACACTCATCAAAGATCATGACGATATCCGAACCAAGATCGTACTGAATCTCCATTGATTTTTCAGGATCGAGGAAAATCGGATCGCCGTTGATCGGGTTACGGAAGTGCACGCCCTGTTCGGTGATTTTACGAATATCGCCAAGGCTGAAGACCTGGAAACCGCCGGAGTCGGTGAGGATCGGCCCCTTCCACTGCATAAAATCGTGCAGATCGCCGTGCAGTTTCATGATTTCCTGGCCCGGGCGCAGCCACAGGTGGAAGGTGTTGCCGAGGATAATTTGCGCGCCAGTGGCTTCAACTTCTTCCGGCGTCATCCCTTTTACGGTGCCGTAGGTGCCAACAGGCATAAAACAAGGCGTTTCCACTACGCCACGATCAAAGACCAGGCGGCCACGGCGTGCGCGACCGTCGGTGGTGTCCAGTTCAAATTTCATTTTTTCTCCACTACGTCAGAAAAACAGTCCAACGTTTTAAACCAGCGCCGCGGAATTACTCCCCGACGCGCTCATTAATTGCCTGCGGATTGTACGTGATAAACATCGCATCACCGTAACTAAAAAAGCGATATTTCTCTTCTACCGCTGCTTTATAGGCATTCATGGTGTGTTGATAACCGGCAAAGGCCGAAACCAGCATAATCAGCGTCGATTCCGGCAGGTGGAAGTTTGTCACCAGCGCATCGACCACTTTGTACTGGAAGCCCGGATAGATAAAGATTTGGGTATCGTCAAAGAACGGTTCGATAAGATCGTTTTTCGCCGCCTGAGCCGCGCTTTCCAGCGAACGTACTGAGGTGGTGCCAACCGCAATCACCCGGTTACCGCGCGCTTTCGCCGCCAGTACCGCGTCTACCACATCCTGCGGCACTTCAGCGTATTCCGAGTGCATGATGTGATCTTCAATGGTGTCGACGCGCACCGGCTGGAAGGCTGTCTCTTATACACATCTCCGAGCCCACGAGACCGAGGCTGATCT
>ERZ1027013.815-NODE-815-length-10744-cov-14.139209_pt1 | contig 10744 bp, 8 predicted proteins | sample MGYA00519446_ERZ1027013 | MGnify/ENA primary metagenome ERZ1027013 (study PRJEB26926, sample SAMN06164699) | human gut metagenome | biome: ENVO:00009003; feature: ENVO:2100002; material: ENVO:00002003 | host: Homo sapiens | place: USA | collected 2012 ... | reverse complement strand
CGAGATCAGCCTCGGTCTCGTGGGCTCGGAGATGTGTATAAGAGACAGCATTAAAATAAGATATATAAATTCTTTATAAAGGTATTGATAAAACCTTTTGATTTATTATATAATAAACTGAATAAGTAAACACTTAATTTATAAGCAAAAACCGCATATCGGGGGGGATTTTATGTCTGAGCCTTATTCTGTTTCTCTGCAAAAAATCATTGATGCCCATTCTCTTGAAGTGGTGCATCTTCCTAAAAGCGCAGAGGAAATACTTATCAAAACAAACGAGGTTAACAGACCGGGCATTGTTTTAACGGGTTATGTTGATTATTTTGACCCGTTGAGAATTCAAATTCTTGGATGGACTGAACTTGGCTTTTTGCAGAACATGAGCAGAGAAAAGCAGATAACAGCGCTTTCAAATTGGCTTGAACTTCAGCCTGCCGCTGCGGTTATCACAAGGGGGCTTGAAGTGCCCGATTATTTCGTTAAACTGTTTGAGAAATATGATGTGCCTCTTTTGAAAACGAGTGAGGAAACTTCACCGTTTTTGGCAAATCTTATTCAGTACCTCAATGCAAGTCTTGCGCCGAGAATCACAAGACACGGCGTATTGTGCGAGGTATACGGCGAGGGCGTGCTCATTATAGGTGAAAGCGGAGCAGGAAAATCCGAAACTGCGGTTGAACTTATTAAGAGAGGTCACCGTCTTATTGCGGATGATGCGGTTGAAATCAGACGAACTGACGCTAACACCTTGCTTGGTTCATCGCCAAACAATATACGCCATTTCATTGAACTTCGCGGTATAGGCATAATCAACGCTCGCCGCCTGTTCGGTATGGGTTCTGTTAAGGATACTGAAAAAATAAACATGGTTATCCGTTTAGAGCCTTGGGAGTCAGGCAAAGCGTATGACAGACTTGGAATAGACAACGAGTATACTAAAATTCTCGATGTTAAAGTGCCCGTTATTACGGTTCCTGTAAATCCGGGCAGAAATCTTGCCGTTATTATAGAAACTGCGGCTATGAACAACCGTCAGAAAAAGATGGGCTATAATCCCGCAAGGGAACTTATGATAAGTCTCGGTATGGACGATTTTGAGCCATGCGAGAAAGAACTTGAAATCTGGAATAACACTTAAACTTAAGGAGTAAAAAATTATGTACAGTATAGGAATTGATTTGGGCGGAACAAATATTGTGGCTTCTGTTGTGGACGACAAATACAATATTCTCGGCACGGGTAAATATAAAACAGCGCTTCCACGTGCTGCTGAGGAAATTTTTGACGATATTGCGTCTGCCTGCCGTGATGCGGTTGAAAATGCAGGTATTGAGCTTAAAGATATAGCTCATATCGGTCTCGGAACTCCCGGAACAGTTAACGGCGACGGCGTAATAGAGTTTGCAAACAACCTTGGCTTTAATAATGTACCCGCTAAGGATATGATTAGAGAACGCCTCGGAGATATTCCCGTTTATATTGCAAATGACGCAAACTGCGCGGCTCTTGGTGAAGCATATGCAGGATGCGGCGATGGCTGTAAAAACTTTGTAGCCGTAACTCTCGGCACAGGCGTCGGCTCTGGTATTATCGTTGACGGAAGAATTGTAGAAGGTGTTAACTTTGCCGGCGGTGAATGCGGTCATATGGTAATTATGGTTGACGGCGAGCCTTGTACTTGCGGCAGAAAAGGCTGCTGGGAATCTTATGCTTCCGCAACAGCTCTCATTAAACAGACCAAAAAAGCAATGGATGAACACCCTGAATCTGTAATGCACGAGCTTGCTAAGGAGGAAGGCAAAGTCAGCGGCAGAACTGCTTTTGACGCAATGAGAAAAGGAGATGTTGCAGGTATAAATGTAGTAAATAACTACATAAAATATGTTGCCTGCGGTCTTATAAATATAGTAAACGCTCTTCAGCCGGAAATAATTTGTGTAGGCGGCGGTATCTGCAACGAGGGTGAAACTCTTATGGAGCCTCTTCGCAGATATGTACAGGCTGAAAGATATTCCATACACAGTAAAATTCAGACAAAAATTATGAAAGCCGAGCTTGGAAATAACGCAGGTGTAATCGGCGCTGCGCTTCTCGGCAATGTTAAATAACGGTGATATTTTGAAAGAACTAATATATCTTTTGAAAAAACTGAATATTTCATTTTCCGAAAATGAGCCTATGAGCGCTCATACGACTTTCAAGGTCGGTGGAAACGCAAGAATAATGGCGTTTCCCGAAACAGAGGAGCAGGCTGTTGAAATTATAAAATGCTGCCGTGAAAACGGTGTAAGATATATTCCAGTTGGTAATGGCTCAAACCTTCTTGTTTCAGACAGCGGTATAAACGCTTGCGTTATCTGTTTCGGCTCTGCATTTTCGGAAATTAAACTTATAGATAATGATACTGTTTTTGCTCAGAGCGGAGCGTCGCTTATGAAACTTTGCCGCTTTGCTCTTCAAAACAGTCTCTCGGGGCTTGAATTTGCATTCGGCATCCCCGGAAGCTGCGGCGGTGCGGCATTTATGAATGCGGGCGCTTACGGCGGCGAAATGAAAGATGTGCTTTTTAAGTGCGACCATATTGACGAAAACGGAGAAAAGGGTTCGCTTTCGGGCGATGAGCTGAATTTGTCTTACAGACATTCCGCTTACAGCGAAAACGGCTGTACCATAACGGGATTATATCTTAAATTAAAGAAAGGCAATCCCGATGAAATCAAAGCTAAGATGGATGATTTTCTTCAAAGAAGAAAAGATAAGCAGCCGCTTGAGTATCCGAGCGCAGGCTCAACATTTAAGAGACCTGAGGGATATTTTGCAGGTGCTCTTATAGAGGAGTGCGGACTTAAAGGCAAACAGGTAGGCGGAGCGCAGGTCAGCGAAAAGCACGCAGGCTTTATAATAAACAAAGGCGGTGCAACCTGTACCGATATTCTTGAACTCTGCAAAATATGCAGTGAAACCGTTTATAAACAAAAAGGCGTTAAGCTTGAAATGGAAATAAGGGTAACAGAATAATGGCTAAGATGAAAAATGAACTTGTAATAATCACAGGCGTTTCCGGCGCAGGTAAATCAACAGCGATGGGATTTATGGAAGATGTAGGATATTACTGCATAGATAATATGCCTCCGCTTTTGCTTTCTACATTTCTTGAACTTATCTCAAAACAGCAGGCATATTCAAAGGTAGCTATCGTTGTTGATATTCGTTCAACTGAAAAATTCGACGATGTGGTATCAAGCCTTGATGAAATTAATCGTTTTAATTACGATGTCAAGGTTGTTTATCTCGATATTAAAACTCATATCGCTCTTAAAAGATATAAACTCACACGCAGAAAGCATCCTTATGCAGAGCGTTTCAACGGCGATATTTCCAAGGCGCTTGCTTATGAGCGCGAAATAATGGCGCCCCTTCGTTCCCGTGCTGATTTTGTGATAGATACTTCTGACCTTACAGGAAATCAGCTCAGAACAAGGCTTACTCAGATATTGGTCGGCGATGACAAGGATATTATGAATATCCATGTTGAGTCTTTCGGCTTTAAACACGGAATCCCCAACGAGGCTGATTTCGTAATTGATGTAAGATGTCTGCCGAATCCATACTGGGTAGAAAATTTGAGAAATAAAACAGGTCTTGATAAAGAGGTTAAGGATTATGTTTTCTCATTCTCAGAGTCAAGAGAGCTTTTAAACAGGCTTATTGATTTGCTCGACTTTCTCAATCCTCTATATATCAAAGAGGGAAAAAGCCAGATAGTTTTCGCAATAGGCTGTACGGGCGGAAATCACAGGTCCGTTGCCATTGCAGAGGCTCTTAAAGAGCATTTTGAAAAGAAATGGGACAATGTGTCTGTAAACCACAGAGATATTTCAAGGTCATAATACATAATTTTATTTTCGGAAAGGCTTGTAAAACCGATGTCTTTTTCATCGCAGGTTAAGAATGAACTTGTCAAAACTGAATATACTAATACCTGCTGTAAAAGGTCACTTCTTTACGGAATGTGTATTTTCGGAAAAAGCTTTTCAGAAAACAGTGTTTCACTTCAAACTGAAAATGAAAATACGGCTCTGCTTTATTCATCGCTTTTAAAAGAACTTTTTAACATTGATGCAGAAATAGTCAGGTCGCCCAAGGGTCGAAACTTTACAGTATCCGTATCCAAAAAAGCGGATGCGCAGAAGATTTTAAAAAGCTACGGTCACGACGGTGTCGGAAGTATTAAAATCAACCATGCTAATTTTGACTGCGAAAATTGTGCGGGTGCATTTACGGCAGGTGCGTTTCTCTCTTGTGGAACGGCTTGCGACCCTCATAAAGACTATCACCTTGAATTTACAGTGCCGTATCTAAACCTTTCTAAAAGCCTTTTTACACTGCTTCAGGAGAAAGAATTAAACCCGAAACACACTACCAGAAATGGTTATAATATCGTCTATTTCAAAGAGAGCGAAGCTATTGAAAACTGTCTCTATATTATGGGTGCGTCTGACGCTATGTTTGAAATGATGAATATTAAAATCGTTAAAGATTTCAGAAATAAGGCAAACAGACAGGCTAACTGCGAAACGGCGAATATCAACAAAATGGTAAACGCAGTTGCAGTACAGCTGAAAGCCATTGAAAAAATATGGGATAAAAAAGGCAAAGAGTTTTTAAACGAAAATCTTCAGGCTGTTGCCGAACTTAGATATAATAACCCAGACAGCAGCCTTTCAGAACTTGCGGCAATATGTGATCCGCCTATTAGTAAAAGCGGATTAAATCACCGCTTGAAACGAATCGTAGATATTTCAAAGGAATTATAATATGTTTACCCATCTTCATTTACACACGGAATTTTCTCTGCTTGACGGCGCTTGCCGTATTGGGCAGCTCGTTTCCCGTGCAAAGGAGCTTGGAATGCAGTCCCTTGCAATTACCGACCATGGTAATATGTACGGGGCTGTTGATTTTTACAAGGCTTGTAAAAAAGAGGGCATAAAACCGATTATCGGATGTGAGGTATATGTTGCCCCCAGAACAAGATTTGACAGGGAAAAAGTGCTTGATAAAGAGTATAACCACCTCATTCTTTTGTGCGAAAACGAAACGGGATATAAAAATTTAATAAAGCTTGTATCTCTTTCCTATACAGAGGGGTATTATTATAAACCGAGAGTAGACCATAATATTCTTGAAAAATATCATGAAGGTTTAATCTGTCTTTCCGCCTGCCTTGCAGGTGAGATACCGCAGTTTTTGCTCTCCCGTGATTATGAATCGGCTAAAAATACCGCCTTGTGGTATCGTGATGTGTTTGGAGCAGATAATTATTATCTTGAAATTCAAGATCACGGACTTGATGAACAGAGAATAGTGAAAGAGGGTATTATCCGCCTTAGCCGTGAAACGGGAATACCTATTGTAGCAACAAACGATGTTCATTATATAGAAAAGAAAGATTCAAAAATTCAGCAGGTTCTTATATGTATAGCCACAAACCATATTCTCGGTGAGGATACGGGGCTAGAATTTCATTCCGAGGAATTTTATCTTAAATCCGAGGATGAGATGAGGCGCCTTTTTGCAGATGTTCCCGAAGCGGTTGATAACACAGACATTATTGCAAAGCGCTGTAATTTTGATTTTGAATTCGGAAATACAAAACTGCCGTATTTTGAAATAGATACAAACGAAAGCCATTTTGAATATTTCAAAAGAATATGCTTTGAGGGGCTGAAAAAACGCTATGTCAACCCGCCTGAGGATTATGTAAAACGCCTTGAATATGAGCTTCAAACGGTTGATAAAATGGGGTATACGGATTATTATCTCATCGTTGCGGACTTTGTTTCATTTGCAAAAAAACAGGGCATACCCGTAGGACCCGGAAGAGGTTCGGGCGCAGGCTCAATAGCGGCATACTGTATCGGAATAACAGATATTGACCCGATGAAATATAATCTTCTTTTTGAAAGATTTTTAAACCCCGAAAGAGTGTCAATGCCCGATTTCGATATAGATTTCTGCTATGAGCGCCGTCAGGAAGTAATAGACTATGTTACCGAAAAATACGGAGCAGACCATGTTGCGCAGATAGTAACTTTCGGAACTCTTCAAACCCGTGCGGCTATAAGAGATGTGGGCAGAACTATGGGAATGCCCTACGCTTCCGTTGACGCCGTTGCAAAGCTTGTTCCTAATGATTTTAAGATAACTATTGACGAGGCTGTAAAAAAGTCTGCTGAACTGCGCTCGCTTATGGAGAGCAGTGAGCAGGTGAACGAATTGATTGAAACGGCTCGCAAGGTTGAGGGTATGCCGAGAAATACATCAACTCATGCGGCAGGCGTAGTTATCACGCACGACCCTGTGTCGGAATATGTGCCTCTTGCAACAAATGACGGTCTTGTTGTTACGCAGTATATTATGACAACTCTTGAAGAACTCGGACTTCTCAAAATGGACTTTCTCGGACTGCGAACACTTACCGTTATAAATGATGCCGCAAAAAATGCAGGCATTGATATAAACAGCATTCCGATTGATGACCCTGAGGTTTACAAACTGTTTTCAAGAGGGCAGACGGAGGGCATTTTTCAGTTTGAATCAAGCGGTATGAAGCAGATGCTTATGAATCTTAAACCTACAAAGCTTGAGCATCTCATTGCCGCCAATTCGCTTTATCGTCCCGGTCCTGCAAAGCAGATAGACACTTTTGTTGAAAATTCGCATCATCCTGAGAAAATCAAATATTCAACACCGCTTTTGAAACCAATACTTGAAGATACTTTCGGCTGTATAGTGTATCAGGAGCAGGTTATGCAGATTTTCAGAACTCTTGCAGGTTATTCATACGGCAGAGCGGATGTTGTGCGCAGGGCGATGAGTAAAAAGAAAAAAGATGTTATGGAAGCTGAGAGAGTAACATTTATCGAGGGGTGCGCAAAGAATAATATAGGTACCGCCGAGGCGAATGAGATTTTTGACCAAATGTCTGAATTTGCAAAATACGCCTTTAATAAGTCTCACGCGGCTTGCTATGCTCTTGTGGCATATAGAACGGCTTACCTCAAAAAGTATTTCCCACCGATGTTTATGGCGGCTCTTTTGACCTCAGTGCTTGATTCTTCAAATAAAGTTGCCCGATATATTGCTGAAGCAAAAAGGCTTGGTTTAAAACTTGCCGTTCCCGATGTAAACAGCTCAATGAAAGGCTTTTCGGCAAACGGTAATGTTATCAATTACGGATTGCTCGGAATTAAAAATCTCGGCTCTGAATTTATAAATGATATTATAAAAGAGCGTGAAAACGGCAAATTCAAAAGCCTTTTCGATTTTTGTTCAAGGCTTCAGACAGGGCATTTTAACCGCAGGGCGGTCGAGAGCCTTATTAGAAGCGGTGCGCTTGATTCTTTAGGTGCAAACAGGCGTGCAATGCTTCAGGCGCTTCCCGTGCTTGTAAGCAATCTTGATGAACACAGAAAGAAAACTATGTACGGTCAGCTCGGTTTCTTTGATTTGAACGGCGGCGATTCATTCGGTATTGATTTTGAAATGCCCGATGTTCCTGAGTTTCCCCATACAGAATTGCTAAAAATGGAAAAAGAGATGACGGGACTTTATCTTTCAGGTCATCCTCTTGATAAATATGAAACTCATATTGAAAGGCTCGGTTATGCTAAAACCGCAGACATTCTTGAAGCAGGCAAAAGCGAACTTTCAAAATATAAGGACGGCGACACCGTTACTTTCTGCGGAATTATAACGGGCATAACTATCAAGCAGACACGCTCGGGTCAAAATATGGCGTTTGTAACTGCTGAGGATATGCTCGGCTCAATAGAAATTATCGTCTTTCCAAAAACTCTTCAGAATTATGCGTCATTTATAACCGCTTCAGGCGTTATAACAGTTGTCGGCAATATTTCTGTTGAAGAGGAAAAAGAGCCTAAAATACTTGCGTCTGTAATCAGTGGAGCGCCTGATGAAAACACAGTTGCGCCCTCTCATAACGGTTTCAGACGCTCGGCAGGGCAGACGGCAGATAAAATAAATCAACATCAGTATAAGCAGTCAAAGTCGCACAAAAGAGGTCTGTTTCTGCGTTTTGAAAATGAGTCTGACCCTAAAATAAAAAAAGTTCTTACAATAACTTCTATTTTTGACGGCGATTTTCCGCTTGTGTTTTACTATAAAGATAAAAAACATTATGAGGTCAGACACAGAAACGAGTTTGTTTTCCTAAACAAAACAATGGTAAATGAGCTTTCAAGATTGCTTGGAGATGAAAATGTAGCAATACTTAACGATAATACCTATGAATCTATTGACTTTTCAAAGTAGATTGATTAGAATATAACAATACGGTTATTTTAAAATATAAAATATTTATTAAATATTATTAATTTATTGAGGAGACTGTATTATGAAAACTATTGCTGTATTGACAAGCGGCGGCGATGCGCCGGGAATGAATGCGGCTGTTCGTGCCGTTGTAAGAACTGCGTGTGTTAACGGAATCCGTGTCCTCGGTGTTATAAGAGGATATAACGGACTTATTAACGGAGATTTTATTGAAATGGATCTTCGTTCCGTTTCCGATATTATCCACAGAGGCGGTACAAAGCTTTACAGCGCTCGTTCTACTGAGTTTGCTACTGAAGAGGGTATGCGCAAAGCTATCCGCACCTGTCAGGAAAATGGTATCGAGGGCGTTGTTGTAATCGGCGGTGACGGTTCATTCAGAGGTGCTCGTGACCTTTCTGAAAGAGGTATTCCCTGTGTTGGTATTCCCGGAACTATCGATAACGATATCGCTTGCTGTGATTACACTATCGGTTATGATACCTGTCTTAATACAATTATGGATTGCGTTGACAGAGTAAGAGATACTACTGAATCTCACGACCGCTGCACTGTTGTTGAGGTTATGGGCAGAAGAGCAGGTTATCTTGCTCTCAATGCAGGTATTGCTGTTGGTGCAACTGCAATTCTTATTCCTGAAATTCCCTTTGATATTCAGAAAGATGTTATCGAGAGAATGAAGCGTACTCAGCGTACTGATAAAAAGCATTTTCTTATCGTTGTTGCTGAGGGTGTAGAAGTAGATGTATCTGAACTCGCAGCTGAGATTCAAAAGAAAACAGGCGTTGAATCTCGTGCTTGTATTCTCGGTCATATTCAGAGAGGCGGTTCTCCGACTGTTCAGGACCGTGTAATGGCAACACGCATGGGTCATTACGCTGTTAAAAAGCTTCTTATGAACAATATCGGAAACAGAGTTGTAGCAAGCCAGAAGGGCGAAGTTGTTGACTACGATATTTTTGAAGCTCTCAATATGAAAAAGCATATTGATACAAATCTTTATCAGATTGCTCTTGATGTTTCAATTTAATTGTTTTAAAAATTAATTTTATTTTTAAAAGCTCCTTTTTTGAAAGGAGCTTTTTTTCATATTTTTGCTTTTTTTATAAACGCTTTGAACGGATATAATAAAAAAGGTGATTTTATGAGAAAATTTATAAGAATTTTAAATGGAATAACTGCGTTTGCGGTTGCAGTTATTTTCGGCGTTATTGCTTATGCAGACGCTTATTATCCTGATGAATTTTATGTGAAAAATTCGTCCGATCTTGTTATAGATAATATTTTCTATCTTAAAGGGGCGGATGAACAAAGCGTAGACTACCAGAGCGCTCAGTCGGTAGGAAAAGAAAATTCCGATCTAACGATTCTCGGCGTGATTCCCGTAAAAAGCGAAACTATAAAAACGCCTGATGAGAATACGGTTTTGGTTTCAGGTGACTCTTTCGGAATTAAGCTTTATACTGACGGTGTTATGGTTGTTGGAACTAAAGACATAAATGTGGACGGAAAAACGGTAAATCCGTCTGAAGATGCGGGTATAAGTGTCGGTGATGTAATTATTTCCATAAACGGTGAAAAGGTTTATTCTTCAGACAGGGTAGAAGAAATTCTCAACGACAATAACGGACAGAACTTTGATATTCAAGTTAAAAGAAACGGTCAGTATCTCAATCTAACGCTCGTGCCTTGTTTTGTTGAAAGTGAAAATTCGTATAAAGCCGGAATGTGGGTAAGAGATTCAACCGCAGGTATAGGTACAATAACATTTTTTAATCCGTCAACAGGCAATATGGCTGCGCTCGGTCATCCTATTACAGATGTTGATACAGGCGAGATTATTCCTATTTTAGACGGTGAAGCTGTGGAAACGACTGTTACATCGGTTGAGAAATCATCTTCTGATACAACGGGGTCTATTTGCTGTGATTTTTCAAGCAAAACAATAGGCGTTCTTGATAAAAATACGCTTCACGGAATTTACGGAGAATACTCTATGGCAACGGACCTTTCGGAGTGCTGTGAATATGAAGTCGCACTTGCGCAGGAAGTAGAAAAGGGATTTTGCCAGATAATAACAACGGTCGATGAAAGCGGGCCTCAGGTTTTTTCAGCAGAGATTACAAAGATTTACCATAATGATGAAGAAAAAAATATGATAATAAAAATAACGGATGAGCGATTGATTGATATAACGGGCGGAATTGTTCAGGGTATGAGCGGCACGCCAATAATACAAAACGGAAAGCTGATAGGAGCAATTACTCATGTTATTGTAAATAATCCGGAAAAAGGATACGCCGTTTTTGCTCAGACAATGCTTGAAATTTCAGAAAAAGAATAGACTCCTTTTTATATTTTTAATTGTTAATATATAATTTTATAT
>ERZ1027013.812-NODE-812-length-10781-cov-6.675741_pt1 | contig 10781 bp, 8 predicted proteins | sample MGYA00519446_ERZ1027013 | MGnify/ENA primary metagenome ERZ1027013 (study PRJEB26926, sample SAMN06164699) | human gut metagenome | biome: ENVO:00009003; feature: ENVO:2100002; material: ENVO:00002003 | host: Homo sapiens | place: USA | collected 2012 ... | reverse complement strand
CTTCCAGCGCAAAGGCATTCTTGATGCCGGTCACACTGACGCAGAGGTTGTGGTTGCAGCCCATGGGGCGGGCGTCCACGGTCAGGTCTGCGCCGTAGAGCTTTGCCAGCTTTTTGGTGAGGCGGGTCATATCCGGACAGTCCGCATAGCCGCGCTCCATCACCAGCGGCAACAGCGCATGGGCAGTGGCCGTTTTACGCTGGGCCGGGAAGGCAAAGTGGATGCTGATGCGGCAGCGGTTGAATTTAGAAGCCGGGTCGCAGGAAAGATGCACACCCGGTGCAATGAGAGTACGTTCCAATGATAGTTCCCTTCTCTCTGTGCCGCAGCACAGAGCATTTGATTCAGTCTGCCCGCTGCAGGGCGATGAACTCTTCCAGGCTCAGGCCGCTGGCGCGGATGGCAAGGGCGTTTTCCACCCCCACATAGCGCCAGTGCCACGGCTCGAACACGATGCCGGTGGCGGCCTGCCGGTCCTGCGGGTAGCGCAGGATAAAGCCGTATTCCGCCGCGTAGGCCGTAAGCCACTCGTAGGCGCGGGTCTCTGCAAAACCGGTGTCCTGCTGCGGATTGTCCGCGCTGAGGATATCTGCCGCGTAGCCGGTGCCGTGCTCGTTGGCGTTGGCGGCGGGCTGGATGGTAGCCGCCAGACGGGCGGCTTCCTCCTCGGACTTGCGCTTATCGCGGTAGGTCTGCACCCGGGCCTCGTAGGCGGCCTGCCGGGTGTCGGCGTCCTGATAACCGGCCACAAGGATCAGGCTAACCCCATCCGCCTGCGCGGCGGCAGCCATGCTGCGATACTGCATGGCTGCTTCGGCTTCCAGCTGCTGGCCGGTGGCCTCGTCGGCGGTATCCAGCAGCGGAGCAGGCTCAGCGGTATAGGGCAGGTTGGCGTTCACCAGTACCAGCCGGGCATCTGCGGCGTTAAATACATAGTCTGTGCCGTCGTACACGCTGGCTGCAAATACCTTTGGCCCGGCCAGCAGGCCGTGCACCTTGGGCAGCAGCCACAGGATGCCGCCGGTCAGCAGCGCCACCACTGCCGCGCAGCCGGCCAGAAACAGTACCCAGTTGCGGGCCAGCCGCAGCATTTTGCGGCGCTTCCATTGTTGATAGGTCAGGCGCTTTTCGGCAGGCGCTCTGGAGGTACGGGTGGATTCACTCATGCGGCGGGGCTCCTTTTCGGCATTGTTGCAGCGCCAGTGCGCCGCACAGATTCAAACTATATTATACACCCCTTTGCATTTTGTGTAAACGCTGCTGTGTGTAAAAAAATTATGACCCGCCCACTCCCAGCAGGGAGCAGACAGGCCACAATTAAAAATTTTACGCAGATCAGTCAAACAGCATATCGTGGATGGCACCGACAGCCTTGTCGGCGTCTGCACGGTCGATGATGCAGGAGATCTTGATCTCGCTGGTGGAGATCATTTTGATGTTGATATTGTTGTTGGACATTGCCTCGAACATCTTGGAGGCAACGCCGCTGTGGCTCTGCATACCGGCACCCACGATGGAGACCTTGGCGCAGGTGGTGTCCACACTGACATCGTTGAAGTGTGCACTTTCCTTCAGCACACGCATGGCCAGCTCGGCTTCGCCCTCGGCACAGGTAAAGCTGATGTCCTTCTTGCCGTCGCGGCCGGTGGACTGCAGAATGATATCCACGTTGATGTTCTTCTGTGCCAGCAGGCCGAAGATCCTAAAGCTCATGCCCGGCTCATCGGGAACGTTGAGAATCGTGATAACGGCAACATCGGTGTCCTTGGCGACACCCTTGATCAGCATACCTTCCATGTCCTTTGTAACCTCCTTAACCACCGTACCCGGGATGGGGTTCAGGCTGGAGAGCACCTCCAGCTCCACATTGTACTTTTTAGCCAGCTCCACGCTGCGGTTGTTCAGCACCTGTGCGCCCAGAGATGCCAGTTCCAGCATCTCGTCAAAGGTGATCTCTTCCAGCTTACGGGTGTTGCTCACTTTGCGCGGGTCGGCGGTATAAACGCCCTCCACATCCGTGTAGATCTGGCAGCGGTCAGCGTGCAGGGCAGCGGCAATCGCCACAGCACTGGTGTCGGAGCCGCCGCGTCCCAGAGTGGTGATGTCATCCAGCTTGTTCAAGCCCTGGAAGCCTGCCACCACCACCACACGGTTGCGCTCCAGCTCGGAGGAGATCCGCTCGGTCTCCAGCCGGGTGATGCGTGCCTTGGTGTAGGCACGGTCGGTGCGGAAGCCCGCCTGCCAGCCGGTCAGGCTGATGGCATGGCAGCCCAGCTCGTTCAGCGCCATGGCCAGCAGTGCGATGCTGATCTGCTCGCCGGAGGCCAGCAGCATATCCATCTCACGCGCCGAGGGGTTATGGGTGATCTCCCCTGCCTTGGCGATCAGGTCATCGGTGGTGTCGCCCTGTGCGGAGACTACCACCACTACGTCATTGCCCGCGTTGTGGGTGTTGGCCACGATCCGCGCAACGTTGAAGATACGGTCACGGTCCTTTACGGAAGAACCGCCGAATTTCTGTACGATCAACGCCATATCTTGTCACTCTCCTCTTTAACGCCCCGCGCTTGCGGGGGGCTTGCCGGGCGGAAGCGTCCTTGCACTTCCCTTACCCATTTATCATTCCACGGTTGCGCCGGTGTTATCGGCATCCAGCTGCAACAGTGTAAATGCTTCACATCCGTCCAGACCTTCCAGCAGCTCCAGACCTTTTTCCAGCTTGGAATAGAACTTTTCGGCCTCGGCCTTTTCTGCCACAGCCATGACCGTGCTGCCTGCACCGGACACATACACGGCCTTTGCGCCGCACAGCCGCGCCATGTCGAACACCTCGCGGGAGCCGGGCATCAGGGGCATGCGATACTGCTGGTGCAGCTTATCCTCGGTGGCAATGGCCAGTAGGTCGTGCCGCCCCTCGCAGAAGGCTGCGGGCACCAGCGCCGCACGCGACAGGTTATACACCGCGTCCTTATGGGATACCTCTTTAGGCAGGGCTGCGCGGGCTGCCTCGGTCAGCAGCTTGTAGTCCGGCACGATGGCAGCAAAGCAGAGGCTTTCATCCACATTCCGCTTGACCGAATACACCTTGCCGTCCTCGAACACGCTGCTGGTCAGGCCGCCCAGCAGGGCCGGAGCCACGTTATCGGGGTGTCCCTCAATGGCAGTTGCCAGCGTGAGCAGCTCCTGCGTGTTGAGCACATCGCCCAGCATCCGGTTTGCGCCCAGCAGACCCGCAATGATGCAGGCCGAAGAAGAGCCCAGACCCCGTGCCATGGGGATGGGGTTCGTCTGGGTGATCTTGAGGGGCGGGATCTGCTTGCCAACCTTTTCGAACAGACCCTTGGCGGAGCGGTACACGAGATTCGACTCGCCCCGGGGGATGCGGGTGCCGTCCGATGCCGAGATCTCCAGCACCTCGCTGTCCTCAAAGGTAACCGTGTTGTACAACGTAACTGCCAGACCCAGCGCATCGAAGCCGGAGCCCACGTTGGCGCTGGTGGCAGGGACCGAAACCTTGATCTTCATTGCCGCAGTTCCTTTCCGTTACACTTCCTCGGGCAGACGCTTGAGCACCAGCTTCACGCTGCCGCCCACGGCCTCCACCTTGCGCGCGGCCTCTGCCAGCGCACGCTCATCGGCGCGCTTCACAAAGTAGGCGCAGCCCTCGTACCGCTCATCCACCACCTTGCCGTAGCCGTAGATGGCCTCCACCACAGCGGGTGCAATGCCCGCCACACGCACATAATATGCAGCGGGAGCCGGGTCGGTGAGCATACCGTCCACCGGGTCCGCAGGCTGCCAGAACAGGCTGTCGTGCACCTGTGCGCCGTTTTTCAGCGCATCCACCACGTCTGCCACCACAGCGCTGGCGGTAGGCAGCTTGCCTGCGCCCTTGCCGTAGAACACCACATCGCCCAGCATATCGCCCTTGACCAGCACCGCGTTGAACACATCGTCCACGCTGGCCAGCTGGTTTGCCTTGGGCACCAGACACGGCTCTACACCGGCGGCCACGCTGCCGTCCTTGCCAAGCTTCATCCATGCGATCAGCTTGATAACGCAGCCCAGCTTTTCGGCGCTGGCCACATCGGCGGCGGTAATGGCGCGGATGCCCCGGGTGGGGATGTTCTGGGGGTAGATCTGGTGGCCGCACACCATGGAAGACAGGATGGCGATCTTGCGGCAGGCGTCGCGGCCGTCCACGTCATCGCTGGGGTCCTTGGTCTCTGCGTAACCCAGCTCCTGCGCAATTTGCAGCGCATCCTCAAAGCCCAGTCCCTCCCGCACCATCTTGGTGAGCATGAAGTTGGTGGTGCCGTTCACGATGCCCTCCACCTCGGTGATGACGTTGGCCGCCAGGCACTGGTGCATGGGGGTGATGATGGGCGTACCGCCGCCCACAGAGGCCTCGAACAGGAAGGCGCAGCCGTGCTCCTTGGCCAGTGCCAGCAACTCTGCGCCGTAGGTGGCCACCATCTCCTTGTTGGAGGTGCACACGCTGCGGCCGCTCTCCAGACACGCCTTGACGTAGGGGTAAGCAAAGCGGGTACCGCCGATGGTCTCCACCACTACCCGGATCTCCGGGTCCTGCAGGATCACGTCGATATTCTTGACCACCAAAGGCTCCACCGGGTTGCCGGTAAAATCCTTCGGGTCCAGAATATATTTTACCTCCACCGGTTCGCCAGCCCGGCGGGAGACGCTTGCAGCATTGTGGCACAGCACCTCGTATACGCCGCTGCCCACCGTGCCAAAGCCCAGAATTGCAATTTTAGCCATACTCTCTTTCCCTCGTTTCCTGCTTTGTTACAGGTTATACCCGCAGCGCACACTCACCACCATGCGCTGGCGCGAAAGCTTTTCGGTCAGTTCCTCCGGGGACATCTGCATGGTATCGGTGCGGATGGTGACCGCCACCAGCGCAGCCCCATTCTCCGGGGTGGACTGGTTGATGGTCACAATACTGGCGCCTGCGGCGCTGATGCCGGCCAGAAGGCTTTGCAGCGCACCGGTCTCGTCCCGCAGGGTGGCCATGACCGTGATGACCTCACGGCCGTTCTCTGAATCAAAGATACAATCCTTATACTTATAAAATGCACTGCGCGAAAGCTCTACGGCGCGGGTCGCAGCCGAAATGCTGCGGGCTTCGCCGCTGGCCAGCAGCTCCTTGGCGCGTACCACCTTGAGAAAAACCTCCGGCAGCACCTGCGCATCCACCAGATAAAAACGGCGTTCCAACTTGTTCACCTCTCAAACACAAGTGTTCTTGCAGAAAATATAATAGCATCCGAACCCCTGCAATGCAAGTGCCCGGATGCTATTTTGTCACTTTGTCCAGTTTTGTCTTGTGAAGTGCGCCCTGTCCTTGCCGGATTTTTCAGCAAAGGGGTGAAAAAGTACGATTTTTGTCCTTATTCCGTGTCCAGTGCGCTGGTATCGGTGGGGATGACCGGCTGGGTAGGCACAGCATCGTCTGTGTTCTCGGCAGGGGCAGCAGCCTGCGGTGCGGCATGGGAATAGGTGCAGGTATCGGGCAGGTCATCGGCACGGTAGTAGCCCACGGCAGTGCTCGGGCAGCCTGCACCGGCCAGCAATCCGCTCTGGGTGCAGTAACGGCGCTCCACCACGCCTGCGGAGGTGGGGAATGCCTTATAGGGCAGGTCTGCCTGTGCCTGCTCCATCAGTGCCTTCCACGCCATAACACAGGTGCGGGTCTTGGCCTGCTGCTTGGACAGAGTCTTGGTCATATCGTAAGGTGCATCATATCCCCACCACACAGCGGTGACATAGTAGGGCGTGCCGCCCACGAACCACAGATCCTTTTCGTCGCTGGCAGTACCGGTCTTGCCAAAGGCCTCCATGCCGTTGGAGTTGGGATAGCGGCCGCTGGCAGTACCCACACTGGAGAACAGAACATTCTTCAGCAGACGGTTCATGACATAAGCGGTATCGGGGGTCAGTGCCTGATAGCTGGTGGCGTTGTTTTCCAGATAGATGTTGCCGTCCCGGTCCAGCACACGGGTGTACAGGTGCGGGGTGGTGTACTCGCCATCATAGAAGATCTGGAAGGCCGCGGCCAGCGCCATGGGCGTAACGCCCTTGGTCTGGCTGCCCATAACCATCTGCGCCAGACCCACGTCGTTGGTGGGATCCAGCGTATTCAGTTGCAGGGTGTTGTAGACGAAGTTGAAAATATTGCTTGCGCCCACAAGGTCGCCCACGCGGACTGCGATGGTATTCAGCGAGCGGGCAAGGCCGTTCCACAGCGGGAGATCGCTGCCGTCGCCATAGTTGCCGCCGTAGTTGCGCGGCCAGCTGCGCCATGCGTTGGGGTAAGCGCGGAGCTGCTTGTCGGAGAGCCCCATCAGGCCATTCTTGCGGCAGTAGTCCTCGTCCCGGATGATCATATCCTGCTTCTGGTACAGGGGGGAGTTGTTGAGCATGGTGGACCAGTTGACCAGACCGTACTCAATGCCCAGCGCATAGGCACCGATGGGCTTGATGGTAGAACCGGTCTGCCGCTCCACATTATAGGCGCGGTTCAGGGAAAGGCTCTTGGTCTTTTCGCCCAGGCCGCCCGCAATGGCCAGCACGTTGCCGTCATAGTCCAGCGTGACCATAGCAGCCTGCGTGCGCACGTTGCGGTAATAGTAGACGGTGCCATCCTCGCCGATGCGGGTCTTGGGGGTACCGTCTTCGTTGAACACCTGCACATCATCGTCCGAAATAGAGGTGACCTCTTCCTCATGCCAGCCCGCCGGGAAGTAGGCATCGTCGGTGTTCAGCATCAGGTTTTCCATCTGGGACTGCAGCTTGGTATTGACAGTGGCTTCGATGGTAAAGCCGCCGGTGTAGAGCAGCTTCTGTGCCTCGGACTCGCTGATGCCCTCCTTGGTCATGATGTCCTGCACGACCTCATTGAACAGTGCATCGGTGAAGTAGGAGGTGACGGTGCTGGGCTTTTTGCCGCTGTCTTCTTCGGCCAGCACAAGGGGCTGTGCAGCGCCGTTGCGGTAGTCCTCCTCGCTGATCACCCCCTGCTGCCACATATTGTACATGATGAAGTTGCGGCGGTGGATCAGATTTTCGGGGTTCGTATAGGGGTTATAGTTGGTGGGGTTTTTGGTAATAGAGGCAATGGTAGCGCACTCCCACAGGCTCAGCTGGCTGACGTCCTTGTTGAAGTACTCGTTGGCAGCCGTCTGCACACCCTGAATGGTGCCGGTAAAGCTGATGGTGTTCAGGTAAGCCTCCAGAATGGTCTCCTTGGAGTAGCTGCGGCTCAGGCAGAGGGCGCGGTAGATCTCGCGCACCTTGCGCAGTGCACCATCAATACCGCTGGCGCTGTTGTCATCGGTCAGGTTCTTGATGAGCTGCTGTTCCAGTGTGGATGCGCCCTGCTTGGAGCTGTAAATGGGCAGCAGATACTCGTTGATCATTGCACCGATGGTGCGCTTGAAGTTGACGCCGGGCTCTGAGTAGAAGTCCTTATCCTCGGTGCAGATGAAGGCATACTGCAAATTGGAGGGAATCTGCTCAAGGTCTGCCCATACGCGGTGGCTGTTGGAGGAGCGCAGGGTGGCATACTCCACCTGTGCGCCGGTATCCGGGTCGGTGGCTACCACCATACTGGACTGGCTCAGCTGAATGTTGTCCAAGTCCAGCAGGTCACCGTCGTTGGCAGTAGCCTGCACCACATAGAACACCATGCCCACGGCCACCACGCTGCCCAGCATAATGCCAAGGCAGAGCACCGTAGCGACGGTGCGGCCAATGAACCGCAGAATGGGATGCTTGCTCTTTTCCTTTGGCGACTTGGGGCTTTTGGGTGCCTTGGGTGTGCGGGTACGGTTTTCCGCTGCGGAGTGTACCTCGCGGCGGCTCTGGGAAACATTGACCTTACGTCCCATCGGGCGGGCAGGCTGCTCCTCGCCGCCCCGGTGGATCTTTCTCATCTCATTGTTGGAGATAGGGATCGCCTCCTGACATTTCAAGACTGTTGCCGGGCATAGCTGCACCGGGCTTTATCCACATCGTTTGTGACACGAAATTTCAAACTGCAATACCATATTATAACACGCAAGCCCCAGCCGGGCAAGAACCAATCTTTGCGCGCTGAGCAGATATAAATAGTATAACACACTCTCTTGTGGAAAGTACAGTATCTGCGTGTGAAAATTGTCTGCCATCCGCCAAAACGGGGCATACTTACCGGGGAAGGGAGTGTTTTTTATGCGCAAGCTGTCTGTCTGCCTGTTCTACGGGCTTTGCGTATTCACCATTGTATTCAGTCTGTTCTGGATGGCGCTGCCAAAGCTGCCGCTGTCCCAAAGCCCCGCCGGGTCTGAGACCGACCCCGCCTCTCCCCTGAGCCTTGCCGCGCAGGCAGTGCCCCAGACGAACACTGCCCGCTACTGCCTGCAAGACAGCGGCGGGCGGGTGGCGGTGTACACCTGCCGCGCCGACGGCACCCCGGGCACCCTGATCCGCGTGACCGGCATCTACACCAATCTTCTGCCCGAAAACGACGCCTTACGCATCAAGCGCGGGCTTGTGGTCAACAGCCCCCGGGAGCTGGACCTGCTACTGGAGGATTTGGGGGAGTAAATGCAACGAGCCGCTGCACGATGTGCAGCGGCTCGTTGCATTTATATGATTCAGGCTTCCATTTCTTCCAGCGGCACAAGGTATTCCTTGCGGCACTGTTCGTACTCCAGCATATAGTCCTTGCTGGGGCTGTGGTGCATGATGTTTTTCAGGGTGTGAGAGTCGTAATCATCGCCGGCCTCCATGCCCACCATGCGCACCGCAATGTTGGAGCAGTGGTCGGAGATACGCTCGGCGTTGTTCAGCACATCCAGGAACACCACGCCGGTATCGATGGAGCAAATGCCGTCCTTCAGGCGGCGGATGTGCTGGTCGCGCAGACGCTCCACCATCACGTCAATGATTTCCTCCAGCGGCTCCACCTGTGCAGCCTTCTGAACATCATCGTTTTCAAAGGCCTCGTCCGTCAGCGCCAGAATGCGCTCCAATGCGGCATCCAGCAATTGCAGTTCCTTTTTGGCGCTCTCGCTGAAGCTGGCTTCCTTGTCGTACAGCTCCTCGGCCTTTTCCATGATGTTCACGGCATAGTCGCCGATGCGTTCGAACTCGGTAACAAAGTTCAGCAGCTCGGTCACCGCGTGGCTTTCGTCGTCGCCCAGCTCCTGATCGGTCAGTTTGATCAGGTAGTTGGTGATCTCCACCTCCATGCGGTCGATCAGGTTCTCGCGCACCTTAATGGCGCTCACGGTCTCCTCGTCCATCTTCAAAAGCAGCGGCGCAGCCAGACCCACGTTGCGGGCGGCACGGCGGGACATCTTGATCACCGCATTCTTCGCCTGCTGCAAGGCCACTGCCGGGCTCTTGTACAGACGCTCGTCCAGCACCGGCATGCTCAGCTCCTGTGCTTCCTCCACGCTACTGGGCACCGTGAGCATCGCCAAGCGGCTCAGCACTCCGCTACAAGGCAGGAACAGCAGCATGGCGCATACGCTGGACAAGGTATGGATGTTTGCAATGGAGCTCTTGTTCATCACATCGCCCCACATGGGGATGCCGATGGTGAACTGCACCGCATAGATCAGCGCCAGCAGGATCACACTGCCGATGACGTTGAAGTACAGGTGGATGAGCGCTGCCCGCTTACCATCCTTGGAGGATCCGCCGATGGTGAGCAGCGGGGTGAACGCCGTACCGATATGTGCACCCAGAATGATGGGAATGGCAGAGCTGAAGGTGACAAGCCCTGTGCTGGACAGTGCCTGCAGAATACCCACCGAAGCGGAGGAGGACTGGATGATCACGGTGACCACCACGCCCACCAGAACACCCAGAATGGGGTTGGTCATGGTGACGAACAGATTCTGAAAGACGGCGCTCTCCCGCAGGGGAGCAACGCCGGTATCCATCAGGCTCATGCCGGTAAACAGAATGCCGAAGCCCAGCATGATCTGGCCGATATTCTTCTTTTTGGCATTGCGCAGGAACACATAAAAAATGCAGCCAATAAACGCCACCACGGGGGCAAAGGTCTTGGGCTGGATCAAGGTCAGCCACAGGCTGTCGCCTGAGATATCCGCCATGCGGATCAACTGACCTGTTACCGTAGTACCAATATTTGCACCCATGATCACGCCTACCGACTGCGTCAGTGTCATGATACCGGAGTTGACCAGACCGACACAAATAACCACCGTACCAGCCGACGACTGGATGACGCCGGTGATCAGTGTGCCGAAGATCACGCCTTTGATGGTAGAGGAGGTAAGCTTTTGCAATACGCCCTGCATCTTGCCGCCTGCCAGCTTTTCCAGACCGGCGCCCATGATGGACATGCCGTACAGGAACAGCGCAACGCCGCCCAGCAGAGAGGTAATGTGTGTGATATCCATAACGATACTCCTAATATGAAACTTCCCTTTTAATCCTTTACAGCACACAGCCGCCGGAACCTTGCACGCACAGCGCCTGCCCTGTTCCGGAAGCCGCTTACTTTTATTATACCATCAAAGGGGGCGTCTCAACAAGGTTTATTTTACAGGAAAGTTACTTTTTTTACACATTCCGCAACATATTTCCGGGCGGCAAACAAAAAGATTTCCGTTATTTTACATACATTTTACATTCAGCTTTCCCAGATGCGATATGCCGCCGCTTACCCGGCCAGCTCTTCCATGGCCTCGCGCACCTGTCTCTTATACACATCTCCGAGCCCACGAGACCGAGGCTGATCTCGT
>ERZ1027013.807-NODE-807-length-10808-cov-14.346694_pt1 | contig 10808 bp, 8 predicted proteins | sample MGYA00519446_ERZ1027013 | MGnify/ENA primary metagenome ERZ1027013 (study PRJEB26926, sample SAMN06164699) | human gut metagenome | biome: ENVO:00009003; feature: ENVO:2100002; material: ENVO:00002003 | host: Homo sapiens | place: USA | collected 2012 ... | reverse complement strand
GCAAAGAAGTAGGTATGAGCGATGAATTCCATACAGTAGCGGCTTGTGCATCACCCACAGGTTTCACGGTTGAAGCTGTTTCGGAAAATCAAATCTCAGTTAAATGGGATGCAGGTTCAGCACACGGCTATTATCTTGAATGGTCAACAGACCCGACATTCAAAACCAACAAGCAGAGTGCAAATCTCGTAGGCGTTAACAACACAAGCAAAACAATTACTGTTAACGGCAACGCAGGCGATTATTATGTTCGTGTAAGACTTTGGAGATACTGGGAAGACGGTTATGTTTACGGCAGTTTCTCTCAGGCTTTGAAAGTTGAAAAATAAAAAATATTTGTTCAATGAGGTGCGCAGGCACAAGTTTAGCTTGCGCACTTTTAAATTTATATATCATTTAATAGGAGAACAAAATGAATAAGAAAAAGGCGGCTATAAAAACAGTAATTAAAGTTATAAGTGTTTTGCTTGCGATTGTTATTGTTATTCTTGCGGCATTCGGAATTTCATACGCAGAGCAGGCAACAAGGGATAAAACAATGCTTGAAAGAACAGATACAAAATTCTATACAGATGAAACTGGAAACAGAATTGCTAATATCCCTTATGATGAGTATTTAAGTCAGACAGAGCGACCCGATGGTGCGCTTGATGTTGAGGGGCTTTCTCAGGAGAACAGCGGTGAGGAAAATGCCGCCGCTATCCAGTCTGCAATAGATACTCTCAGTCAACAGGGCGGCGGTACAGTTTATATCCCTGAGGGAGAGTATAAAATAAGCACTATTATGCTTAAAGATAACATTACCCTTTTTGTATCTTACGGCGCAGAACTTATCTCTCTTTCTTGTGACGAAAACAATGCGTCTCAAAGCCCTTTGCAAAACGGTGTTATCTGTGCAGATAACGCAAAAAACATTGCTATTACGGGCGGCGGAACGATAAACGGAATGGGCGAAACATATACTAATGAGCCTGCCGAGTCAGAGCCGTTTTATGCACTTAAATACTTTAATACATACACAAGAGTTATTGAGGCAAGAAAGAGAATAAGAGAGGCAAAGGAATATCCGAGAACTCATATTCTTAATCTTTATAACTGCGAAAATGTAAATATTTCAGGGGTCAGATTAAAGGACGCCGCAAACTGGACTTTTATCGTGAATGACTGCGACAATGTTAATATTTCCGATTTGATAATAGACAACAGTATGCATGTTGCAAACTCAGACGGAATTGATATAAAGGGCGGAGACAATATTAAAATCAACCACTGTTTTATTGCTACGGGTGATGACGGTATTGTTCTTAAGCCGATAGAAGCGCCGATTTCAAATGTTGATGTCAGCGATTGTATTATTTCAAGCTATGCAAACTGCTTTAAAATCGGAACTGAAACTCAAATGGATGTAAGCGGCGTTAATGTGAATAACTGCTATTTCTTTATGCCAAACGGAATTACGGGCGGCTACTCGGGCATAGCTGTTGAATCGTGCGACGGAAGTAATGTTTCTGATATTAATATATCGGATATAACAATGGAAGGCGTAAGCTCGCCGTTTCTTATCTGGCTTGGCAATCGTCTCAATTACGATAAATCCGAAGTGGGCAGTATAAACGGCGTTACAATTAAAAATGTTACTGCAACGGATACTGAAATGCCGTCTGCGGTGACAGGTTGTATTGACGATGACGGCGTAACTCATTATGTTGAAAATGTTACTGTTGAAAATGTAAATGTTACATACCGTGATACTCAAGAAGATCTTCATATCAGAGACAAAATAGGCGAATATACCATGTCCGGTTATCCTGATATAACAAGAGTATCCCATGTTTACTTTATCAGCCACGAGCTCAGCAAATACTGGGATTTGCCTTGCTATTCTCTTGCATTAAAGCATGTAAAGAATATTGAATATTCAACATACAGCACAACTCCCAGAACCTGCAACGAAAGAGAAGAACTTTATATAGACGATGTTATTTAAAATAACACGCCGCATATATTAAGATATTATTTAAGAGGTTTCTTCGTATGAGCAAGCTGAAAAGAACGGCTTTTGATAAGCTGAATACGCTTTTATTCGGAAAAGATTTGCGTATTACGGAGGGTGAACCTTATACGCAAGTGCGCAAATTTGATTTTTCGTCCTATTATCCCGAAAGCGAATATATTTATAAACAGGATGCGCCTACACAGAATTTTTATGACATTCGTGATTTCGGAGCAGATGTAAAAAATGAGGACAATGCGCCGTACATAAATGAGGCTGTTAAAAAAGCATCCGAAACAAAGGGAACTGTGTTTGTTTCGGGCGGCGATTATGTTTCAACAACTGTGTTTATGGAATCAAATGTAACGCTGTTTATTGAATACGGCTCTTCGATTTGTGCAAACAAAAGCGGCAAGGGCTATAACAAGCTTGGCATAATTCACGCAAACGGCAAGGAGAACATAACCTTTACGGGCGGCGGGAAAATCAAGGGTAACGGTGAGCTTTTCGGCAGAAAACCTCTTTTTGACGAGAATATGACCGCACACCCCGGATATATAGATGTTATTCAAATGAGAAAGGACAGCAGGGCACAGCTTCGATTTGCCCACCCGTCAAAATACGGCGGGCCTGTTTTTCTTCTTGATTGTAAAAACATAAAGGTAAAGAATTTTATAATTGAAAACAGCGCATACTGGACTTTTAAAATTGAAAACTGCGACGGCGTTGATGTTTCAAATTTCATTATTAACAACAACCGCCATGTTGCAAATGCGGACGGGCTTGATATATGCGGCTCGTCAAATGTAAAGGCGGAAAAATGCTTTATCTCAACTGCGGATGACGGAATTTGCATTAAAAATGCTATTTGGCTCGGAAATAAAGGCGCAATAGAAAATATTTCAATAAATAACTGCGAGGTTATTTCTCAGGCTAATTCATTTAAAATAGGAACGGAAACCACCTATGACATTAAAAATATTTCCGTTACAAACTGCAAGTTTTATATGAACGACCTGTACCCCGGCACCGTGAGCGGAATTGCAATAGAATCTGCCGACGGAGCAAAGGTTGAAAACATATTTGTTGACAACATTACTATGGACAGAGTTACCTGCCCCGTTTTTATAAGGCTTTGCAACAGAAACAGAGCTGCGGTTGTAACTGCCGAGAGCGCAAATGCAGTTGAATTCGGCGCGAAAAAGAAAAAGGGAAAAACCGTTGATAAAGCTGTGTTTGATAAAAAGGGCGCAGTCAGAAATATTAAAATAAGCAACATAAAAGCAACGAATGTTGAAATACCCATAATAGTTGCGGGATATAAGCAGGGCGTTACAAAAAAATATGTTGAAAATGTAAGGCTTGAAAATATTGAAACTCTGTATGCTCCATATCCTGAAATAGAGGACAAAAGACTTTTCATTCCCGAATACCCAAAGGTTTATCCTGAGTGCTGGAGATTTAGGAATCTTCCGTCATATTCAATATGGGCAAGGCATGTTAAAAATCTTAAAGTAATCAATCTTAAATGCAGCCACCCGATTGAAACGTGGAAAAAGGAAAGTCATTTTGAAGATATAGTTGAGTAGTTGCACAAACTGAATAATATATAAAAAAAGCTGCCGCCTTTCATAAGGCGGCAGCTTTTCTTGTGCCGTATTATTAATTTAAAACAACTGTTACAACTGACTGAGCAGGAACGGAAACATTGCCGTTAAACGAGCCGTCAGCTGTTGAAGAGGTGAGAGCAAGATCTCTTGTTTCGTCCGTTGTGTAAACGGAAATATTATCAGCAGTAATTGAGCTTATATCTGTTGAAAGCGCATTTTCGCTTGCGTTTACATATACGATAACCGTTGAGCCGTCCGTGTTCTTAAATGCAACGGATTCAATGCCGTCAACTCCCGAAGAGCAGGCGATTCTTGTTGCGCCTTCCTCAATGAATTTTGAGAAGTTGCCGAGACACCAAAGGCGTTTTGAAGTCTGTATATCGCTATGGTCGTCTGCATTTATGTAAACAAGTCCGTCGGGGTAAACGCCGTATGAACAGCCGAGCCACCAGTCCCATTCCTTGGCGTTGAGTATAGTTAAATCGTCAACAATAACCTGAGCCATTGTCACGCCGTACTCAATACCCATGCCGTTCGTTGTGCCGTTTTCTTTCTGAATAAGGTCGTATACACCTGTATTTTCGTCGTTAGTCATCTGGCAGTATTCTGTGCAGACAATATCGTAATTTGAATATTTGTCTGCAAGATAAGCCGCCGCCTCTTCTTTGGTTTCCTGTGATGACCAATAGGAGTGAGTGCTTATCGTGTCAAAATAATTGCGAAGTTTCAGATTGCTGAAAACATATTTAGGCCCTTTGCCGAGCAGACAGTCAATATACGCAGCGGCGGTTGAGCCTTTTCCCTCTGCCGAGCCTGATTCAAACATAGAGATTTTACATCCCTTTTCTTCAACTGCACTGCCGCTGAATTTATCCACCATAACATTCATAAGCGCCGTTGCTTCCTGCTTGCTGTAATGGCAGCCCTCTTGGTTTACGGAATAACTGCCGTCCTCGTTATACCATGCGCTCCAGCTGTACTGCGGTTCGTTTATCGGTGATAAATCGGTAACTCTGTAACCCTCGCTGAGAAAATATTCTGCGCTCGCATAGCAGTAATCGGCAAAAGCCTCGTAATTTTCCTTATCAAGATTTGTAACCCAGTCGTCATTTTCATTTTCAAGCGGATCGCCGTATCCCTTGCCGTTTTTCGTGAGCGAAACGGGCGCGCTGTTGCAGAAAAGAGTAACCCTCAAATCATCGCCGGCAAGTTTTTTTGCCGTGGCAAGAGCGTTCTGTGCTCCTGCGTCTTTACTGAAATCATATGTGCCGTCTGCGTTCAAAAAACATTCTGTTTTGCGGTTTTCGGTTGTAATATGATCGTCACCCTCAGAACCTGCGCCGAGGTTGTATCTGTAAATATTAAGACCGATTCCGTTTTCGTCGTCATAAAGATAGGAAAGTACTTCTTCGCAGTTTTCCCAAGTACCTACTTCCTGCCCCCACCAGCAGGCAGAAGCGCCGAAGCCATTCATAGTCTGGTAAGTTGTGTTGCTGTCTATTACGGTAGCGCCAGTCTGAGTGTTTGCGTTTACCGCTTCGCTTTCGGCATATGTGCGTTTGCTGTCAATTCCAACAACGCCGAAAATTATGTAAAGCCCTGCCGCTATCAAGGCTAGCAGTACAACACATACCTCTGTAATGATTTTTCTTTTTTTTGTCATAAAACCACCTGAATAAAATTTTATGAGTTAATTATAAACCTATCACATTGCGTTTTCAATTATTTATTATGACTTGCTACTTTAGGTTGAGCGATTGAGAAACTTCTTCATGTGATTCTCCGCACAGGTATGTAATGTTAATTTCGGACAAATCTTCGTTGAAATTACCCTCAATAACGGGTGTATCAGCAGGTGATAAGTTGAGTTCAAATTCTTTGAAATACTCTTCTTCATCAAAGATATTTTGAACAACAATCGTTCTGTCTTGCAAAGAGTTTTCTTTTGGAACATTTATGTAAGCTATCATATTTTTTGATGAACATATAACATAAAAAAACTCCTGAGAAAATTTATTTTCCGTTACGGAATAATATTTGTGAACGGCAAGCCCTGTTCCCATATCTTTATTTATGTCAACGGTGTTTTCATCAAGCATTGTTATTGAAAGCGCACTGTCGGTTGTTTCAGATAAAACGGTTTTTCCGCTTGAATCATAAATTTCATATGTAACTTCTGCAGGCATCTCACCGTCAAATTTTCTGTAATACTGAGCTGACTCTATTAAGTTTTTATTTTCTCTGCTCACAGAGCAACCGCTAAACACACAGATTGATATAGCGATTAATAAACAAACAACCTTTTTCATTGTCCAAAGAACTCCTTAGGATTTTTTATTATTGCTAAATTGCTTGCCCATATTTCTTCACCCTGTGATTTTGCGGTCTCTATGCTTTCATTATATATGGGTTCAAATGAATCTGTGTCTGCATAGTTTATTAATCTTTTGAGAATGCATATTGCTCCGGGCCAATTAAGGTCTTGCAGCCATTCAAATAATTTTGTCAGATATGGTTGCAACTCTTCGTCTGATTTTTTAGATAGTATTAAAGCACAGTTATCCCATACATTTTTGGAATATTTTTCATCACAAGGCTGAAGAAATACATCTAAGTTTTCTACTTCATCTGCCATTTTTATTCCTTTTAACTGATTGCTTTCGCTGTTGTTCCAATCTATTAAATCCATAATATATTCAATGTTTGTCATAAAATAGCTCCTATGTTAAAGTGGTTTGCGGCTCAATAAAAGCTGTTAATTTAAATCACCTAAGCATTTTTCACTATACCGTTGTTTTCTGGTGTGGCAACAAAGAAACCGCTCCATGTTCCCACATACAAGTTGTTATCAATAATCTCAGCACAACTGCAACAATCGCCCTTTTCGCATTTGAAATTGAATATTATTTTATCAAGATTTGAATTGTAAACTAAAACTTCTTTTGAATAAACCAAAATAATGCTCTCGTTGGATTTTGGAATGATTCTGTATTTATAACCAAGGTCATTGTTTTTGAAATATACTTTTAATCTGGTAGGATATTTTTCTAAAGTATTAAAATCAATAATTTCTTTGTCTTCAGTTAATATGGAATTGGAGTTTACTACTGCGAGCGGATTATCTGAATGTTCAAGTGAAAATGTCGTTTCCTTTATTATTTTCATTGATTTTAAATCAATTTGAAAATATATACATTTTGGTTTTTCCTTATTTATGAAGCATTTTTCTATAAAAAGTAAATAAGCTTTATTACCATTTAATATATAATTTTTACACCTGAAATTATTGTCTGTTAAATATAGTTTTTCATAAGAATTTTTTAGTAAATCATATTTAACAGCATAGGTGTCTCCGCTTTTAGATACAAGTATATCAAGAATTACACCAGTATCAGTCCTGAAAAAATTATAATCGTTGCTTGAATTTTCTTTTTCAACACATTTTACTTTAGCAACTAACCAACTTGTTTCCAAATCAAATAAAAAATATTGTCCTGATGTGTTTTTCGCATAAATGTACTGAGAATCAATATCTAGTGAGATAATGTTTCTGTAACCTGAAATGCGCTGCTTTTCTTTAAAATCATCCCTGTTTAGAGTTACTATTATATTACCTGCTGCGCAAATGTATTTATCATTATATGCTATTGAACTGCAGCCGAAATTTAATATTTTTCTCATGATCCCTCAAATTATTTCTCGTTTTGTTGATTGAATTGCCAAAGTCTAAAATGGCGTCTTTCTTTCTCAGTCATATATACGAGTTCGGTAATATCTTTGATACTTGCATATCCAAAGCCGTCTTCATATCCATATTCATCAAGTAGTTTGATTTTAAATTCGTTATCATCAATACTTTCAACAAAACCTATGAAGTTGTAATCGTTGTTTCCCATAAGTTTTACAGAAATAACTTCTTTTCGGTTTAGCGCAATATTTAAAATTGAAAGCATTATGTTGCTTTCATCAATTTCATTGGAAATATCTGAATAAGAGTTATCTGTACACAACTTTTTTATTTTTTCAAGATATTTTGTATTGGTAAGGACTTGGAAAATATCTTCCACTGAATATGTAACAATTCCTGTTTGGTCACCGTTTGAGGAAAAAGAACGAAAAGCAAATATTTTGTCATTTAATGCAACAATATTTCCTACTTCAAATTTTTCTGTTTCTCCGTTAGTATAAAATTCAGCTAATTCTTGTGTTTCACGAAGTTCTTTTAATATGTTGAGCATTTTCATTTCTCCTTTTACAAATTTTTACTAATTAGTATCAAATGAATTAACTATTTTTTCAACCATCGGTCAAATTTAAACCCTTTGGCGCGCATATCCTTTTGCCAAAACAAAATATGTGGAGTTGCTATACATAAAATGTTAAATACAGTCAATATTATATCATCCCAATAAGCGCAGGCTTTAAGTTTCGGTATTGCGTAAAATACTGCCAAGAGTATTAACCCTAATGCGTTAACTGCTATAATTACAAAATAACAGATGTAAAACAACTGAGGAATTCTTTTTTTGTATTTTGCAAATGTAAGTTTGTCTTTAAAGCTTTCTGTTTTCTTTATCTTTTTGATTGCGCTTCTGTTGTAATAAAAATCTACAAGACTGCTCATAATCAAGCGTATGTGAATTACCGATACTAATGAGAATATAATCGTTTCCCAAGGGATATTACTTGATTCCACTTAATGTTCCTTTTCTTGTTTGTTTAAATTAAGACATATCTAATTGTATAGTATCAAAAATCAATACAGTAGTCAAAAACTATTTTCATATTGTCAAAAAATTACTATAAATACTTCTTGAACGAGAGGTGTAGTGATTAAATTGGTTTTGCTTTTTCCTTTAGATGATAGCTATCAAAATAAAAAATACCAGAGCAGTATAAACTACTCTGGTATTTTTGGTACGCCGGAAGGGATTCGAACCCCCGACCTTTTGGTTCGTAGCAATGTCGATAGCCATTAAACAAGCCCTAAACAGCGATGTTTAGGGCTTTCCTTGTCCGATTTTTCTGCCGAATTTTCAATTGGCTCACTGTTTCTGCACCCTCGTTCTCCTGTGTAGCCGTCAGTTTAGGAGTCAAAACGTATACCTTTTTTCATAATATTGAGGAAAACAATACAAAAAATCAGTTTGTTCGCTTGAATTGTTTTTGACGGATTTTAGCACATTATTTTCAATATGTTACTTTTATTAAATGTTAAAAAGCTGATTCCCATTAAATTGAGAATCAGCTTTTAGGAAAAATACTATAAAATTATTATTTATAATTCGGGAGTAAATGAAAGATTACTCCTCTGCTGTTTGTATTTTTTTGTTACTCGATAAGACCGCTTTCTTTTAGAAGAATTTCAATATCCGTACCTTCAACCTTTTTAAGCAGAATCTTTACGAACTCCTTTTCCATAAGCGAAAGCTTAACATCGGTAATCGGTTTCTTATCAATAGCGTAGTAGCAGGCACGGAGAAGCTCACGAACATCATATTTACTGCCCCAAACCTCAGGAACACCGCGGTCAACATCAAGGAGAGTATAAACAGATTCCATACCGGTACGCATTGAATATTCTATCGTGAATATTGTGTCACGGGGAGTTTCTGCAAACTGACCAAGGAAAGCAAAGTTTACAGCGCCGTCAGGTACAACCTTTGGACGGTCCTCGTTCTTTCTCGGCTGGAAAAAGGCGTTAATGAATGGCATAAAGCAGGTTGTGGTGTTGCAGGCATTTTTTGCAAGGTCATCAATTTCCGCATCAGGAATACCGATATGATACAGCCACTCACGGCATACCTCCTCGCCTGTGCAGTCACGCATTGCCTTTTTAACATAATTACCTTCCTTGTTTGTGGTCAAAGCATAAAGCCAAATTAAAACAGTGTCTTTATCCTGTGACTTAAACTGAGGCTGACGGTTGATTGTCCACGACAGATACCAGTTATCCATACTGTCTTTAACAGTAACAATACCACCTGTGGTAACCTTTCCCTCGCGAGGATCCCTCTTGCAAATGTTGATTATGTGTTGAATAATTTCTTCGTTAGATGTTGCAACAGTAGCACTCATCCAGTTTGTTTCTTCAATATTGGTGCAGAAATTATCGGGATTACCGAACTCACTGTGCTCAGCCTGCTTTGCAATGTTTTTCCATAAATCCCATGACTCGCCTGTACCGTTTTTAGCTTTTGTAAGGTCGGGAGCGTGTGTTTGGTCGCCGTAGCAGGAAGTGTCGGTGCAACAACCGTTTGTAATAAACACAAGGTCATCCTCAACTAAATCTATTGTTTGCTCCTTGCCGTCTTTAATAAACACAATCTGCCTTGCAATCTTTTTGTCGCCTACGGTGTCGATAATAACATTTTTTACATTCATACCGTACTCGATTGTAACGCCGTGGTTTTCAAGGTATTTTACCAGTGGCAAAATCAGGCTTTCATACTGATTATACTTTGTGAAGCGAAGAGCGCTGAAATCAGGAAGTCCATCAATATGATGAACATAACGGCATAGATAACGTTTCATCTCAAGCGCACTTGACCAACGTTGAAATGCAAACATAGTCTGCCAGTAAAGCCAGAAATTTGTTGACCAGAATGAATCCGGCAGAACCTCCGAAATTTTCTTACCTTCAAGAGTCTTTTCAGGTGTAATAAACAACTGTGAAAGAGCCATTGCAGATTCTTTATCAAGTCCGAATTTTTTATCTGTATGAGCGTCTTCTCCGCGGTTTACAGAGGCTCTGCACAGAGAATAGTTTGGATCGTGCTTGTTGAGCCAATAGTACTCGTCAAGAACGGAAACCTCGGGATTTTCCAAAGAAGGAACATCTCTGAACATATCCCACATAACTTCAAAATGGTTATCCATTTCTCTGCCGCCGCGCATATAAAAGCCTTTTGTAACATCCTTTCGTCCGTCACAGCTTCCGCCGGCAAGCTCTAACTTTTCAAGAAGGTGGATATGCTCGCCCTTCATCTGACCGTCACGCACCAGATAAAATGCTGCTGTAAGACCGGCAAGACCGGTGCCGATAATATAGGCGGATTTTTTGTCAACATTCTTTGGCTTTTCGGGATGTGCAAAGGATTCATAAGTTCCTGCTGAATAATACATAAAATTCATCTCCAAATTTTTATTTTGTAATTTCATTATATTATTTTTTCGCAGGTTAACAATAAACAGAAAAATGCCCG
>ERZ1027013.791-NODE-791-length-10912-cov-6.261306_pt1 | contig 10912 bp, 6 predicted proteins | sample MGYA00519446_ERZ1027013 | MGnify/ENA primary metagenome ERZ1027013 (study PRJEB26926, sample SAMN06164699) | human gut metagenome | biome: ENVO:00009003; feature: ENVO:2100002; material: ENVO:00002003 | host: Homo sapiens | place: USA | collected 2012 ... | reverse complement strand
GCCCTAAAAACAGCATAGCACCGATGGGCCGCACCGGTTTGGGCGAGCCGGGGCGGCTGCGCCGGATAGCCCCCGCCACGGCCGCCACCGCTCGCTGCTGGCCGACGATCTCGGCGTTCAGGCGGCTTTCCAGCTTGTCCAGACGCTCCCGCTCCTGCTCGCCCACCCGCTGGGCGGGCACGCCGCTGGCCGCTGCCACCACCCGGGCGATATCCTCCGGGCTGAGCACCGGCTGGGTGCGCTGCTCCTTTTCGGCAAGGATGCGCGCCGCCGCACAGGCTTCGTCCACAAGGTCAATGGCCTTATCCGGCAGACAGCGCCCGGGCAGGTACCGCACCGAAAGCTCCACCGCCGCCTGCAAGGTCTGGGGCGGCAGGCGCACGTTATGGTATCGCTCGTAGCGGGGCGCAAGGCCGTTGAGGATCTCCACCGCCTGTGCGGGGGTAGGCTCCTCCACCTGCACCCGGCCAAAGCGGCGCTCCAGCGCGGCGTCCTTCTGGATGTGGGTGCGAAACTCCTGATTGGTAGTCGCGCCGATAAGCTGCAACTCGCCCCGGGCAAGCACCGGTTTTAAGATGCTGGCAGCGTCAATAGCACCCTCGGCGGCACCGGCTCCCACGATGGTGTGGAACTCGTCGATGAACAGGATGGCAGTGCCGTCCCGCACCAGCTCTTCCAGCAGGTTTTTCAGCCGCTCCTCAAAATCGCCCCGGTATTTGGTGCCCGCCACCAGACTGGCCATATCCAGCGCCAGCAGCCGCCGCCCTTGCAGCGCCCTGGGCACCTGCCCGGCGGCAATGCGCAGCGCCAGACCTTCGGCCAGCGCCGTTTTGCCCACGCCCGGCTCGCCGATCAGACAGGGGTCGTTTTTCTGGCGGCGGCACAGGATCTCCACCATGCGGTCAAGCTCGGCTTCCCGGCAGAACACCGGGTCCAGCTCCCCTTCGGCGGCACGGCGGGTCAAATCGCGGCAGTATTTATCGCTGGCGCGGCTGCCCCGGGGGATGCTGGCCGACACCCGGGGCTGGGCGGGCAGCACAAACTGTCCGCTCAGCTGGCGGCACTCCCGCACCGCCTCGGTGAGCGAAAGCCCCATCTCCGCCAGCAGCAGCCCGGCGGCGCAGCCGTCATCTTCCAGCATGGCGCAGAGAAGATGCTCCGGCTCTGCCCGGCTGACGTGGGCGTTCTGCGCCCCAATGAGCGCATAGTCCATGGTGCGGCGCAGGTCCGGTGCCATGGACTGCCGGTCCAGCCGCTGTGCCGGGGCGCTGCGCCGCTGCGCCAGCTGGCGGCGCACCTCCGGCTCGGTAATGTTTTTCCGGGTGAGAAACTGCGCCGCAGCGCCCTGCTGCTGCAGCATTGCCAGCAAAAGATGGCTGGTATCCGCCTGTTCACAGCCCAGATCTCCCGCCAGCTGCACCGCCTGCTGCAACAGCCGCGCTGCCGGGCGCGAAAAGCCCCGGTAACCGCCCATGCCCAGATTTTCCCAAATGCCCATGTGTCTGCTCCTTGCTGCATATAAAATCGTCTGCACTGGAAGTATAGCCCCAAAGGCGCAGAAAAAATCAGTCGTTTGTGTCGGGCGGCAGAAAAGTAAAAACCGATCCGCAGCGGTTGCCGGGGCGCGGGTGCGTCCGGCTGCTGCGGATCGGTTTTTGAGATTTTATCTTGCGGGGAACGTTTTCAGAACGAGCCGCCTCCGCCGCCGTGGGTGGAGCCGCTGGAGGAGGTGTGAGTGGAGCTGCCGCCGGAGTCGCTGGAGCTGGACTCCTTTGGCCGCTCGGTGCGGTGCACCTCACGGTACAGATACAGATCCCGCTGGTTGGTCAGCTTCATGCTGCCCTGCCGCACATAGCTGGTTGCGTCCCGCTGCGGTGCCACGCTCTTGAGCCGGCTCTTCATCACGCCGGTCACGATCAGTGCCGTGATCAGGCCAATGACCAGCGCCACGCCCAGATACACGATCGAGAACGGCTCCTTGGGCATGTTGTCCACATCGTAGGGGTGGCCTTCGCGGGCGGCGGTGACATATGCGTCCGTCCACTGGATAAAGGTGCGGAAGGCGGCGGCGTAATCACCGTCTGCCATATCGGGAGTCATCTGCTCGCCAAGGTACTGGATGCCGGCATCCGTAAAGGCGGTAATGCCGTAGCCGCAGGTGGAGATATGCCATTTGCGGTCGCCTATGCTCACCACCAGCAGCACGCCGTCCCGGTTTTCGCCGTAGCCGAACTGGCAGTAATCATACAGGTCATCGGCATATTCCTCCATGCTGGTGCAGCCCTCGCTTTCCAGCAAGTCGATGGTAGCAATGATCACATCAAAGCTCTGGCGGACGCTCAGTTCCTCCAGTGAAGCTTCCAGCTCGCCGTCCTCGTCCTCGGTCAGGACCTGTGCATTGTCGTTCATGCGGTAATACAGGTCGGCAAAGCCGTCTGCGGCAAAGGCCGGTGCGGCCAGCGCGACCAGCAGCACCAGTGCTGCCAGCGCGGCACAGAGGGAGCGCAGTGGGGTAACAGTCTTTTTCATCTTCCGTCCCTCCCTTACAGAATCCCGGCCAGCCACAGCAGCCACATGACCGCATAGGATGCAACCCCAACAGCTGCCGTAAGTCCCAGCGTCCACTTGCGGGCGGCGGCCTTATCCACCGGCAGATTGCCCACAAACTTGCCGGTCTGGCCGTTCATGGCAAAAATGTAGTTGTTGCCCTGCCAGCTGGTGCTCAGCACCCACACCGGGAACAGGGCATACTTTGCCTTGCCGCCGTGCAGCTGAATGCTGCTGTTCTCCATTTTCACGGAGTCGTAGCCGGTAACGGTCTGGGTAAAGGCGTCCTCGGTGGACTGACGGATACGCTCGTTGGCGCGCTGGATGCTCTTTTGGGCGTCCACATCGTACTTATCGGCCACATAGCCCGCCAGATACGCTGTCTTGAAGGGCACGGCATCCTGCATGGCAAAGGGCTCGATGGATTCCATCAGGTCGTCTGCCATCTTGGAGGAGCCGTCCACCGGAACCGCGTCAAAGCCCAGCACGCCGTCCCGGCGCACGGAATAGTAGCTGGTCTCGGTATAATCGTAGTCGTCATCCGACCAAAAGCGGGTGCGGGTGGCGGTAAAGCGCAGCTGGGCGTCGGCATCACTGTCGTACAGCCAGAAGGGCACATACACGCCCTTGATCTCGTCGATGTGGTTCTGGCTGCGGAACACCTTGGGCAGCAGGGTCTTGCCCTTGAGGTGCTCCTGCAGCTTTTCCTTCGCCGCTTTTTTATCCAGCTTGAAGGGAATGATGAGGTCGGGGCGCAGGTCTCCGGTAAACTGTCCGGTGAGGACGATGGGGTTGCCGCAGAAAGGGCAGGCCGAGGCGGCCATGGTGTCGTCGCCCACGATCTCGCCGCCGCAGCTCTTGCAGACATAAGTATGCAGACCGGCGGTCTCGCCCTCTGCCCAGCTGCCGCCGGGGGTGGCCCAGTTCATCTCGTTGGGCTTTTGGTCTTTCAGGTCCTCATCGTAGCCCTTCAGTGCGTCCACCTCAAACTCGGTGTCGCAGTAGGGGCATTTCATCTTCTGGGTGGTGCTGTCGAACTGGATTGCACCATCGCAGCAGGGGCACTTATATTCCAGCATTCCTGCCATAGTGTTTCCTCCTATGATCTGCGGAGCAGAGGCTTCTTCCCTGCCCCGCAGTGTGATCGGTCATTGTGTGCCGGGTTCAGCTGCGGTCGTTCTCGTCAAAGGGGTCGCCGCACTCCGGGCAGAACTTGGGCGGGTGTGCGGGGTCTGCCGGTTCCCAGCCGCACTTGTCGCACTTATACTTGGGGGTACCAGCAGGCTTGGGTTTGCCGCACTCGGAGCAGAACTTGCCCTTGTTCACCGCGCCGCAGCTGCAAGTCCAGCCTTCTGCTGCCGCCGGGCGGGGCTTGCCGCACTCCGGGCAGAATTTGCCCGTAACGGTGGCACCGCAGCTGCAAGTCCAGCTGTCTGCAGCGGGCTTCGGTTCCGGCTTTTTGCTGCCGCATTCCGGGCAGAACTTGCCGGTGGCGATAGCGCCGCAGCTGCACTTCCAGCTGTCGGCGGCAGAAGGCTGCTGGGGTGCTGCGGGCTGCTGCCCCATGGCGAACAGGCTCTGGGCGTTCATGCCGTTTGCACCGGCTGCCATGCCCATGCCCATAAAGCCGGTCATAGCACCGGCGGTGTTCCCAGCAGCAGTCTTCATGGCATCGATCTGACCGCCCACCAGACGGGCGGCAGCGGTGGTGGGGTCGGTGGTCATGGCGTTTTCTTCCCACTCTGTGATCTTCTTCTGCTGCTCCTCCGGGATGGACAGGGAGTTGATGTTGAAGGAGAACACCTCAATGCCGCGCTTTTTGCGCCAGATATTGGACAGCTGCTCGTTGAGGGCGTCCGAGATCTCCAGCGTGTGGGCGGGGATCTCGTAATACTGCACCTTGTTGGCAGAAAGGGTGGCCAGCGCAGGCTGCAAAGCGTTCATCAGCTCGCTCTTCAGGCGAGGAGCCAGCTCCGAGGCATCGTACTGGGTGGAGACGTTGCTGCACACGTTGGTGTAGAACAGCAGCGGGTCGCAGATGCGGTAAGTAAAGCTGCCGTTGCAGCGGATATTCACCGAGAGCTTGTAGCCCCGCTCCTCGCTGACCACTACGCGGAACGGGATGGGCGTTGCGGTGCCGTACAGGATCTCGCCCAGCTCCTTGGTGTTGATGTAGTACACCCGCTGATCCTTGCCGGTGTCGCCGCCGTAGGTAAAGCGCTTGGCTACGGTTTGGAAAGTGGCTGCCAGACTGTCGCCGAAGTTGCCGGTGAACACGCTGGGCTCGGTGGAGGAATTGAAGGTATACTCGCCCGGCTCGGCGCACACTTCCACCACCTTGCCCTGCTCCACGATGAGCATACACTGACCATCGGCCACGGCAACGCCGCTGCCGTTGGTGATGATGTTATCCTCGCCGTGGTTGGAGCTGCGGCGGGAAGTGCGCTTCTGGCCCTTGACCATCAGCACATCCTTATCCAGCGCATCGCAATAGAAAAATTCTTTCCACTGGTCTGCAAGCGTTCCGCCCAGTGCGCCCATACCTGCTTTGATCAAACCCATAGTAATTTCCTCCTGTATGTTTTATTGTTTTTGCTCTCTTCTTTATCATGCAGAACGATTTCGTTTGTAAAAAAGGTTCTGCCTGCTCAGGGGTAAGGGTCAGATAATTGATATTATAATCATACTGCAATGCGGCGCTGAACGCAAGGAATTTCTAACCGTTGCCACCTGCCTTTGCAGCTTCTTTCACAAAAAAGAACACCGGAGCGTCCATAGAGACTCCGGTGTTCCGAAATAATATTTTTATGCTTGTCCCGTACCCAAAAAAGGCTTAGAACCGCCGCCATGTATCCGGCATAAACAGCACCAGCATGGGGAAGATCTCCAGACGGCCGGCCAACATATCGAAGATGAGCACCAGCTTTGCGGGGTCTGCAAAGCAGCCGAAGTTCTGCATTGGGCCTGCCATTTCCAAGCCCGGGCCGATGTTGTTCAGGGTAGCAGCCACGGCGGTAAAGTTCGTCACCATATCAAAGCCGTTCAGGCTGATGAGGAAGAAGGATGCCGCAAAGATAAAGATATAGGCCGCCACAAACACGTTGGTGGTGCGGATGGTCTCGTGGTTCAACAGCTTGCCGTCCATGCGGGCGGGCGCTACCACCTGCGGGTGCAGGGCGGTCTTGAGCTCCTTGGCCAGGGTCTTACCCAGAATGAGGAAACGGCTCACCTTGATGCCGCCGCCGGTGCTGCCCGCGCAGGCGCCAATGAACATGAGCATGACCAGAATCTCTTTAGAGAGGGTCGGCCACAGGTCAAAATCGCAGCTGGAAAAGCCGGTGGTGGTGATGATGGAGCCCACCTGAAAAGCGGCCTGCCGCAGCGCCTCGCCAAAGCTGTTGTACATACTATAAATATTGGCAGTGATGATACCCACTGCCACTGCGATGACCACAAAGTAGCCCCGCACCTCCTCGCTGGCAGCAGCGCGGCGGAACTTGCGCATGAGCAGCAGGAAGTAGGCGTTGAAGTTGACGCCGAACAGGATCATGAAGATGGTCACGACCCACTGGATGTAGGGCGAAAAGCTGGCAAAGCTGTCGTTGCGGAAGCCGAAGCCGCCGGTGCCCGCCGTACCAAAGGCGGTGAGCATGGCTTCGAACAGGGGCATTCTGCCAATCAGCAGGAACACCAGCTCCAGCATGGTAAGGGCAAAGTAGATGCCGTACAGGATCTTAGCGGTGGACTGTACCTTAGGCACCAGCTTATCCACCTGCGGGCCGGGGCTTTCCGCCTTCATCAGGTTGACGTGGGAGCCGCCGGTCAGCGGCAGCAGCGAGAGCAGAAACACCAGAACACCCATGCCGCCGATCCAGTGGGTGAAGCTGCGCCAGAACAGAATACCGTTGGGCAGCCCCTCCACGGCGGGCAGGATACTGGCACCGGTGGTGGTAAAGCCGGAGACTGTCTCAAACAGAGCATCCACAGGGTTCGGGATGCAGCCGGTGAGCACAAAGGGCACCGCGCCCATCACCGAGATGAACACCCAGCACAGCGAGGTAGCCGCAAAGCCTTCGCGCATATAGAACACCTTACTGCGGGGTTTGATGGTGTGCAGGGCGTAGCCGATGCCGGCGCTGACGGCAGCTGTGAGCAGAAACACACCCAGCACCATCCACTCGCCATACACTAAGCTGGCGGCGGCGGGCAGCAGCAGCAATGCGCCCTCGATCATCAGCACATAGCCCAGCAGACGGAAAACGATCGCATAATTCATAATCCGCCTCCGTCAGTGCTCCACGATATCGCGCAGATCGTGCAGACCATGCTCCAGCGTGACCACGATGACGTTATCGCCCACCTGGATCTGGTCGCCGCCGCGGGGGATCAAAATCTTGCTGCCGCGGGTAATGCAGCACAGCAGCAGGTTCTTTTTCAGGTGCAGCTGGCTCAGGGGCACACCGGTAGCGGCGCTCTCCTCGTGCACTGTAAATTCCAGTGCCTCCACGCGGTCATCCAGTATGCGGTACAGAGTCTTGATGTTGTTGCCTGCCTCGTTTTGCAGGGCGCGGACGTACTGCACGATGTAGTCACAGGTCATGTACTTGGGGTAGACCACGCTGCCCAGATCCAGCCCGGCCAGAATATCGTCAAATTCCAGACGGTTGACCTTGGTCACCAGCTTGCCGTTGGAGTGCTTTTTGGCAAACAGGGTCAGCAGCACGTTCTCCTCGTCGATGTTGGTCAGCGCCACAAAGGCTTCGGTGGATTCCAGACCCTCGGAAAGCAGAAACTCGCGGTTGGAGCCGTCCTCGTTCAGGATCTGTGCGCCGGGCAGCTGCTCGGCCAGTTCTACGCAGCGGGCTGCGTCCCGCTCCACGATACGCACCCGCACATGGTTTTCCAGCAGTTCCTGACTGAGGTAGTAGGCAATGGCACCGCCGCCCACGATGAGGGCGTTGCGTACCGGCTGCACCGGCAGATGCAGCTGCTGGAAGAAGGCGTGAGCTTTTTCCTGCGTAGCAAGGAAGGTGACCTGATCGCCCTTTTGCAGCATAAAGTTACCGTTGGGGATGATGACCCCGCCCTCACGCTCCACCGCGCACACCAGAATATCGCTCTTGAGCCGGGTAGGGATCTCGCGGATGGCCACGCCGTTCAGCGCATCGGGCAGCGCAAACTTGATCAGCCGCACACGGCCGTCCGCAAAGGTATCGATCTTGCTGGCACCGGGGAAACGCAGCAGATGAGAGATCTCCTTTGCCGCTGCCATTTCCGGGTTGATGATGGCGGAAATGCCGATCTGCTTTTTGATAAAGTCCAGCTCGTGGCTGTAGGATGGGTTGCGCACGCGGGCAATGCCGTGGCAGTGGCCCGCCTTTTTGGCAAACATGCAGCAAAGCAGGTTCAGTTCGTCCGAGCCGGTGACCGCAATGAACACGTCCGCATCCTCAATGCCCGCCTCAGACAGGGTGGTGATGGACGAGCCATTGCCTACAATGCCCAGCACGTCGTAGCTTTCGGTCAGGTGCTCCACGCGCGCTTTGTTGGTGTCCACCACAGTCACGTTGTGGCCTTCCTCGCTGAGCTGGCGCGCCAGAGCCGTGCCGACCTTGCCGCCGCCCACCAGAATGATCTTCATAACAAGTCCTTTCTCCTTTGGCAGCCCCTTTTTCCGGGGCATACAAGTACAGTGTAGTATACCATATCCCGATGCAAAGTTCTACCGTTTGTCCCGCAAATACAGCGAATTGCTTAAAAAGCGACAGTTCTTTTGTGCAAGATGGCCTGTTCTCAGCGTGAAAGCGCAAAAAGGGACTGCCGCACAGCTTTGTGCAGCAGTCCCCTTGGGACGAAACGATTTAGAATGCCCACCGCGTACGCTCTGGGCATCCTCAGCGGAAAAAAAATTGTTATAAGAGCAAGGTCGGTCAGCCTGCGGGCTGCCCGACCTTGCATTTTCGCGGAAAACAGGGTTCTCCCTTGCTGTCCGGTCTCAGTACCGCTCTACGCCGTCTTTGGTGACAAGGGCGTACACCAGCGGGGCTTCCTCCGGCTTTTCAGCGCCGTACACAAGGCCGCTGCGGTACTCGGCTGCGGCAGCTTCAAACTTGTCCGCAACGCCGTAGAAGGTGGCAAGGCTTTCGCCCTTATGGACGTAGTCACCGCGCTTTTTGTGCAGGGTGATACCGGCGGCAAAGTCCAGCGGGTCGCCCTTTTTCTGGCGGCCTGCGCCCAGCAGCACGCTGGCAGAACCGATCTTTTCCGCATCGTTGGCCACAATGTAGCCGTCCTGCTCGGCCAGCAGTTCGTAGCTGGCGGCGGGCTGTGCAAACAGGCTGTAATCATCCAGCACCCGGATGTCGCCGCCCTGCGCGGCAAACATTTCCTTGCACTTGGCAAAGGCAGAGCCGTCCGCAATGACAGCCTCGGCCATAGCGCGGCAGTGGGCGGCATCGCCCTTGCCTGCCAGTACCAGCATGTTGGCCGCCAATTGCAGGCACACCTCGGTCAGGTCTGCCGGGCCGTGGCCTTTGAGCACGTCCATGCTCTCCATCACTTCCAGACTGTTGCCGATGTTGTGCCCCAGCGGGGTGTCCATATCGGTGATCATGGCAGCTACCCGGCGGCCATGGTGGGTGCCAATGGCGACCATCAGCTGTGCCAGCTCAATGCTCTGGTCAACAGTTTTCATAAAAGCACCGGTGCCGGTGGTGACGTCCAGCAGGATGGCGTCCGAACCGGAGGCCAGCTTTTTGGACATGATGCTGGACGCAATCAGCGGGATGCAGCTGACGGTAGCTGTAACGTCCCGCAGAGCGTACATCTTTTTATCCGCCACAGCGATACCCTCGCTCTGGCCGATGACCGACAGACCGATCTGGTTCACCTGTGCAAAAAACTCCTCCTGCGAGAGGGCGGTCTTTGTGCCGGGCACGCTCTCCATCTTGTCGATGGTACCGCCGGTGTGGCCGAGACCCCGGCCGCTCATTTTAGCGATCTTCACCCCGCAGGCCGCCACGATGGGTGCAATGACCAGCGTGGTCTTATCGCCCACACCGCCGGTAGAGTGCTTGTCCACTTTGATGCCCGGAATGGGCGAAAGGTCTACCATCACACCGCTGTGCGCCATCACATCGGTCAGCTCAGCGGTCTCCTCATTGGTCATGCCGCGCAGATACACCGCCATCATCCATGCGGCCATCTGGTAGTCAGCCACTTCCCCGCTGACAAAGCCGTTGACAATAGCTTCCAGTTCCTCCCGGGTGTGGGTGCCGCCGTCGCGCTTTTTTGCGATCAGATCATAAATACGCATTGTTTCACGCTCCTGTTCTTATTGTTTTTGGGGCGTTTTATGCCCGGATCTCCTGCCATACGCTCTTGCCGTCCAGCGTGGAAGCGTCCACTTCCAGATATTCGCAGATGGTCTGGGCGATGGTGCCGAAGCACAGCTTGGTGCCCAGATCCGTCCCCGCCTTCACACCCTTGCCGCAGACCAGATACGGCACATACTCGCGGGTATGGTCGGTGGTCTTGGTGTAGGAGGGATCACAGCCGTGGTCGGCGGTGATCATGAGCAGGTCGCCCTCCCGCATCCCCGGCAGGAAATCGGCCAGAAAACGGTCGAACTCGGTAGCGGCGGCAGCGTAGCCTGCCACATCGCGGCGGTGGCCGTAAAGCATATCAAAGTCCACCAAGTTCACAAACGCCAGACCCTCAAAATCCCGGGTCTGCAGAGCCTTGGTAAAGGCGATGCCGTTGGTGTTACCGGTGGTCTTGATCTTTTCGGTCACGCCCTCGCCGTCAAAGATATCGTAGATCTTGCCCACGGCGATCACGTCCTTACCGGCATCCTTCAGCAGATCCAGCATGGTGGCGCGGGGCGGCTTCAGGCTCAGGTCGTGGCGGTTGGTGGTGCGGTAGAAGGTATCCGCGCTGTTGCCCAGGAAGGGGCGGGCGATCACGCGGCCCACGCCGTACTTGCCCTTGAGCATTTCCCGGGCGATCTCGCAGTAGCGGTACAGCTCCTGCACCGGTACAAGCTCCTCGTTGGCAGCCACCTGAAAAACGCTGTCGGCGCTGGTATAGACGATGAGGGCGTTTTCCCGCATGGCCTGCTCGCCGTAGTCCTTCAGCACCTGCGTACCGGAATAGGGCTTGTTGCACAGCACCTTGTGGCCGGTCTTTTGCTCATATTCCCGGATCAGTTCCTCCGGGAAGCCCTCGGGGAAGGTGGGCAGCGGCTCCGGGCTGACCACACCGGCGATCTCCCAGTGGCCGATGGTGGTATCCTTGCCCATGCTCTGCTCCTGCAGGCGGGCAAAGGCACCGGCGGGCGCGTCGGTCTTTTCGCCCGCGGTCACAC
>ERZ1027013.784-NODE-784-length-10999-cov-5.931561_pt1 | contig 10999 bp, 8 predicted proteins | sample MGYA00519446_ERZ1027013 | MGnify/ENA primary metagenome ERZ1027013 (study PRJEB26926, sample SAMN06164699) | human gut metagenome | biome: ENVO:00009003; feature: ENVO:2100002; material: ENVO:00002003 | host: Homo sapiens | place: USA | collected 2012 ... | reverse complement strand
CGGAACAGGAAAACGTATCTCCATCAAAGATACCCGTGGTATCATCGATGCTATCCTGAGCGGCGCTATCAACGAGGCCCCCACCAAGAAGATCCCGCACTTCGACTTTGAGGTTCCCACCGCTCTGCCCGGTGTTGACCCCGCCATCCTCGATCCCCGCGACACCTACGCAGATGCCGCTCAGTGGGAAGAGAAGGCAAAGGATCTGGCTGGCCGCTTCGTGAAGAACTTCGCCAAGTACGAGGGCAACGAGCACGGCAAGGCTCTGGTCTCCGCAGGCCCCCAGCTGTAAGCTGAATCCCGCATTTTTCTTCTGAACTCCATATAAAATAAGCGCCCGCCCCGTGGTTCTGCTCGGATCATAGGGCGGGCGCTTTGTTGTTTGCATTCAAGCTATCCAAACACTTTTTGCCCGGGTAAACAAAGCGTCGATTGCGTTTTGCGCGGCCTTATGCTATGCTTTTTCCAAGGGAGTTGATAAAATGGATGCCAGAACCTTCGGAAATTATCTGAGCCGGATGCGCAAAGCGCAGGGGCTGACACAGGCTGAGCTGGCTGAACAGCTGCACGTTACCGACAAGGCTGTCAGCCGCTGGGAGCGGGGCATCGGTCTGCCAGATATCAACACACTGGAACCGCTGGCAGATGCGCTGGGGCTGACCCTTGCCGACCTTATGCATTGCCGTGCTCCGGAAGAAGCCGATGCAGCACCGACCATCCCGCTGGAAGATTTCTTTACCATGCTGCGTCGACAGCACACCGTAGATTGGCATTCTGTGCGCACCGCCCTGCTTGGGCTGAGCATTGCGCTTGCCTTGTGGGGTGTTTTGGCTTGCCCCGGCACCATTGCCGTGCACTGGCGTGGTCTCATCGACGGTTCTCTTCAGCCAGACGGCTGGATGCCTTCTTTCCTCATTTTCCCGTTGTGTGCAGGCATTGAATTTTTATCCCTTGAGCTCTGGAACAGCTTTGAACAGACCGGCTATTATCGCCGCAGGGGCGAAGTCAATCTTTTCATCATTCACGCCATGTCCTTCGGTACACGCTCTGCCAGATGGATGAGGGTCGTGCTGGATCTTCTGTTTTTCTTTTGCTTTGGTTTTGTGGTTCCATTTGTAGAAGCGTGGATAATTTTTTTGAATTGATGCCAACCATTTCCGTAAAAAAGAGACAGCGGAACGCCCGCAGGCGTTCCGCTGTACCACATTCAAAACGATATTTTAGCCCAGCAGCTCCAGCACACCGGCCTTGGGGCGGGCGCCCACGGCCTGACGCACCAGCTTGCCCTGCTCGAACACCAGCAGGGTGGGGATGCTCATCACCCCGAACTGTGCCGCCAAGTCCGGCTGCTCGTCCACGTTCACCTTGCCCACCTTTACATCGGTGCGCTCTTCGGCTACCTCGTCCACCACGGGGCTCAGCATCCGGCAGGGGCCGCACCAGCTGGCCCAGAAGTCCAGCAGAACCGGCTTTTCGCTGTGGAGCACTTCCTGTGCAAAGTTTTCCTTGGTAATGTTGATGACTGCCATATTTTTTCCCTCCTGAATGGGTGTTGTGTTTTACTGACAATATCAGTATACCCCATACGCCACCCGCTTTTCCGTGACCGGGTTACGCAGGCGCAAAAAAGCCCGGAGCAGGAAGAAAAAAGACTGCTCCGGGCGGGGGATGGTTCAGTTATTGTGCGGTGGGCTTATCAAACACCGGCCACGCAGTTCTTGCCTGCAATGTAGCCGTAGTAGACGCACAGGCTGTGGCTGACGCCGCGCATGCAGATGGGGTACTCCACCGCATAGCGGCTGCCCTGCACGTTGCCGCAGACATACAGGCCCTTGATGATGTCGCGCTTGGGGCTGGCGGGGTCTTCCTCGGTGAAGGTGTGGCAGTTCTCGTCGCTCTCCAGACCGCCCGCGCAGACCAGCATGGCAGTAGTGCCCCACTGGCAGGCGTAGTACGGGGGATTTTCCAGTGCGAACATCCGGCTTGCGGGCTTGCCGAAGTCGTCATCGGAGCCGGCCTTGGCCAGCTCGTTGTAGCGCCGGATAGAGGCCAGTGCGGTGTCCAGTGCCTCGCCCTCGTAGCCGCACTGGGTCAGCAGCTCCTCCAGCGTGTCGGCCTTGAACTGGTAAGCCTCGGCCTTGGCGCTGATCTTGGTGTACTGACGGTCCGTGTAGTTGGGGTTGGACTCATCCTCGTCCTCCGGGATGATATAGCACAGGCCGCCGTGGTTGGCCGGCATATAGGGGATCTGCTCGCCCCACTTGGCGTCGTACAGCTGGAAGGAAGTGCACTCCGGCTGCAGCTCGATCTGGTTTTCCAGCTGCTGGCCGGGGATGCACTCGTTCATAAAGCGCTCGCCGCGCTTGTTGAGCTGCAGGAAGGGGGTAATGCCCATACCGCTGCCCATGTGGTGGGTTATAGGTGCGTGGTGATCCTGCACCTTTGCGCCGATCCATGCGCCCATGCGCAGGCCGTCGCCGGTCTCCACAGAGTTGCCCTCCACGTCTACGCCCAGCATACCCATGGCACCCATGTTCATGATCTGCTTCTCCACCACCTCGGGGGCAAAGTGCTTCATGATCTTCTCATCGCCGGAGTTGTCACCGGTGGCAAGGATCACGCCCTTGGCAGCGTTGAGCTGGATGTACTTATTGCCGTTCTGTGCATCGCGGATGATCACGCCGGTCACGCGGCCGTCGCCGTCCTTGAGCAGCTTGGTGCCAAAGCAGCCGTAGAAGGTCTTGGCACCGGCCTCGATGGCCTTGTTCAGGTTGGCTTCCACCACAAAGCCCTGCTGATCCTTGCGGGAGGAGCGGAATTCCATGCTGGAGGGGAAGGTGGGGAACTCTTCGTTGCGGTAGTCGTAGTGCTCGGGCTGCGGCCATGCCAGCGGCACCAGAATGCCCTTGTCGAACTGCTCCTGCGTGACCACCTGACGGGTGGTGTCGCAGATGGTCAGCTCAGGATAAGCCTCGATGAACCAATCCATGACCTCGTGTGCATGGCTGGCCCACTTTTTCAGGATGGGGCGCTTGTTGCGGAAGGTGCACTCGCGCATCAGGCGGTCGACCACCACATCCTCGTCCACAATGTTCTCGCGGCCCCAGCGCTTGTTCAGGCTGCCGTTCAGCAGAGCGTACTCGCCGCTGCGGCAGTTGAAGGAGGCGCTCTTCTCCACAATAGCGACCTTTGCGCCCTCCTCGGCGGCGGCGCGGGCAGCGCAGATGCCGGACAGACCGGCACCGATGACGACCACATCAAAGTCCTGCGTCTCGGAAGCCTGCACATCCGGCTCCTCACCCAGCCAGTCCTCGCCGGAATCAGCAGTCTGCTCTGCGGCAGGGGTCTCGGTCTTTACGCCCATGGCCTGCTCGATGCAGCTGGCGGCAGCTTTCTTGACGGCGTTGGTGGTGACGGTAGCGCCGGAGATGTTGTCGATTTCGGCATTCTGTGCTTCCATCAGCGCCTCCTGCAGGGTGGGGGCAGCCACGCCGCCGATGCTCTCGGTCTCGTTGGAGGTATCCACCACCACATCGGTGATAGCAGTGGCGCTGAAGGTCATGGTCACCTTCACCTCGCCGATGCCGGTAGCAGTGCCGGTGTAGGTGCCGGGGGTGTAGATAGCGTCTGCTACGCTGCCGGAAGAAGCGCTGCTGCCGTTGCAGGCAGCCAGAGCGCCTGCGGTGACGCCGCTCATGGCGGCGGCAGCGGCAACCTTCAGAAAGCCCTTACGAGAGATCTTTTCCATCTTGTTTCTCCTTTTTTGTGTTCCTTCTTTTTTCGTGTGTGCGGGATTTTTTGTCCCTGTCCTCAGATAGTATAAAATATAACGAACCAAAAGAGAAACAAAAGATTTTTGCAAGCGTGATAAAAAACGTTTATAACTCCGGCGTTCTATGGTATACTGATGATATAAATCAGAGAAAGGAGAAGCCCCAGCCATGAACGACCATCAGCTGCTGTGTTTTTTGACCGTGCAGCGCATACTGAACTTTACCGCCGCCGCAAAGGAGCTGTACTGCACCCAACCCGCACTCAGCTACCAGATCCGCAGTCTGGAAAAAGAGCTGGATCTGACGCTGTTCGAGCGCAGCACCACCCGTGTGGTGCTGACGGCGGCAGGCCGCGCCTTTGTGCCTCACGCAGAGCAGCTGTACCGGGGCATCCTGAACGCCCGCACCGCGCTGAAGGGCTTTTCTGCCGGGCACACCCTCACCCTGCGCCTGCCGCCGGTGCTGCTGCAGCACGACCCCATCTACCCGGTGCTGATGGAGCGGCTGCACACCGTGCTGCCCGGGCACGAGTTCCGGGTGGACACCGCCCCGCCGCGGATGAACGCCCATCTGATGCTCTGCACCGAGGCGGACGCCGCCGTGGTCCTGCCCTTCGGGTCGGCGCAGCCGGAGGTGGAGCGTACCCCCATCATGCACAACACCTTTTATCTGGCGCTCGCGCCGGAACATCCGCTTTACCCCCGCGAGAGCCTGCAGCTGGCAGACCTTGCAGGACAGCGGGTGTACTACGAGCCGCTGTATCAGGAGATTGTGGACTATGCAGGCGTCCAGCCCGGAATGCCGTTTTCCACCATGGAATGGCGCAGCGTGGAAAACTACGCCCATGTCTACACCGAGCTGCTGGCCGGGCGCGGGATGTTTTTGTTCCCCATGCGATACCCTGCCTACCCGGCAGCGTGGTACCGGAAGGTATGGCTGCCCCTGCCGGACACCGTTCTGCTGACCTTGCGGGACGATCCCCGCCCGGAGATTGCCACCCTGCGCCGGGTGTTCACCGAGGTTTACGGAGAGAGGATAAAAGCATTGATCCCATAAAAAACGGAACGTCTGCAGCCGTTCCGTTTTTTATCTCTCCCAGTTTTTTCTGGACACAAAACAGCCGCTCCGGGCGCACCCGGAGCGGCTGTTTTTGAAGGAGGTAACGAGGTAAATGAATAAGGAGATCTCCCAACGCTTATCCCAAGGTGCAGGCCCCGGACAGGCGCTCAGGCAAAGAAGGAAATAACGAGTGCTACCAGGAAGCCCACGCCGCCGACCAGCGTTTCCATGATGGTCCAGGTCTTGAGGGTGGTCTTTTCGTCCATACCCACAAGGCTCTTCACCAGCCAGAAGCCGGAGTCGTTGAAGTGGGAGCAGACGGTGGAGCCGCCTGCAATGGCAGCGGTGACACAGGCAAGGTACAGCGGGCTCAGCGCGCTGAGGCCGGGCATGGCGGAGATGATGCCTGCGGCCATGGTCATAGCCACGGTAGCGGAACCCACCGAGATGCGCACCAGAGCAGCCACGATGAAGGCCACCAGCACCAGCGGCAGGCTGGCGTTTGCCACGGCGTTGCCGATGACATCGCCCAGACCGGAGTTCTGCAGCATATAGCGCAGCACGCCGCCGCAGGCAGTGACCAGCAGGATCATACCGGTGGGCTCCAGAGACTTGGTCATGATCTTTTCCAGCTGGGCGTTAGTGTAGCCGTGGCGGGTGCCCAGCAGGTACATAGCAGCGATGGTAGCCAGCAGCAGCGCCATGAAGGGCTCGCCGAGGAAGGCCAGAACAGGCTGGATGCCTGCCAGTGCGGGCACCACCTTTGCCACAGAGTTTGCAATGATGAGCAGCAGCGGGATCATGATGATGCCCACGATAGTGCCAAACTTGGGCAGCTTGCTCTCGTCAATGTCTGCCTGCTGTGCCACGTGTTCGGGGACTTCGACCATGTACTTTTTGCCGCAGATGCTGCCCCAGATGGGACCGGCGGCGATCATGGCAAAGATGCCGCAGAAGATGCCGACGAGGATGACCCAGCCAAGGTCAACGCCCAGCATGGTAGCCACCAGAACGGGACCCGGCGTGGGCGGGATGAAGGCGTGGCCGACCGCCAGACCGGCCAGCAGGGGGATGACGTAGTACAGTACAGAGCGCTTGGTGCGCTTTGCCAGAGAGAAGGCCAGCGGAATGAGGATGATAAGTCCTGCATCAAAGAACACCGGCATGGCCACCACCAGACCCGTGATGCCCAGTGCCCACGCGGCCTTTTCGTCACCGAACTTCCGCACCATGGTCACAGCCAAGGTCTGTGCGCCGCCGGATTCTTCCAGAATGGCGCCGAACATGGAGCCCAGACCCACCAGAAGAGCGATGCCCTTTAAGGTATTGCCGATGCCCTCGTTCACCGAGCCGATGATGTCGGACAGAGGCATACCGGCCATCAGGCCGATGCCCACAGCACCGATCAGGATGGAGATCATGGCGTGTACCTTGAACTTGATAATGAGAATGAGCAATAGGATCAGGCCTGCCACGGCAGCAAAAACCAGCCGTGCCGCATCGGGCGTTGCAACTGCTGTCATAGAAATTTCCTCCGTTTCGTGATTTTTGGTTGCACTTATCCAAGCCGTCCGGAAAAACGCACCGGACAGTTTACTTTTTGTTGTTTATGTGGAGCGGTTTACTCCATGTATGCACCCTTCATGGGGCTGACGGCGTGCTGAGAGTAGAGTTTCAGCAGACCCTTGGTGTACTTGGGAGCCTTGGGCTTCCAATTGGCGCGGCGCTCGGCAAGGATGGCGTCCATCTCTTCGGGGGTCTTGGGCTCGCCCTTCACGCCCACGATGGCCAGCTTGCGGTTATGCACATCGATCTGGATCAGGTCATCCTGCTCTACCAGTGCGATGGGGCCGCCCACGGCAGCCTCCGGGCTGACATGGCCGATGACCGGGCCGCGGCTGGCGCCGGAGAAGCGTCCGTCGGTGATCAGCGCCACGCTGGAAGCCAGCTTCGGGTCGGCGCAGATGGCCTCGCCGGTGTAGAACATCTCGGGCATACCGCTGCCGCGGGGGCCTTCGTAGCGGATGAAGATGGCGTCACCGGGCTTCACCTCACCGTGCAGCACAGCGGAGATGCACGCCTCCTCGCTGTCGTAGGGCTTGGCGCGCAGGGTAGCTTCAAACATATTCTTGGGGCAGGCGGTGTGCTTGATGACGCAGCCCTCCGGGGCAAGGTTGCCCTTCAGGATGGCGATGCTGCCGTCGGTGCCCTTGGCGTTGTCAAAGCTGTGGATGATGTCCTCGCGGCTGACCGGGCGGGCAAAACCGGCGGTCTTTTCCGCCAGAATGGCATCGCAGTGCTGGTAGAAGCCGTTCTTCTTCAGCTCCTCCAGATTCTCGCCCAGCGTCTTGCCGGTGACGGTCATCACGTCCAGATGCAGCATGGACTTGATCTCCTCCATCACCCGGGGCACGCCGCCTGCGTAGTAGAAGTACTGTGCGGGCCAATCGCCGGAGGGGCGGATGTTCAGCAGGTAGTGTGCGCCGCGATGCATCCGGTCAAAGGTGTCGGCGTCGATCTCAATGCCGAACTCGTGGGCGATGGCGGGCAGGTGCATGGTGGCGTTGGTGGAGCCGGAGATGGCGGCGTGCACCATGATGGCGTTCTCAAAGCTCTTCTTGGTCACGATATCCTTGGCGGTGATGCCCTTCTTGACCAGCTCCATCAGTTGCTTGCCGGCATCGTAGGCGGCTTGCTTCAGCTCCGGGGCGGTGGCGGGCATCAGGGCGGTGCCCGGAAGCATCAGACCCAGTGCCTCGGCCATGATCTGCATGGTGGAAGCAGTGCCCATAAAGGAGCAGGCACCGCAGCTGGGGCAGGCGTTGTGCTTGTAGTAATCCAGCTGGCTGTTGGGGATGACGCCGGTCTTTTCCCATGCGTCGAACTTGCCGATCTGCTCCAGCGTCAGCAGCTCGTTGATGGCGCAGGCGGGGTCGTTGACGACGTACTCCTTGGGCAGGGTGTGGGCTTCCATGACGCCGCCGGTGACCACGATGGCGCTCATGTCCTTCAAACGGCCGATGCTCATCAGCATGGCGGGCACGGACTTGTCGCAGCTGGCGATGAACACACCGCCGTCATAGACGCTGGCGTTGGCCTGTGCTTCCACCAGATTCACAATGGCGTCACGGTGGGGCAGCGAGTAGTTGATGCCGTCATGACCCTGTGCGATGCCATCGCACATATCGGTGGCAAAGTAGCGGGCAGCCTTGCCGCCGTTGTCGTTGACCGCCTGCACAGCCTCCTTGACGAACTGATCCAGATGGGCGCTGCCGGGGTGGCTGTCGCCGAAGGTGCTCTCCACCATGATCTGGGGCTTGGAAAGGTCCTCGACCTTCCAGCCCATACCCATTTTCAGGGGGTCGTTCTCGGGTGCTAAAGTGCGGACTTCCTGTGAACGCAACTCCATATTCATTACCTCCAAATACTGCTTGCTTCCGTCCTTTTTCTGCGGGACCTTTTTGTGACTTTATTGTAAATCCGCAGACGTCTCTTTGCAAGTTGTCACGGGTATGTCCTACTTTTTGTGCAAAAACTCTGGGATACATCCAGCACTTCGCCCAATTTCATGGGATACATCATCCAAAAAGCCCATTTTTGCCTCTTTTTGCACGATTCACTCCAGAAAAGTCATCAGATGATTTTGGTCATAAAAACACCCTGCACAGATCTTCCGTGCAGGGTGTTCCTCATTTTACAAATTGTGCCATACCGACGGTCCCGTCGTCCGGGTCCTCGCCGTCATAGACCTTTTTGATATAGGTGCGGTTGAAGTTCAGGTGCATCACCATGGCCGATTTCGCCCCGATGGGATCATGGTTCGCGATTGCTTCCACGATCATCCGGTGGGTCATGATCGTCTCATCAATGAGCTTTTTGTGGGTGACATTGACGAACATCATCACCGCCGTGTCGATGATCGGGATCAGCTGCCCCACCACCAGATTCTTACTGCTCTCGGCAATGCAGGTGTGAAAGGCGATATCGTCCTCGATGTAGCGGTCGCCCTCGTGGATCTTCGTCTCTACCCGGGCACAGAGCCGCCGCAGCCGCTCAATGTCCTCCGGGGTGGCGTTCTGGGCAGCCATCTCCGCAATGCCCGGCTCCAGCAGCAGCCGGACATTCACCAGGTCAAACGCCAGGGCATTCTTGTCCTGCACGCTGCGCAGGTTCAGCGGGTCGGAAAGCCCTTTCACCGTGGTCACCACATAGGTGCCGGAGCCCTGCCGCACCTCCACGATGCCCTTGCTGGACAGCAGCTTCACCGCCTCCCGGATGGTGCTGCGCCCCACCCGGAACTTTTCTGCCAGCGCAAACTCATTGGGCAGCTTGGCCCCCGGCTCGATGGGGGTATCCAGAATGTAGTGGTAGATCTGATCCTCCACCTGCTCGGCCAGCAGTTTGTTTCTCAGATGTGAAAATTCGCTCATGGTATCCTCCCCTTTTGAAAAGCGCCTGGGCTAGGCCATTTCGCCTGCGGCATCAGGCTTCCGGGCCTTTTTGTAGCGGTACATCTCCCGGTCGGCCCGATTCTTCACAGCCAGCACATCCTCCCCCAAAAAAGGAGCCGAACCAAAGGACACCGTGGGCAGAAAGTCCACGGCTTTTCGCCGCTGTTCCAGCTGGCGTACAAACTCCTGCGCACACTGGGCCTCCCGGTCCGCGTTTTCCATCAGCACACAAAACTCGTCGCCGCCGGTGCGGTAGCAGTAGCCGCTGCGGGCATAGGCTTTTTTGATGCAGCGGCCGATCTCGGCCAGGCAGATATCTCCCTGCAGGTGTCCGTAGCGGTCGTTGATCTGCTTGAAGTCGTCCACATCGAACACCACCAGCACCCCGCCGCGGCGGCGCATCTCAGCAGTGCGGTTCAGATAGCTGTTCTGATTCAGCAGCCCGGTAAGGGCATCCAATTGGTTCCACATCTCGCTGCAGTAGATAAAGTACAGCACCGACAACAGGGTAACGCACAGCCATGTAACGTGAAGCTCCGGCAGTGTCACCTGAATGATGGTCTCAATGAGCAGAAAGATCATCAGGGGGTAGATCAGTGCCCGGCTGCGGTTCTGGAATTCCCGCGCCGTGACGAAGGTGGACATCGAAAGATACACGATGGCCGCAAAGTACATGATGATATAAATATAGAAGTATTGCCCGCGGGAATAAATGTTGTCGGCGCTGACGGAGAACACCAGCCCGGCGGGGATGGACAGAGCAAGGAACAGCAGGTAGCACGCCTCGCAGCACACCGCCGCCCTGAACCAGCGGTTCATCCTCTTTTTCCGGTCCATGACATACACAAGGCAGAGACACACTCCCGGGGACAGACCGAACCCCAGATAGTTGGACAGGATGTTCAGCCAGCGGTAGCCCGCCGGGGTGCCATCCACCGCCAGTGTCACCACCTCCAGCACCGAGATCACCGCGATCAGCGCAAAGGCAAAGAAAAATCCCTGCTTCTGCTTTTTGTTCAGGGACTCGCTGAGCTTTGTGAGGATGCACATGAAGCTCAGCACAAAAAGGTCAATGGCCGTTAATACATAAAAATATCCATTCATTGTGGCTTGTCTCACCCTTTGGACTTCTGTGATCTGGTCAGCGCGCCGACCACCTCACAATGGGCGGTCTGGGGGAAGAGATCAACAGGGGTAAAGCCTTCGGCGCGGTAGCCTTTGGCGGTCAGGAGGTCAAGATCACGGGCCATGGTCTCGGGGTTGCAGCTGACATAGACCACCCGTTTGGGGGCCATGCGGGCCACGCTCTCGATGAACTGGGGGGTGGAGCCTTCGCGGGGCGGGTCCATGAAAATGACATCTGCTCTCTGCCCGGCGGCCGCCGCTTCTGTGATCCACTGGGTGGCATCGGCGGCAAAGAAGCGGGCGTTTTTCACGTCGTTGTGCCTTGCGTTGCCGATGGCATCCCGGACAGCGTCCCGGTTCAGCTCCACGCCCACCACCTGCTTTGCCCTGCCGCTGGCGGTCAGACCGATGGTGCCAATGCCGCAGTAGGCATCCAGCACCACCTCTTTGCCGGTCAGGCGGGCGGCTTCCACAGCCAGACCATACAGCACCTCGGTCTGGTCATGGTTGATCTGGTAGAAACTCCGGGGGCTCAGGGCATAGGTCTTGCCGCAGAGGGTATCCAGAATGAATCCCTTGCCGTACAGCACC
>ERZ1027013.782-NODE-782-length-11001-cov-6.441166_pt1 | contig 11001 bp, 10 predicted proteins | sample MGYA00519446_ERZ1027013 | MGnify/ENA primary metagenome ERZ1027013 (study PRJEB26926, sample SAMN06164699) | human gut metagenome | biome: ENVO:00009003; feature: ENVO:2100002; material: ENVO:00002003 | host: Homo sapiens | place: USA | collected 2012 ... | reverse complement strand
TGCCCCACTCCTTGTGCTCGCCGCGCTTGGGGTTGGGGTCCTCGTAGCAGGCCTCTCCGTCAAAGTTGTACAGGCCGAAGCCATCCTTCGGGAAGTGGGCGGGCACCCAGTCCATGATGACACCGATGCCGGCCTCATGCATCTTGTCCACAAAGGCCATGAAGTCCTTGGGGGTGCCGTAGCGGCTGGTGGGGGCAAAATAGCCCGTGACCTGGTAGCCCCAGCTGCCGTCGAAGGGATACTCCATCACGGGCAGAAGCTCCACATGGGTGTAGCCCATCTCCCGGATGTAAGGGATCAGCTCGTCGGCCAGCTCGGAATAGTTATAGGGGACCTTCTCGTCCTTCAGCTTCCAGCTGCCCGCGTGCATCTCGTAGATGTTCATCGGGCCGTTGATCACGTCCGCCTTTTTCTGAGCAGTCTGCCAGGCATCATCGTGCCAGGCAAAGCCGGTGATATCGTAGACCTTGCTGCCGTTGGAGGGCCGGGTCTCCGCGTGGAACGCATAGGGGTCGGCCTTGTAGATCAGGTCGCCGCCCCGGGTGGTCACACAGTACTTGTAGACATCGTATTCCTTTACGCCGGGGATGAACAGCTCCCAGACAGAATCCCCATCCACTTTGCGCATCGGGTGGCTGCCCGGCTTCCAGCTGTTGAAATCGCCCACCACACTGATGGCGGTTGCATGGGGTGCCCAAACACGGAACACCACACCGGACTCTCCGGCGCGGGTCTCAAGGTGTGCACCAAAGTAACGGTATGCTTCGCAGTTGTTGCCCTGCTTGAACAGATAAATCGGCAGATCCGAGGGATCTTTCTGGATCTTTTCTTCCGTCGGTCTCATAAACAGCTCCTCCCCGTACAGGCCGCAGTGAGCCTATACCTTTGTACTCTCTTATATTAAAGAATTTTGTCCGAATTTTCAAGGGCTTTCCGTCAAAATCTACTATAATCTTTTCGTCAATATTTTTTCATTGTGGTCAACTTATCCAATTTTACACAAGAATTCTCGGCAAACTTTACAGAATATAGGGCAAAAAGAAAGACCCGCCTCATTTTTCCTGCAAATCCAGGAAACTGAAGCGGGTGCTTTTTCAAATTTTTCCGTGTGCTATGCGGTTCAGCCTACAACGTAAACGTTGACCTGAATGGCTCCGTTGATGACCGACTCTGCGTAGGTCTCATAGAACAGATCCACCAGGATCTGGCCCTTCTGCACCGCGATACCGGTGTCGGTGGCAACGGCATAACCGTAAACAAAGCTGCCGTCCGTGGAAGTGATGTACAGCAGCGTGCCATAGGGGATGACGCTGGGGTCAACGGCAACGGTGCCGTAGCCCAGGCCCAGGCCCGACGAACCCTTGCCTGTGCGGGAATAATAGCCCGTAGCCTTGCCGGTGAGGACCTGGCTGTACGAGGCGGGGGCGTTGGTGGTGCCGTCCGGCCCGGTCAGGGGAGAAACGGGCGCACCGGCACCATAGGTCTTGATGACATGGTCGGTGGGCTCCACCGTGGTGGTCACATCCACCACCATGCTGTTTTCCAGCTCGCCGTCCACATACTTTTCGCGGGTGGTCACGGTCTGCTGACCCTCCGCCCCATGCTGCAGGGTGGTGGCCCGGCCGGTGTTGCGGAAGTACAGGCTGGTGTAGACATACTGGGTGTCATAGGGGATGGTCTGGGTCTCCACCTTGTCCTGGTAGTCCACCCGGTGCACCGTGATCTCACTGCCCGCAGTGACCAGCTGATCCAGCGCAGGCTCGGTGTAGTCATCTGCCTCCAGGGTGATGCCGGCGCGCTCCAGCGCATCGGCAACGGTGCCAAAGGCCATCTTCACCGGGTACTCCTGGCCGTCGGCCTGGATGTTCACGGTGAAGGCCCGCTCAATGTTCAGGGTGGCAAGATTGCCGCTGAACGCGGTGTAGTAAACGTGGTCGCCCTCTTCGGCCTCAATGCCGGAAAGGCTCATGACGCGGGCAGGGTCAGTCTCACTGCTGACCACCAGCTGACGCGCACCATCGGAGTCAGTGACGTAGGTCAGCCGCAGATTCGCGGCGGTCACGGCCAAAGTGAACACAAGGCTCACCGCCATAACGCAGAACGCCAGCACACGGGGTGTGACCGCACGAGCGCGGTCAGACAATGCTTTTTGAAATTTGACGGAAGCGATACGAGACAACTCCTCTCTTTTCATCATTTTGGAATGCGGCGGGCTCTTCCTTTGCCCGCAAAGCGCAGGGCATTTTTCCCTGCAAAGGGCCGTCTTTTTATACGGCGTTTTACTTCCTGAGAAATAAAATTTAGACGCTCCAACGTATGTATGATCCGTTGAGCGGGCACTATTTTAGCAGACGACGGCCCATTTGTCAAATCCGCGCGCTTCAGCTTGACAATTGTTTCACATAGTTTTTTGTGCAATCTGTACATTGTTTTCCTTGATTCAGAATGATTTCGGGCGTTTCCTTCTGAAATTTTCCAAAAAAATTGGTCGTATTCGTTCATAATTTTTTAACATCTCAAGTCTGTTTCCCGGGGAGAAATCGCCGGGCTCTTTTGCACATTCCGGCGCATCAATCATGCGTAATCCGACATTTTGCGGCACAAATTCCCCGCTGTTTTCCTGCCGGAAATAACGGGGAGTTTCTCCGCAGTTTCTCTCAAAAACCGGTTTCCAGCAAAATGCCGAAAGGTAAAAAACGCCATAAAAAAAGACCGCGCTTCCGCGCCCTGCCGCAAACCGGTACAATGGGGTCAAAACGAAGAAAGGAAGGTTTTTATGCAGATCAAGATCACTCCCCGCACGCTGGGCGGCACCGAATTCACAGCCCAGCCCGCCCGGCTGCACCTGGGCGCACAGAACGCCGAGGGGGTGGACCGGCTGCAGTTCATCCTGCCCGCAGCGTGGGCGGGGTGCACCCTGGCGCTGTATCTGCGCCGCAGCGATGGGGTGCAGCTGGCCGCCATTCCGCTGGACGCCGACGACAGTGTGACGGTGGACCGCCGCCTGACCGGCAGCGTGCGGGGACAGTGGATGCTGGCCGCCATAGGCAGCGGCGGTTACACCGCCTACACCCGCCCCGGCAGCTACGATGCGTACGCTACCCTGCCTACGGACGGCGGCAGTGAGGAGCTGCCGCCCTCGGTGTACGAGCAGTTTGTGGCGCGCGTGCTGGAAAGCGCACACGCCGCAGCGGAAAGCGCCCGCCGTGCCGAGAACGGTGCGGCAGATACCGCCATGCAGGCGGCACTGGCGCAAAAGACTGCGGACAAAATTCTGGCCGACCGTACCGATGCCGAGGCCTGCGCAAAGCGGGCGGAGGCTGCCGCGCTGCGGGCAGAAAGCTATGCACCCACCGGTGGGCAGGTGCTGAGCGTGAACAGCAAGGGCGGCGCAGTGCAGCTGAACGCACAGGATGTGGGGGCGGTGCCGCTCCCGGTGCAGCCTTTGCCTGGCGAGATGGTGCGCATTCTCAGCGTGGATGCCGCCACCGGCGCGGTGCAGACCGATACCACCCCGCTGCCGGACCTGCGCCCCTATGTGCGCAGCGAGACCGTGCCTACGGCGGCAACGCCCGGCGCGGTGCGGGCAGACGGGCAGTATGGCGTTGCGGTGCGGGCAGATGCCACCCTGACCACCGTGCCCGCCACGGCGGCGCAGCTGGACCGTATGACCGAGGCCTATGCGCCCCTGACCCCGGCGCTGCTGCCCTACGGCGTAAAAAAGGCGCTGACCAGTGCCGCCGGGGCAGCAGGCTGGTCGGCGCAGGAAAAGGCTGCCGCACTATTGCAGCTGGGCGCGGACGACCGGTTTTACTCCAAGGCTGAGGCAGACCGGAAATTCGGCATGGGCTACACCCTGCCGCCCGCCACCGCAGCCGTGCTGGGCGGCGTGAAGGTGGGGCGGGGCCTGACCGTGAGCGCAGACGGCACACTGGAAATGACGGCGGAAAACCTTGACACGGTGCTGGGCTTTAGCCTGGCAGAAAAACTGAATCAACTGAGAGGAGTGACGGACATGAACGGAAAGCTTGTCTACACAAGCGACGGTGCAGCGGGCAAAAGCAACAAGACGATGACTGTGCCGGACGAGGTGGATTATATTGTGGTAAGGATGGCGGTCCCTCTGGAATGTACCACGATCGCTACCACCGGCGGAGTAGCCGCAGCGGCGGCTGCGGACTACGGCTGCACCCGCATCGTGCGGGGCGGTACGGCGGTGGCCATAGTGGGCGGCGGCAACACCTACAATCTGCGGGACGGCGTTTACTGCAAGGGCGAAGCACTGGTGAAGGTGAGTTTTGCTGCGAACGGCACGGTGAACATCGGCGTGGTCGATGTAAACCTGGCGAGCAATGACAACGCTTATCCCTTCAACGTGGAGGGCTACCAGTATGTGTAAGGGCGGTGCAGCATGAACGAGATGACCATCCGGCTGGAACGCAACGGCGCGGCAGCGGTGCCCGGCGGACAGCTGCTGCTGGGGTATGCGGGCAACCGGGGCAACTACCGGCTGCGCATCGAGCAGCGGGGCGAGTGGAAGGGGCTGACCGTGTGCGCCCACTGGCACACCCCCGGCGCAAGCGCGGCTACGCTGGTGGAAAACGGAATCCTGACCGTACCGGCGGCGGTGACGGCAGTGCCCGGCGCGGGCTGCCTCACCTTTGAGGGCACGGACGGCAGCCGCACCGTGACCAGCGCTGATGTGCGGTGCAAAGTATGCGCCAACAGCGGCACGGCAGAGGGCGCGATGCCTGCCCCGGCTACGCCTGCGTGGGAGGCGCTGGTGGGGCTGCTGGGCACAGGCAGCGGTATTACCACCGCGGAAAAACAGGCGCTGCTGACAGTACTGCGCATGCTGGCGGCGGGCAATGACGCAGCTATGGATGCCTGCGACCGTCTGGCGACGCTGTGGGACAACCCGCAGCCGCCGAAGGAGAACGTTTTTGCCGTGCTGGGGCAGGCGATCCTTGGAAAAATGATCTTAGGGAGGAACAAATGAGCTACGTAAAACAGAATTTTGTGGACGGCCAGACCCTGACGGCTGCCCAGCTGAACCACATGGAAGCAGGCATTGCCAATGCTGCCGGAACGCAGGGCGAAAAAGGCGACAAGGGAGAAAAGGGCGACCCCGGCCCGGCGGGTGCAAAAGGTGACCCGGGCGAGGGCTTTACCGCCAACGCAAAGGCGCTGCTGCTGAACCTGTTTGAAAATGCAGCCTATAAGACCGACACGATGCAGCCCACCCTGAATGCTCTGCGTGCAGAGTGGGGCGGCAGTGCACAGGAAGTTCCGGTGCAAAGCGTGAGCCTGAGCGCCGTGACCATGACCCTGAACGAGAGCGAGAGCAAGACCCTGACGGCCACCGTGCTGCCCGCGAACGCAACCGACAGGGCGGTGGTGTGGAGCGTTCTGCCTACCGGCTTTGCCACTGTGGCAAACGGCGTGGTGACAGGCATCAAAGCAGGTAACTGCACCGTGACTGCCACAGCAGGCGGTAAGAGTGCAAGCTGCGCGGTAACGGTGGAAGTAGTGGAGACAGCACAGCTGATCTACAGTCTGCCCGGCGAGACCGTGCTGACCCAGGGACTGGACACCGGCCTGAAGCTGCTGGAGCACGCCTCCACCGAGACGCCGCAATACACGATCCTAGTGGACGCGAAAGCGGGGGACGACTTTAATGCCAACACCTGGCCTGCCTTCCTGCACTGCCTGACCGAGACCGGCGATACCGACAATCTGCCCGGCTTCAACTCCACCAGCAGCCCGCTGAACAATAAGACCGAGTTCGCATACTACAACTACGGCAGCGTGACCCTGTCAGACAGCATCGAACACCTCAAGACCCGCACGCGGTATGCAGTGCAGATCGACGGCAGAAAATATCGCGGCGGCAGTACCTACTGCCCGCTGACCGAGTGGAAAACCACAAACGGCACAATCATAGATGTGCCCCAGACCTTCCTGATCGGTGCGGCGCAGAGCGCGGACGGCAGCAAAAAGCAGCAGTTCTGGTCTGGTACGCTGTACCAGTGCAAGGTGTATAAAGGCCTGCTGAGTGACGACAAGGTGAACGATTACATCGAGAAGGGGTGGTAAAATGGAAGTGTTTGACATCAATGGTCAGATCATCAGCCCGCTGGCGGGAAAAACACTGTACGTTGCGGGCGACAGCATCGCTTACGGCAAGAGCAGCGCAGGCGGCTACGGCAAATGTATTGCAGACAAGTACGGCATGACCCTGACCAATGAAGCGGTGGACGGCGCAACGCTGACCCCGAATATTACCGATAAGGTATACGGCGGCACCCGTGGCTGCATCAGCACGGTGGTGACAAACTCCACAGCGCTTGCAAAGGCAGACTACATCCTGTTGGAGGGCGGCGTGAATGATGCCTGGAACAACGCCCCTGTGGGTACCTTGACCGATGGGTTTGCCGCTGCCTACGATGAAACGACCATGACCGGCGCACTGGAGAAGATGCTGGACGATCTGGCAACGAATTACAGCGACAAGTGCGTGGCCTATGTATTCCCGCACGGCGGGATGTTTGCAGGCAGCGAAAACTGGTACAAGACCTATAAGCCTGCCATCCTTGCGGCGCTGAAAAAATGGGGCGTGCCCTACGTTGACATTGCGGAGGCCACCCCGCCTATGGGAAAACACGGCGTCAGCGAACTGGGCGATAAGTACACCAGCGACGGCACCCACCCCAACGCAGCGGGCTACGAGCGGTTTTATGCAGAGCCCATCGCAGCGCTGCTGAAACGGCTGTAAGGGGGCGCACGATGGCATTGCAAGCGTATTCTCTTGCCCGGGACGGCAGCACCGCCCTCTCGCCGCACTTCTGTGTGCGGGAGTTCCGCTGCAAGGACGGCAGCGACCCTGTCTTCATCGACACGGCGTTGGCAGAACTGCTGGAGCGTATCCGGGAGCACTTCGGAAAACCGGTGACGATCACCAGCGCCTACCGCACCCCGGCACACAACGCCAAGGCAGGTGGGGCAAAGTTCAGCCAGCACCTGTATGGCCGGGCAGCGGACATCCGGGTGCAGGGCGTGAGCGTGGAGGCTGTGGCCGCCTACGCTGAAAGCCTGATGCCGGACCGGGGCGGCGTGGGACGCTACCCCGCGAAGGCGGGCAGAGCCGCCGGCTGGGTGCACGTGGACACCCGGGCAGACAAAGCCCGGTGGAGGGGGTGAGCGCGATGACCGGCATCATCTCAGCCATCATTGCAGGCGCGGTGACCCTGATCGGCGTGCTGATCGCCAACGGAAAAAGCCAGGCGGTGACCGACACCAAGCTGGAAGAACTGACCCGGGAGGTGCGGGAGCATAACAACTTTGCCCGCCGCGTACCCATTTTAGAAGAACAGATGAAGGTGGCCAACCACCGCATCGCAGATTTAGAGAAAGAGAGGAACTGAACCTATGAACGATACCCATTGCAAAATTTCTGCCGCCACCCTGGCACGCACGGCTGCGCTGGCGCTGGCACTGACCAATCAGGTGCTGAGCGCCTGCGGCAAGCCCATGCTGCCCATCGAGAGCGCCACCGTGGAGCAGCTGGTGACCACCGGCCTGACCGTGACCGCCGCCCTTGTGAACTGGTGGAAGAATAACTCCTTCACCCCGGAGGCCATCAAGGCCGACGGCTATCTGGAACAGCTGCGGGAAAAGAAGTAAAGGCTGCAGGGCAGGCGGGACGATATTTTTGTGAATAGAGCAATGCCGGAGCGTCCTCAGACGCTCCGGCATTGCATTTTCACAGGAAGGATATTGGAGCCGTTTCCAACAAAAAACTCCTCCGGCAGTTGCCGGAGGAGCATTCATTTTTCTATTCTAAACACGGATGCGCCGCCCTGACATGGTGCGCAGCCGGGCTTACTTCAGGAACTTTGCCACGGCGCGGGCGACGATGCCGCCCAGAATGCCGGACACCAGAAATTCGGCTACGCCCTGCACGCCAACCAGCAGCACTACGAACATGAAGGGGTTGGCAGCGCCCTTGACGGACACCAGATTCTGCACATAGTCGCAGCCGTAGAAAGCCAGCACGATGTAGCCCATGAAGAACAGGGTGTTCAGGGCGGGTGCGGTCATGGCGCTGAGGATGTAGCTCCAGGTGCGGGACTTGTCCAGCTTCTGCAGAGCCTTGAAGATCAGGCCGCAGCACAGACCCATGAGCACACGCATACCTACGCACAGGATAAAGGTGTTCAGCGGGCTGACCTGGAACAGTGCGCCGGTCATGGCAGATGCGCCGGTGATGGCATCGTAGAAGCTCACAGCGCCGAATACGCCGCCCAGCAGGGCACCCACGGCGGGGCCCATGGTGATGGCGCCCACGGCGATGGGCAGGGTGAGGAAGCTCATGTACAGCGGGCCCACGGGCACACTGCCCAGACCGACAAGCTTCATCACCAGTTCAATGGCCACCAGCAGGGCCACACGAGTCAGAGTCTTCGTATTGGTATTCTTCATAATTCAGTTTTCCTCCTGCTGCCGTTCCGCCCTTTGTTGTCGGATACGGCGCAAACCTGCCCGCTCTTTGCGGGTTTTAGGTGAATATTCAAATCTCTTGGAAGCGCGTTATTGTGTCAGGGCGTGTTCCAGAGAAAAATGCGTTAGAATCTGTCGCCGGGGAAGCGCACCCCGGCGCTACGGCGCGCCACCGTGAGTACCCGGCTCACCGCGATGCTGGTATCCAGCATGCGGGCGCACAGCTCCTGGTCTCCGGCGGTCATGGCGCGGTAAAAGGCCTCGAACTCTGCCGCCTGCCGGGGACGATCCCCGTTCAGGTTGTAGTGCTCCTCCTTGCCCTCGTTGGGATGGAAGGTCACACCGCCGCAGTAGTTCGGGGTGGATTTTTGCAGGATGTAGCCCTTCGTGCCCTGAATGATGCAGCGGGCAGGGGCTGCGCAGTCCTTGGCGGCAAGGCTTACCGCCTTGAAGCCGCTGTAATCCATCATCAGCACACCGCTGGTGTCGATATTGCGCTCCATGTTGGCGGCATACACCGCCTTGTTGGGCTCACCGAACAGACCCACGATGTAGCTGACGTTGTACACGCCCAAATCCATCAGTGCACCGCCCGCGCACAGCGGGTCGAACACCGGCGGGGTCTGCCCGGCGCAAAAGGCGTCGTACCGGCTGGAATACTGGCTGAAGCTGCACTGTACCATGCGCACCGTGCCCACCCGGGGCAGCAGCTCCCGGAGTTTGGCGTAGTTGGGCTGGTACTGGGTGGTCATCGCCTCAAAGAGGAACAGCCGCTTGCGCTGTGCCAGCGCAGCCAGCTCCTCGGTCTCGGCGGCGGTCACCGCCATGGGCTTTTCCACAATGACGTGCTTGCCTGCCTCCAGCGCCACCCGGGCGTAGCGGGCGTGCTGTAAGTTGGGCACGGCGATGTAGACCGCGTCCACCCACTGCAAAAGCTCAAAATAATTGGTGGTGTGCTGCGGGATCTGATATTGTGCACACAGCTCTGCGGCCTTTGCCGCCGAGCGCGGGGTGCTGCACACCGCCTGCACAGTAAACGGCGTGTGCTCCACAAGCCATGGCAAAAATTCCTGCACGATCTTACCCGTGCCAAGAATGCCCAGTTTCATAATGCTCTCCCTTATCCTCTTGTTCCCTCAGCCTACCAGCGCCTCCGGCTCGCGGCGGGTGCGGCGGTTGGGGTGCGGGTGCTTTGCCCGGAGGCGTCCCTGTTGACCGTAGTGTCTGCCGCCGCCATGGCTGCGGCCGTGCTCCTGCGGGGCGTTCAGCTGGTACAGCAGTGCCAGCCCCTTCATCAGCAACTCCGGGTCATAGGTCAGGGGGTGGCGGCACAGCGGGGTGACGTACTTTGCCAGACCGCCGGTGACCACCAGTGTAGCCGGGCTGCCCAATTCCTCTTCAATGCGCTGCACCATGCCGTCAATGAGCACGGCGGTGCCCAGCACCGAGCCGGACAGCATACAGCTTTCGGTATTGGTGCCGATGGCTTTTTTCGGGGAGCCCAGATGCACCTGCGGCAGCTGGGCACAGCGCTCGCCCAGCGCGCGCAGCCCGGTGGAAAGGCCGGGGCAGATCACGCCGCCCCGGAACACCCGATCCTTGTCCACCACATTAAAGGTGGTGGCGGTGCCAAGGTCTACTGTGATGACCGGCAGCGGAAAGTTTGCCGCCGCATAGGCGGCATCCACCAGCCGGTCTTTGCCCACGGCGCGGGGCTCGTCCACCCCCATGGTCAGCCCGGTGCGGATGTCCGGCGAAACGATGACCGGCTTTTTGCCGGTGTAGTGGCGGGCGCACTCGGCCAGTGCCCCGGTGATCTGGGGCACTACGCTGGTAAGCACTGCACCTTCAAAGCGCATGGGACGCTCCGGATGGCGGCGGTGCGCAAATATTTTATCCATTTCGGCACGATATTCCGCAGCCGTGCGGGTGCGCACCGTGTCCATGCGCGCCACAAAGCATACACGTCCGTCCCGGATGCCCCCAAGGGCGACGGTGGTGTTGCCTATATCAATGGCTAAGATCATAATTCTGTTTTCCTTTTCAAAATAAAAGAAAAGAACCGGTTTGCTCTTTGTCAAGCGTATTTTACCGCATTTTTGCTCCGGATACAAGTTCCCGGCAAAGATTTTGTTGTGCTGGTGGAAGTTTTGCATTATACTAAGGTAAGATATGTGGAAAAGAACTGTTTTTCCGGGAGGTAAACGAACCATGGATCTGAACGGCAAGTGCGTCCTGCTGGGCGTGAGCGGCGGCATTGCCGCCTATAAGATGGCCAATGTGGCCAGTGCACTGCGCAAGCTGGGTGCGGATGTGGAGGTCATCATGACCAAAAACGCCACCCAGTTCATCACCCCTCTCACCTTTGAGACCCTGACCGGCCACAAGTGCATGGTGGACACCTTTGACCGGGATTTCAAGTTTGAGGTCACCCACATCTCGCTGGCAAAAAAAGCGGATGTGATCTTAGTCGCCCCCGCCACCGCAAACGTCATTGCCAAA
>ERZ1027013.772-NODE-772-length-11122-cov-26.248306_pt1 | contig 11122 bp, 9 predicted proteins | sample MGYA00519446_ERZ1027013 | MGnify/ENA primary metagenome ERZ1027013 (study PRJEB26926, sample SAMN06164699) | human gut metagenome | biome: ENVO:00009003; feature: ENVO:2100002; material: ENVO:00002003 | host: Homo sapiens | place: USA | collected 2012 ... | reverse complement strand
CCATGTTCATGACTGTCATTTCACGAATCTCATGAATTACCTGTCCGTAATAGCTATCATCAAAGATGGGGGGAACCGAAAAGACAGAATCAAGCATGGTAACGAACATTTCCTTACCTCCCATCAAATCAATCAATCCCTGAGGGTCATGGAATACAGACCAGGAATAATGCCAGCTGTTTCCTTCCGTAAAGTCACCTCCCCATTTCAACGGCGAGAATTCAGGAGCGAACTTGCCGTCCTTCTGCTTGCCACGCATCAATTTACTTTCCGAATCAAACAGGTTCTTATAGTTCATGGCACGTTTGGCAAAAAGTGCGATTTCCTTCTTCGGACGCTTCAACTCTTTCGCCAGCTGATAAATACACCAGTCATCGTATGCATATTCCAATGTACGGGCTGCATTCTCATGAATCTTCACATCACAAGGCACATAGCCCAGCTTGTTATAATATTCATATCCCAGACGTCCGGTAGAAGAAACTTCAGGATGTACTGCTTCCGTTCCATGAATCAGTCCTTTGTATAATGTTTCCACATCTTCCACACGTACTCCTTTCAGATAAGCATCGACCAAGATAGAAGCTGAATTATTGCCGACCATGCAACCACGATGACCGGGGCTGGCCCATTCGGGGAAGAAACCGCTTTCCTTATAAGTATTAACCAAACCTTCCTGTATCTCCTTATTTACCGAAGGATACATCAGGTTCAAGAAAGGGAACAAGCAACGGAATGTATCCCAGAAACCTGTATCCGTATACATATATCCCGGCAGCGTTTCGCCATTGTAAGGACTGTAATGAACAGGTTGTCCGTTGGCATCCAGTTCATAGAATTTACGCGGAAACAACAAGGAACGGTACAAGCAGGAATAGAAAGTGCGGTATTGATCCAATGTTCCACCTTCCACCTCTACTTTACCTAAGGCCTCATTCCAAGCCTCTTTACCTTTCTGTACCAATACTTCAAAACTGTCACCACCCAATTCCTTCAGGTTCCGAATTGCTTGTTCAGGACTGATGAATGAAGAGGCCACACGGGCATGAACTACTTCACCTTTCTTTGTCTTGAAACCGATAACGGCTCCGGTATGGAAATCAGTCTGCTCCAGTTTACCTTCTTTCAAGGTTACAGGAACACTGCCATCCGGTTTTTCAGGCTGTACATCATTAGAGAACGTAGCCTCATAAGTAAACGGCTTATCAAACTCAATAACGAAATAATTCTTAAAGTTGGCAGGAACACCACCACTGTTACGGGTAGTATAGCCCACGATTTTGTTTTCTCCGGGAATCACCTTGACAGACGAACCACGATCAAAAGCATCCACCACTACATATGAATCATTCTCAGGAAAAGTGAAACGGAACATTACGGCACGCTCCGTAGGAACCATTTCGGTTACGACATCATGTTCTGCCAAATAAACCTTATAATAATAAGGTTTTGCAATTTCAGCTTTATGAGAGAACCAGCTTGCACGCTTGTCCTCTTCAAATTCCGGTTTTCCTGTTACGGGCATGATGGAAAATTGACCATAGTCATTAATCCACGGACTGGGCTGATGGGTTTGTTTGAAACCACGGATTTTATTAGCCATATAAACATACTGCCATCCGTCCCCCATCTTTCCTGTCTGGGGAGTCCAGAAATTCATACCCCACGGGCGGGATATGGCAGGATAAGTATTTCCTGTAGAGAGTTCAAAGGAAGACTGTGTACCTACCAACGGACTCACATAGTCTGCATAATCCTTTGCCTGTACAAACAGCGTGACACACAGCGCTACAACTGATAGAAATAGTTTTTTCATGATATTGCTATTTGGGTTAAGTTATACTTTTAATTCTTCACCTGTTTTCCCCATTCCGTCGGTACGGGACTCATGGTAATCTCCATCGTTCCTCCACGTACCAGATCATCATGGGTAAAGAAAGGAACATCCAGCGGTTTTCCGTTCAACAAAACCGACTCAATATACTTATTGGTCTTCGAATTATTGTGGGTACGGATAACGAAAGTCTTGCGGTCGGGTAAATTAATCGTCACCTCCTCAAACAACGGACGTCCGATAGAATAAACCGGCTTACCGGGACATACCTGATAGAAGCCCATGGAATTCAAAATATACCAGGCAGACATCTGACCGCAATCTTCATTACCCGACAAGCCGTCAGGAGCATTGAAATACTGGTTATACAGCACACTGTCAACCAATTCCTGAGTACGCCATGGACGGTTTACATAGTTATACATATGAGTAATGTGATGACTAGGCTCATTGCCATGCGCATACTGGCCTATCAGTCCTGTGATATCAGCAGAGGTAGCCTCCCCTTCCAACTGGGAAGAAACCGTAAACAAGGAGTCCAGCTTTCCTACGAAAGCATCCTCCCCACCCATCAAATTCACCAGTCCCGGGATATCATGCGGAACAAACCAAGTCCATTGCCATGCAGTACCCTCGCAATAATCATCATTACGGTGATTGGAAGAACGGGGATTGAACGGAGTACGCCATTCACCTTTACTATCCAATCCACGCATGAAACGGGTGGCAGGATCAAAATAAAATTCGTAAGCATCTGCAAAACGGGCATACTTCTCCTTGGTTTCAGTATCTCCCAAGCTGTCTGCCAGCACGGAGATACACCAGTCATCATACGCATACTCCAATGCTTTCGCCACCGATTCATTCTCACGGTCACATGGAATATAGCCAAGAGTATTCTTATAATAACGTGCTTTGGGCATAACATATGGAATCAGCCAATCGGGAGCTACAATACCGGTAGTGTCATATTCCGCTGCACGCAGACATGCCTTGTAAGCTTCCTGCACATCAAAATCGCGGTATCCCTTCACATAAGAATCGGTTACCAACGAAGCCGCATGATATCCCACCATAGTTCCGGTATAATTGGACACACAGTCCCATTTCGGAAAGATACCACCTTCCTGATGCTTCTTTATTAATGAACGGATAAACTCCGTATTCAACTGAGGATCGACAATAGTCAGTAACGGATGTAACGCACGGAAAGTATCCCACAAAGAGAAAATGGTATAAACCGGATGTTTCATGTCGGTGGTATGCACTTTCAAATCCATTCCCAAGTAACGCCCGTCTACATCTGTAAACAGATTGGGACTTAGGAAAGCATGATACATAGCCGTATAGAAAATGGCACGCTGGTCTTCATCATTGGTTTTGACTGCAATCTTTGACAAGCATTCATTCCATTTCTTCTTAGCATCGGCACGCACTCCATCAAAATTCCAACCGGGCATCTCAGCCTGGAGGTTCTTATAAGCACCTTCCGCATCAACAGAAGAGATAGAGAACTTAGCCAGCACTTGTTCATCTTTCGCCGTTTCAAAATGCAAAAGCATTTTACATACAGGAATCTGTTTGTCATTTTCCTGAACAGTATCCGTGTACAAGGTATACGTAAAGGGTTTGGAAAATACGGCATAAAAATAAAGATCCTGCCGGTATGCCCAATAGGCACTGCGTTTGCGCCCCCGCAACACAGTATCATTCACTGCCTCCACTTCCATTACCTGATTGATTTGTTGCTGAATATTATAGTCCATATCCAAGATAAATCCAGACTCCTTACTTTCCGGAAAAGTATACCGATGCATTGCCGCACGCTCTGTCGAAGTCAGTTCGGCTTTTACCCCGTATGTATCCAGAAAAACAGAATAATATCCCGGTTCGGCATATTCCTTTTCATGAGAAAAAGCCGATGCGAAAGGACGCTTCTGGCTTTCTGTTCCCAAGAAATCAGTACGCTGCACACCTACAGTCGGCATCAACAGGAAATCTCCGAAATCCGCACACCCTGTACCACTAAGACGTGTATGGGCAAAACCATTGATCGTAGTATCTTCATAATAATATCCGGAACAGGAATCCCAACCGTCAATACGAGTATCCGGCCCCGGCTGTATCATGCCATGAGGAACCATAGCACCCGGATGAGTATGCCCATGGCCTCCTGTACCAATAAAAGGATTGACATAATGGGTGTAATCATTCATTTCATTGCCCTCAGAATCACATGCAGTGAAACACAATAACCCTAGAAGACAGCCGCTTAAGAGCATGTTGATTTTCATAGATCTTTATTTAAAAATTATTTTGTTTCCGATGAGATAAATATATTGTTATCATCTACTTTCTTATAATTGAAAGGAATAGAGTTACGCAAAGAATTCAGCACAGACTCTATATTATCTTTCTTTTTCAGTACACCTGAATAAGTATTAGTACTGTCTACATCCGGTGAAAGGATTATCTTCACTCCATAGAACCGTTCCAATGCTGCCGCAATCTGGAAAATAGATGACTTTTCAAATGGAATCAAGTCATTATGCCAGACTATCTCCATCTTGGGATCGACCTGTTTTACTTGCATCCGCCCTGTTACCCTGTTTAAAACGGCTTTTTGTCCCGGCAACAAAGTAATTCTTCCTTTGTCCGATTTATCTTTTACCTCAACTTCACCCTCTATCAAGGTTGTTTCCGCAAAACTGTTATCCGGACGACATTTTATATTGAAAGAGGTTCCCAAGACCCTGACATCCATTGCCGGGCTTTTTACCATGAAAGGTTTCTCATGATTACGTGCTACTTCAAAATAAGCTTCTCCATCCAGATATACATGACGTTCCTTTCCTTCAAAAGCACGCGGATATTTTAAAACAGACGACTGGTTCAACCATACTTTTGTCCCGTCAGGCAACAACATCTCACGCACTTGTCCATGAGCAGCCGATGCTACCACCAATTCCTCCGCTTTATTCCGGAACCAATAGGCCAATCCCGCAGCCAGCACCATCACACCCACTATAGCAGCTGCATAACGCAACACACTTCTAAGCTTGAACACCTCTTGTTTCTTCTGATTTTCCCGTTTCAATCTTCTACCCAACCTGCGCTCTGCCCTCACTACCAGATTTTCCTCCTCAAAGGGGAATTTACCTAACTGATAAATCTCCTCCATACGGAACAGCTCTCCGGCATTCTCATCAGATTCTTTCATCCATTCATTGATAAGAACAAAATCCTCCTCCGAGCATCGGTTTTCCAAATACCTGATAATAATATCTTCGTTAAGTTTACTCATCTTTTTCCCTATTCATATAGTAAACAATTCAACTTGTAAAAACACTTAGCAGTTTTGCTGAAAATATAATCAATGACAATAATAAATGGCTGAGACGTTCGCGCAAAAATTTCAAGGCCTTATACATATGTGCCTCTACGGTACGTAAAGAAATGCCAAGAGTATCAGCGATTTCCTTGTTTTTCATATCATGAAGATAGCTCAGTTTAAACACCTCCTTACATTTATCCGGCAATTCATTAATCGCTCCAAAAATTTCCTGACGCAATTCCTGATTCTCTATCTTTTTAATAACTTCAGCATGATCCGGCTGGTAATATTGTAATCTTCGTTCATAGATCTCTATCATTGCCGCACTGTAGTTATTCTCTATAACCTGATGCTTCAATAAATTTATAGCCTTGGTATATACAGAACGATAAAGGAAAGCTAAAATCTGCTCTCCTATGACGACTGAATCTCTCCGCCTCCACAACTCCACAAAAACATCCTGCACTACATCTTCGGCTTCTTCGGTACCGACCAGCCGTGTCGCATAGAACAACAGCTTAGGATAGCATTGACGAAAGACGACCTTATAGGTGTCATCAAGTTCCTCGTTCATATTATATAATTCACCTTTGTATGAAGGAGAGAGCCAATGTTCCAAATAACGATCCAATCATCCACTGTAGGGGCAGAAAGCTTCCGCTCATCATACAATTTTCAGGCAGATTCAAACCGCCTCTACAGCAAAACGATAACAAATATTACTTTTAACTCACCTCCTGTACAATTACAATTCTTAATAAGTTGAACCAATTATTATCTATCTATACCAAATATTTCCCGGTTCCGGACCCATTTCAAATTCTACAGTAGCACCATCCATTATTTGCCGGTGTGTGATATAGCTCTTATCGTATGGTTGCCCATTTACTTTCACCGACTGGATATAGATATTTTCACGACTTACTCCAGGGGCCAGTACTGTGAACGTTTTTCCATTATCCAGATGCATCTGTATCTCGGGGAACAACGGCGTACCAATCTCATATTCACCACTTACCGGATTGACAGGATAAAATCCCATAGCACTGAATACATACCAGGCAGACATCTGTCCACAATCCTCATTTCCACACAGTCCGGCAGGTGCATTGAAATAAAGGTCATGCATGACCTGCGCCGCATACTTCTGAGTTTTCCAAGGCTGACGTACCTTATTATACAAATAAATCACATGATGGCTAGGCTCATTACCATGAGCATACTGGCCAATCATACCTGTACTGAAAAGAGGCAAATCTGCATTACCAGCCGGGATATAAGTAAACATACTATCCAACTTTTCCGTAAAACGATCCTTACCACCAGTCAAGGCAATTAGCCCCTTAATATCCTGCTGTACAGACCAAAAGTACTGCCAACCGTTACTTTCACAAATGTGGGCAGTGTAGTCATCCGGGCTGAAATTAGGTTGGAATACTCCTTTATCATCTATCGGCTGCATGAAGCTTGACGCCGGATTGAACACATTGCGATAATTCTGAGAACGCTTGTAGAATTCGTCCGCTAATTGAGTCCTCCCCATCTTCCGGGCCATTTCGGCTATGCAATAATCATCAAAAGCATATTCTAATGTTTTGGAAAGCGACCAATTTTCCGCATTATATTCATCCTTTATATTATAAGGTATATATCCTAATTTTTTATACAGACCAATGCCGCGATAATCATCCAAGTTAGCAGTAGCCACACAAGCCTCCAATGCCTTCTCTGCATCAAAATCACCAATACCTTTCAAATAAGCATCGACAATAACAGGTACAGCGTGGTAGCCAATCATCATATCCGTTTCACTTCCCCAAAAATTCCATACCGGCAAACGTCCGTTCTGTTCATAAAAAGCAATGAATGATTTCACCATATCATTGACACGCTGAGGTTCCGTATAAGTAAATAACGGATGTGCGGCACGATAAGTATCCCACAATGAAAAAGTTCCATAATTCACCCAACCATCCGTCTGATGAATTTTCTTATCGGGACCATAATAAGCCCCGTCCACATCACTGTAAATAGTCGGGGCAATCATTGTATGATACAATGCTGTATAAAAATTAACCTTATCGTCCTTGTTATCACCTGTTACCTCTATTTTTCCCAACTGACGGTTCCAATTATCTTTAGTTTCAGCCAAATATTTATCGAAATCATTGTGAGGTGCTTCAGCCGCCATGTTTTTAGCAGCACCTTCCATGCTTACTCCCGAAAGAGCAGTACTCAGAACAATCTGCCCTCCTTTTTCCGTATCAAAATTAAAGCGGGCGATATAAGCCGTACCTACACGTTTACCTTTCAAAGCAATGGCAGTAGTATCCATCTCTACCGAGGCAAACGGTTTGGAGAAACGAGTGCGGAAATACACATGCTGGTCTCTTGCCCATCCTTCGGAAAAACGATATCCCTGAATGGTGCATGAGTCAATTATCTCAATATAAGAATCATTGGTAAAGTCCCAATTCATCGCTTTCTTCAGATTCAGAAAGACAGCCGACTCTCCTTCAGGAAACGTATAACGCTGTATACCGCAACGCTCTGTAGCAGTTAACTCCACATTGATATCATAATCTTTCAGCAACACGCGATAATAACCAGCTGAAGCCTCTTCATCCGCATGAGAGAATTTGGAATAGATGCCTAAAGGAGCTTCCGCTTCCTGATAAGGCAAAGTTACAGGCATGAAAGAGATATCATACAAGTCTCCGGCTCCCGTTCCCGACAAATGGGTATGACTGAATCCGGCAATCGTACTGTCCGGATAAAAATAACCGGAAATACGGTCCCATCCGGGCAAACCGTTATCCGGACTAAGTTGTACCATTCCGAAAGGCGCTTGCGCTCCCGGATAAGTATTGCCGGTAAAATCGGTTCCGATAAACGGATTCACCAATTGGGTATAATCGGTTGACGGCTGGGTTTGTTTATTGGACACACAGGCTCCAAATGCCACTAAAGAAATGAATAGCGCGAGAACAGGTGTTTTCATACTTAAGAGGTTTTTCATTATTACTTTGTTACAAAAATACACATTATAATAATATGAACAACCTTATTATAAAAAACACTTAGCTTTAATTCATTATTTTTTCGTATTTAAATAGTAAAGAAGGGATTCTTTCACCTTTTCATCCGAAGTTACAATCAAAAATTCACCGCCTCTTTTATCATACAGAAAGCAATAAGTCTTATAAAGAGCTATACCTGCTATCTCCTCCCAAGGGAATGTCTGTTTCAGTTCCGCCTTATCATATGTCAGCCCTTCCGGAGTTATTTCCACCCAAGTCTGCCCCGCAATACTCCGCTTATAAATCTTATTTAGTCTGACAGGCAGCATAATCAAGATATAAATAAGACACAAGAACCAAATCAGCAGCGGACTGAACAGGCTTTGCTCTTCGGGAACAATATAGTGCCCTGTACACAGTGCAATACAAATATAAATGATGAACAACAAAGAGAAACTGAAATGACGGATGTCCCACAATTTATACAAAGCATACTTTTTCAGGCTGATATTATAATCACAAACCACGACACCTGGTTCCCGTGTCAGTTTGCTTTTCGGTATGCTGAAGATACGCAATATCTGGATTCCCCGTTTCACGCCATACCCGAATAATAAAACCATCACACCAAGATTTATCAAGATCCACCACCACAATGATTCGTTTGCCAAAGCCGGTTGCCCGACAAGCACCATTGATGCAAAAGTGATACCCGCCACCAATAACAACATACTACAAATTACAGTTAAAATCCATCCTTTTGTTTTCATAATAACCTTTTTATTTTATTCCATGACGGGAAACAAAGATAAAAGATTATAGCTAGATAACAAATAAAGAGCCGTCGAATTTAAATTATTGTTTGGTTAGGAACTTAGATTTTTTTCGTATGTTTGTCGCAAATATTAATGAAAAACACATTTCTATCTATGAAAAAGAGTGATATTCTGTTCTTTTTGTTTGTAATAGCATTGTTTCTACCCTTTTTTATTAGCGATACCATTTATGAATGGTACAAATCTTTCAATGCAATCCATGGTATGGTCATGAGTTTTGTGAAGTTCGCCATTCTAGCTACTTTGGGAGAAATGCTTGGGCTTCGCATCAGCACAGGAGTGTATCACAACAAGACCTTCGGTATTATCCCACGCATGGTAATCTAGGGGTGGTACTGGGAGTATTACTAGCTATCGCTGCTAAAAAGAAATAACAATCTTCATGTATAATGAATACCAGCCTTCCCTGCTTTTAGCCCCCTATATTGACAAATACTGGGAATTTAAAGGCAATCCGGACTATGGGATGAAAATCAACATATTGCCGGACGGTTGCACCGATTTTATCTTCACCCTTGGCGAAGTAGCTGACATAGCGGAACAAGAAAGTCTTATAATGCAACCCTACCGTTCTTATTTTGTAGGTCCCATGAGCCGATACTCCACCCTAATAACCTATGCGAAAAGCATCCATATGTTTGGTATCCGTTTTCTGCCTTGCGGTTTATTCCGCTTCATGCAATTACCATTGGAAGAACTTGGGAATCAAAGAATCAGCACTTTTGAGTCAGGAGGTATCTTCAACGACTCGCTAGCAGAAAGATTATGTGAACAACCGTACATACAGGACAAAATCAGACTGATAGAATCTTTTCTCACCCAAGCCTTATGTACTAACAACAAGATAGAAAAACAGATATCATATGCAGTAGATTGCATTAACCTTTCCAAAGGCCAACTGCCTATCCGTTCTTTAGTAGAAAATGTATGCTTGTGCCAAAGACACTTCGAGCGCAAGTTCAAACATCAGACCGGATATTCCCCTAAGGAATACAGCCGGATTATCAAATTCAAGAATGCAGTGGATTTACTGCGTTCCACCTCTTCCAACCAACTCTTCTCTGTTGCCATTGAGGCCGGATACTATGACACAGCCCATTTGAGCAAGGAAATAAAAGCCTTATCAGGCAATACACCCGGTTCCTTTTTATCCTTACCGGTTACGGAAGAAACCACATTAACATATCTGAAACTATAAAAGTCGTTTTTTTACAACGAAGCCATCCTGGCGTTTCTTACTTTTGTACCGTATCAAATACTAAAAAGAAACAATGGAATCACTTAAAGAAAAAGCAAAAGCTTTGCTTCAACAATGTGAAGTAGTCACACTAACTTCCATCAATAAAGAAGGGTATCCCCGGCCGGTTCCCTTGAGTAAAATCAAAACGGAAGGATTAACAACCATCTGGTTTGCAACAGGAAACAGTTCGGCAAAGACAAAGGATTTCCGCTCTAATCCGAAAGCCGGCATATGTTTCTACAAAGAGGGAAACAGCGTGGCCATGACCGGAGAAGTGGAAGTTGTATCAGACACTGGCACCAAGAAAGAGTTATGGCAAGACTGGTTTATCCATCATTTTCCTAAAGGACCGGAAGACCCCGAATATATCCTGCTGAAGTTCCGGGGAAACCATGCCACCATTTGGATTGACGGCCAGTTTGTTCACAGAAAAGTCTAAGTTTCCACCTCTTATCCTTGGATTTTTTCACATTTTATTTTTCATACACGTCTGTCATCCTTGAAACATCTTATTATATATGGATGTTTTAAGAATGACAGACAGGCATGAAAGGAATTCAAGACATCAGCTCCAGACCATCCGTCTACAAAATTCATCTCTTCCCTACCCTACCTTTCCAATACTTTCCCTACCTTTGTGCCATAAGTACGTATGACAAATACCAATATGGAACAACAACAATCATCTTATAAAGAAAAAGAACGTATAGACCTTCGCGAGCCGCGACGCTTCAAAGTTACTATTTTCAATGACGACTTTACTACAATGGAATTTGTTGTAAAGATATTAACTACCATTTTTTGGGTCAGCGGATTTTCCTGGTTGGTAAGCTTTCTTTTAAGCGTATAGCCTAGCCA
>ERZ1027013.766-NODE-766-length-11149-cov-7.779340_pt1 | contig 11149 bp, 12 predicted proteins | sample MGYA00519446_ERZ1027013 | MGnify/ENA primary metagenome ERZ1027013 (study PRJEB26926, sample SAMN06164699) | human gut metagenome | biome: ENVO:00009003; feature: ENVO:2100002; material: ENVO:00002003 | host: Homo sapiens | place: USA | collected 2012 ... | reverse complement strand
TCCTGCGCAAGGGCTACACCATGGAGCGGTACACCCCGCCCTTCGTGGCTCCCCGTCGCGTCCTGACCCTCGACGAGCTGCGCAAGCGTGGCTTCGGCGAGGCCCTCTACTCTCAGCTCACCCCTGAGCAGCGCCAGCAGACCCTCATCCTGCGCGACGCTGACGAGCTGGGCGAGCTCATCAACAACCGCGAAGAAGCGATGGCCGCCGAGACCATGCTGACCAACGGCTGTGTGATGAAGCACATCGCCGACGACGTCGACAAGGCTGACGAGATGGAGATCCGTTTCTACTCCAAGGCCAGCAACCCCGCAACCTACACCCCGACGGCCAAGTGGGACGCCACCGGCGGCAAGATCCTGAAGGATCTGGAGGCTATGATCCGTATGCTGACCAAGCGTGGCCTCCGCGCCTCCGATCTGGTCTGCTCCCCGGACGTGGCTGACACCATCATCAACGACGCGGCCGTGCAGAAGCTCCTCGACAACCGCCGCATCGAGATCGGCAACGCGGAGCCCGAGCTGCTGCCTGACGGCGCTGCCATCGTGGCCCGCCTGAACGTCCTCGGCCGCATCATCAGCGTCATCTCCTACGACCTGACCTATACCGACGACGAAGGCAACGACAAGCTCTACATCCCGTCCGGCAAGTGCGTCCTCACCGCTCCCGGCGCTGGCCGCACCGCCTACGGCGCCGTCTCTCAGGTCGAGCAGAGCGACGGCGAGTTCCACACCTACGCCGGCCGCCGCGTGCCGAAGTATGTGAGCAGCGCCGAAGGCAACAGCCGCACGCTGACCATCTCCAGCCGCCCGCTGATGATCCCCAACAACAAGAACCCGTTCATCGTTGCGGACGTCCTGACGAAATGAACGCAGCAGAAAGGAGCAGAGCATGATCCAGATTATCAAGGGCACCTTCGGCTACTATAACGGCCGCAAGGTGATCCCCATCACTGAAGCAGACGGCCCTCAGAAGTTCGACGACGAGCTGGAGGCCCGTCTGGTGAAGGAAGGCGTCGCCAAGTACATCGGCGAGCAGGACGAGCCTGCCGAGCAGCCCGCACCCGATCACGGCGACGACGCCGACGAGCCTGCCAGCACCAACACCGCGGCCGACGAGGCCCCTGAGTACGACGAGGACATGAAGCTCGACGAGCTGAAGGAAGTGGCCGCGCGCTATGGCGTGGACGCCTCTGCCATGCGCAAGAAGGCCGACGTCATCGCTGCCATCGAGGCCGCCAAGGCCGAGCAGCCCGATGACGGCACCGACGACGAGGAGCCCCCTCAGATCGGCGCCGCCGATCCTGTCTGATGGCCTTCAGCTTCAAGGCGATGGTCGAGGCCGACCGCCGGCGCACGTTTCTCAATCTCGACGAGTTCGGTGAGAAGCACACCGTCGAAGGCCGGGCCATCGCTGCCGTGCTGGACGACAACGCCCTGAAGGAACGCCAAGGGGGGCAAGAGCTGAGCGTCGCGGAGTCCTCTCTGCTGCTTTACGCGGCGGTCGAGGATCTGCCTGCTCGGCGCCCGGCGGGCGAAGGGCTCAACGTCGACGGCCGCGAGTACATCGTCAACGACTGGAGCGAGGACATGGGGATCGCCACCGTGGCCCTCGGCCAGACCGTCACCATGTAGGAGGTGCCGCCATGTCCATCGTCAACAGCATCGAAACCGTCCGGGACTGGCTGACCGCTGAGGTCTGCCCTCTGGTCAAGCTGAAGCTCCCGGACGATAAGGCCACAGACGCCTCCTACCCCTACAAGCTGGTCAACCCGGCCGCCTTCTCGCTTTTCGTTCCCTCAAAGGACAGGACGCCGCCGAACATCGCCGCACCGATCCCGTCGGTCTGCGTGCAGCTCGTTCAGGGCGACGACCGCCTGATCCGAAGTGCCCGCAGCGTCAAGATCCGGCTCCTCTTTTCGGCGTGGGATCCCGGCTATCACGGGCCCGACATTTACAAGCCGAAAGGCGACGGCAGCGGCTCCTACGTCCAGCAATACAACGAGGCCGCGGCGGCCTACTTCGTGAAGAACGGAGAGGGCTGGCGTGACGCATGGAATTTTGTGGACACAGCCCTCCGACGGATCGAAAACGCCGAGTACCTCGGCGACCTCCGCGTCATCAAAGAGGAAGGCATCTCCTTCGGCCCCGTCGCCGAGCAAGACGCCGTCCCCGACTTTTACCCGTACTGGTTTGCGTGGGCTGAGTTCTCCGTCGAGGAGGCGCTGACCCGCAACCCGGAAAGCTACCAACACCTGCTTTAAGGGCGGCCCTGTGGCTGCCCTAATTTCATGCAAAGGAGGATAAGCAGATGGCAAACGAATACCTCTACGGCGCCTACGGCCACATCGGCGAAACTGTGGCACAGAGCGCCGTGCAGGCGGGCACCACGCCGGTCTATATCGGCACGGCACCCGTCAACCTCGTGCGCGGCTTCGGCAAAGCCGGCGTCATCAACGCGCCGATCAAGATCACCAGTCTGGTCGACGCGCAGAAGAAGCTCGGCTACGCGGCCGACTGGGGCATCTTTACCCTGTGCGAGGTTATGTACGCACATTTCAACAACACCCTCGGGAACATCGGCCCGATCTACGTCATCAACGTGCTCGACCCCTCTGAGGGAAAGCACCGCAAGGAGGAGGCCACCACCAAGACCCTCGCCTTCACCGGCGGCCGTGCCGAGTTCGCCAGCAGCACGATCATCCTCGACACGCTGACCATCGCAAAGGCGACCAGCGGCAACTACGTCGAGGGCTCTGACTACGCCGTGGACTACAACTTTACCAAGGGCACGGTCATCATCACCAGCCTGAAGGACGACGCGCAGCTCACCGGCAACCTGACGGCCACCTTCTACGAGGTGGACGACAGCGTCGAGGACAGCGACATCATCGGCGGCGTCACCTCCTCCGGCGAATACAGCGGCCTGAGCGCGATCGCGCTGCTCTATCCCGAGCAGTTCGCGGTCTGCAATCTGATCGCGGCCCCCGGCTGGAGCCACAGTCCTGCCGTCTATAATGCTATGCTGACGGCCAGCCAGAAGATCAACGGCCACTGGGACGCCTTCGTCGTGGCTGACCTGCCCCTCGTGGACAGCACCGCGCAGGCGGTCGACACGATCACCAAGGCAATCGCATGGAAGAAGGCCAACGCCTTCACCGGCGAGCGCTCCAAGGTCTACTGGCCGCAGGGCGTGGACAATCTCGGCAACGTGTACCACCTGAGCACGATGGCCGTGGTCGAGCTCATGCGCGCCGACTTCAGCCACAACAGCGTCCCGATGGAGACCTGCGGCAACAAGGCTATCCCCATCATCAAGCAGTATTTCGGCGCCAACGCCAACAACCGCGGCTTCGACCAGCAGACCGGCAAGGAGCTGACGCAGAACGGCATCAGCACCGCCGTCGCGTGGGGCGGCGAGTGGGTACTGTGGGGCGACCATACCGCCGCCTATACCTATGGCGCAGACGTGGATCCCCGCGCGATCTTCGACGTCTCCATGCGGATGCTCATGCACATCACCAACAGTTTCCAGCGCGAGTGGAGCCCTGAGATTGACAGCCCCATGACCCGGGCTCTGAAGGATCGCATCATCAACCGCGAGCAGGAAAAGCTCGACGGTTATGTGAGCATGGGCGCCCTGCTGGGCGAGCCTGTGATCCTGTTCCTCGAGAGCGAGAACAGCACCACCGACGTGATGAATGGCGACTTTCGCTGGGACATCGCCGTCACCCCGACCCCGCCCCTCAAGTCTGCGAGCGTCTACGTCGCATACACCGACGCGGGCTTCTCTGTCTACTACGAAGGAGGTGACGAGTAATGGCAAACCTGTGGCTCGACCTGAAGGGCCCTATCCTCGCCGACACCGTCTACATCGGCGGCACCCTCGTCGCCAAAGACGTGACCATCTCGCTGCCGGCCGTCACTCCCGTGACCGCTGACTTCAAGGCTATGGGAACCTACACCGCCCCCATCCTCGGCCAGATCGAGGCTATGGAGGCGTCCATCACCAAGATCGGCATCGACCTCGGCCTGCGGAACATGATGAAGCTCGAGAGCAAGACCATCGAGATCCGCTGGGCTCAGGACGTGAAGCAGGCCGACGGCTCCACCAAGACCGAAGGCTGCAAGGCGTTCCTCCGCTGCGTCTCCAAGGGCATCCCGGGCCTCTCTGTGGATCCCGGCAACACCAGCGAGAACGAGGCCACGTTTGCCGTGAGCCGCTACCAGCTCTACGTCGGCGGCGCTGAATACTGGCTGATCGACCAGCTCAACACGATCCTGCGCGTCGGCGGCGTCGACTACGCCAAGGACATCCGCAGCCTGCTGTAACCCGAAGGGCGCCGCGCCTATGCGGCGCCCTCTATTTATCGAAAGGAGACGCACCCAATGAAGAACACCATCAAGCTCGACAACCCCGTGCAGATCAACGGCAAGAGCTACGACGAGCTGACCTATGACATCAGCGAGATCACCGCACAGGCGTTTGCTGAAGCTGACGCCAGAAAGCTGAGCGCCAGCGGCTCCAAGAACGGCAACGCGGCCGGCGCGGCCGAGCTGGACTACGGCCTGCACCTCTACCTCGGCTTCGCTGCCGTCATCGCGGTCAACCCTGAGATCGACATCTCCGACCTCGAGCGCGTCCGCGGCTACGACGTTATGAAGATTATGAGGATCGGCCGGGATTTTATTTCCGGGAAGTCGGAGGAACCCTACACCCCCGACAGCTCCGACGCGCAATCCGAGACTACGCCCGAGCCTTCCACACATCAACGCGAGACCTCGGAGAGCGAAGGCTGACCGACTTCCTGACCGAATACGGGGAGGCCGTCGAGGAGGCCAAGCGGCTCCAAGCGAGCCGGCCGACTCGTGCGGCCAGCTTTAAGAAACCACACATCAGAAGGAGGTGACGCACATGGCAAACGAAAAAACGATGCATGCGGTCGTCAATCTGGCCGGCAGAATCGACCCATCACTCGGCAAAGCCATCAAACAGGCTCAGAAGAAAATCAGCGGCCTGAGCGTGAAGGCGCTGGCCGTTGGTGCAGCCGTGGGCGGCATCGCTGTGGCGACAGGCAAGGCAGTCGTCGAGGCTGGAAAGTACATGAAGGATCTCGGCGCGTCCTTCGATGACGCTGCTGATGCTATCCGCATCGGAACCGGCGCCACCGGCGACGCGCTGGATGGGCTTCTGGATGACTTCGACGCCGTCTATAAGAGCGTCCCGACCACAATGGAGGACGCCAGCAAGGCGATCGCAGACTACAACACCCGCCTCGGCCTCACCGGCCCGCAACTTCAGGAGATCTCCAAGCAGGCCATCCAAGTGAGCGATATGCTCGGGGACGACCTCGGCAGCGTGATCGAGGAGTCGAGCCAAGCCTTCCAACAGTGGAACATCGACGCCGACGACATGGGCGGCGCTATGGACTACATCTTTAAGGTCAGCCAGAGCACGGGTATGGGCTTCACGGATCTGATGGCAGATATGCAGAAGTTCGGCCCGCAGCTTCAGGAGATGGGCTACTCCTTCGAGACGGCGAGTGCCCTGATGGGCCAGCTCGACAAGGCCGGCGTAAACACCGACGAAGTGCTCGGCGCTATGAAAAAGAGCGTCGCCACACTCGCCAAGGAGGGCATCAGCGCCAGCGACGGGCTCGCCTTGTACTACGAAAAGATCAAAAACGCCGGGACGGCCGCAGAGGCCGCCAGCATCGCGTCGGAGATCTTCGGCACAAGGGCAGGCTCCACGATGGCCGCAGCAATCCGAGACGGCTCTCTGGCCGTCGCAGACCTGACGGCTGAGCTGCAAGAAAACGGCGAGACAATCGCCGGCGCAGCTGATGACACCTACGACTTCGCCGAGCGGCTTCAGATTATGAAGCAGGGGCTCGAAGTGGCCCTCAAGCCTATGGCGAACACTGTGTTCGACGGGCTCAACAAGTTCATGCCGACCCTGCAAAAACTGATGGAGCAGATCACTCCGGCCATCTCCAAGGCGGTCGAGGCTGCGGCCCCGTTTGTCGACGAGTTCCTGACCGGCGCGGCCGACGCCCTCGAGGACGTTCTGCCCCTGATCTCTCAGCTCACGGCCGACCTTCTGCCAGTTCTGACGCAGCTAATGAGCACTCTGCTCCCGCCGCTTCTCAACCTCGTGCAGACGCTCCTCCCGCCACTCATGCAGATCGTCTCCGCGATCCTGCCGCCTATTGCCAGCCTGCTTGCCACCGTGCTCCCTATCATCACGCAGATCGTCAGCGCCGTGCTGCCTGTGCTGGTGAGCATCATCTCGAGCCTGCTGCCGGTCATCACCCCGCTGCTGGAAGTGGCTCTGCAAATCGTCAACAGCGTCATCATGCCGCTGCTTGATCCCCTGATGCAACTCGTTCAGGCGCTACTCCCTCCGATCCTGAGCCTGATCGATGCCATCACCCCACTGCTGACCCCGCTGCTGTCTATTCTGGAGCCCATCGCCAGCGTGCTCGGCACGATCGTCGGCTGGGTATCGAAGATTGTCAGCTTCGGCTCCGGCGTCATCTCCAAGATCGCCGGCCTGTTCGGAGGTGGGGGCGGCGGCAGCGCGTCCGTCTCTGGCTATGCGACCGGCGGCTTCACGAGAGGCCCGTCCATCGCTGGCGAGGATCCGCACTACCCGACCGAGGCCGTCATCAGCTTCAACCCTGCATACCGCTCGCAAAACCTGTCCTACTGGGCCGAGGCGGGCCGGATGCTCGGAGCATCTGACGGCGAAAGCGACTACGAGCTGCTCAGCGGCGGCTCCGGCACCGCTGTGGTCTACGACCTGAGCGGGCTGTCCTTCTCCCCGCAGATCAAGATCGAGGGCGACACCGACGAGGACGCCCTGATCCGAAAGCTCCGCGACCTCGAGCCGGAGTTCATCGACTTCATCCTCGAGGCACTCAGCAGAAGGGAGGGCGGCGCCTATGTCACAGCAGACAGTCGGCTTTATTGATTATGTGGCGCAGGGCGGCGACACCTTCGACAGCATCGCGCTCGTCGCCTATAACGAGGAGCGCATGGCAAGCACCATCATCGAGGCCAACCCCGACCTCAGCGACGTGCTGATCTTCGAGGGCGGCGAGGCTGTGCGGATCCCGATCGTCGAGACCGTGGAGACGCCGGAGACCCTGCCGCCGTGGAGGAGGTGACGCCGTGAAAATCCTATACGAAGGCGTCGACATCTACCCGGACATCAGCGTCCACCGCTGCTATCACGATATGTACGCCGAAAAGCAGAGCGACGAGCTGCTACTCAAACTCAACGACACCCGCGAGCTGTGGGACTCGTGGAACCCCAAGAAGGGCGACACCATCGCCATCGAGGACGGCGCTGCCAAGACGGGCAAAATGTTCGTCGAAAGCGTCGTCCCCGAGTCCGGCATCATCACCCTGCGGGCCTATTCCGTCCCGCAGTCTGCGAAGGATACGCGGAGCAAATCGTGGGAAAAGGTCAAGTTCCTGCAACTGGCCCAAGAGATCGCCGGCCGTCACGGCCTGACGCTCGAGACCTACGGGATCACCGACCAGACCTACGACTACGTCGAGCAGAACAATCTCGCGGACTTCGCATTTTTTCAGAACCGCTGCACCCTCGAGGGCGCGGCGTTTCTGGTGTACGACGGAAAGCTGGTCGTCTACGATGAGGCGCGCATGGAAAGCCAGCAGCCCGTCGACACCATCACCATCACCCCGGCCAATGACTTCGAGTACCGCGACGAGGGCACCAACGCCTACGGCTCGGCCGAAGCAGTCAACGGCGGCCTGATCGGCACCTTCACAGCCCCGAGCGGCGGCGACAAGGTACTGCGCCGGATCCTGCCCTTCCGCATGACCGACCAGAGCGAGGCCGACCGCTTCGCCAAGGGCCTGCTCCGGGACGCCAACAAAAACGCGACCGTCGGCACCCTTTGGACGGGCTCGCTGCTGCGAGACTATGCGGCGGGCTCTGTGGTCACGCTGGCGACCGAGGGCGTCAAGTCGTGGGACGGCACGGCCTTCATCAGCCGGATCCGGCACGACTACGTCAAGACGCGGAGCAAGCTATACCTCCGCAAGCCACTGGAGGGATATTGATGAACAGCAACAACCAAATGATCCAGAAGGGCAAGATCTCCAGCGTGGAGGGAAAGGCCGACAGGAACGGAGACAAAACCACGGCCAGAGTGCTCCCAAGCACCGCCGACAGCATGGTCACGCGGCCGCTGACGATCCCGTGGTATCTGCGCGGGGAGATGGGAAACCTGACCCCCGGCACAGAAGTCGCCTACGCTATGTTCGAGGACGGCACCGGCATCATCCTCTCCCGCATGGACGGAGAGTGGGGCGGCATCGTCCCGGGCGACATCACCGTCAAGAAGGGCGCGCTCACGATGCAGGACAAGGGCATCAGCGTCCCGTCGGCAGACGTGACAGCCACGGGCATCAGCCTGACCGGCCACACTCACACAGACAGCCGAGGCGGCACCACTTCTGGCCCACAGTAAGGAGGGATAGACATGGCCGTCATGGCATCGTGGAACGGCAAGACGTGGGGCGTCTCCAGCCAGAGGATCGCCGCACTCAACGGCATCTCCCACAGCGTCGAGCTCGACACGGAAAACAGCGACGACAAAGCCGGATCCCCGGCGACCAAGACCAAGGCGCTCAAGCTGCAAAGCATGAGCTTCGACTTCGATCTGGCCGCCGCGGTCGGCTGCGACGTGCGCAGCGAGTACGAGTCGTGGACGGCGCTGGTCGGGCAGTATGCCCCCTTCTATCTGGCCGGCCGGCGCTTCGGCCCGGCCAACCTTCAGCTCACGGGCGTGAGCCTATCAGACACCAAGCTGGACAACCTCGGCAGGATCCTGACCGGCAAGATCACGATCAAGCTGACCGAGTACGCCGAGGAGGCCAGCAGCAAAAAGGCCAGTTCTGGAAAATCCGGCAACAGCGGCAAGAGCGGCAGCAGCTCCAAGTCGGCGGCAGGCATCGCCACCTACAAGGAGCTCGGCATAAGCCCCTCGGCTGTGAACGTCGGAGCCTCCAGCAGCGCCAAAGCATCCAAAAAGCCAACCAATGCGCAGCTCAAGTAAAGCGAGGTGATCCCAATGAAAGCATCTGGCAACGGAGCGCCCGAGATCTGCGTGCAGAACCTCCTCAAGACCATCCGCGGGGAGGTGCCCTACGAGCGCATCAAGGGGATCGACCGCACGCTGATCGACAAGCCGAGCGAAACCGCTGCGACCGATCTGGCCGCCGACGTGGAGTTCGTTGTGGAAACCTACGAGCCCCGCGTGCAGCTCAGTGACTCCGACCTGAAAGCCCTGACCGCTCAGACCGGCGACTTCGAGCTGCGGGCCAGCATCGAGAACATCACATGAAGGAGGTGAACAGCGTGAGCGACGCGACAAATATCTACGGCGAGGACATCAAACTCACCACGACAGACGCGAGCACCCTATACAAGACCATCATCACCGAGCTCGAAAAGGGCGCCGGCGAGCCGCTCTACCCGGGCGACGAGCGCCGGATCTTCGGCGAGGCTCTCGTGCCCGTGTTCGTTGCCCTCTACAACAGCCTCAACGACGTCGGCCGGCAGACGCTTCTCCGCTATGCGAGGGGCGAGGTGCTGGACGCCATCGGCGAGCGGCAGGACGTGAAACGACTGGAAGGCACACCGGCCAAGACGACCATGCGCTTCTCCGTCTCCACGCCGCAGGAGAAAAACATCATCATTCCGAAATGGACGAAGGTGACGCCGGACAGCGAAAACTATTTTGCCACCGACGAGATCGCTGTGCTGCAAGCTGGCGCCTACTCTGTGGAGGTGCCGACCTCGGCCGTGAGCAACGGCACGAAGTTCAACGGCTACGCAGCCGGCACGATCGGCACCCTCGTCGACCTGATCCCCTACATCGAGTCCGTCACCAACCTGACCGAAACAGCCGGAGGCGATGACGGCGAACCCTACACCACCGAAGGCGACAACCGCCTCCGCAAGCGGATCCGTCTGGCTCCCGCCAAGAGATCCACCGCGGGCCCCGAACAGGCTTACATCTACTGGGTAATGACGGCCGACAGTTCCATCGTGGACGCGAGGGCCGTCAGCGAGAAGGAAACCGTCAGCGAGACCCTCACGGTCTACGACGGCAAAGCCTTCAAGGGCGGCGGCACGCTCCTGACCGACACCCTCGTCGTGAAAGCCCACGGGCAGAGCACGGCGGCGGTCAAGGACACGGACTACACCGTCGACTACACCGACGGCCTGCTGACCATCACGCTCAAGGGCAGCCTCTCGGCCGCCGAGAGCATCGACATCATCATCACCCGCACGCTGGAGGGCTGCGTCAAGATCGTGCCCCTGCTGGAAGGCGGCGGGATCCCTGACGCTGCCATGCTGGCGAAGGTGCTGGACGTGGTCAACGCAAAGGACATCCGGCCGCTCACTGACAAGGTGAGCGCCGTGCCCCCGGAGGTCGATACCTATGACATCGAGATCGTGTACTACACCACGCCGGAGAGCGAGGCCGAGGTGATCGCCAACGTCGAAGGCACCGGCGGTGCGATCGACCGCTACAACGAGTGGCAAGTCGCGGCTCTCGGCCGGGACATCAACCCCGACCAGCTCCGCAAGCGGATCCTCTCGCCTTCGTGGGGAGAGAACCTGACCGGCGCCTTCCGCGCGGACGTCGTCAAGCCGACCTACAAGGCCCTCGACGACACGCAAGTCGCCAAGTTCAGCGGCCACCTGACTGTCAGCCACAAGGTCGAGAGCGAGGTGGTGTAAATGCGGCTCAATGAGACCGAGATGGTCAAACTGCTGCCTGCGTGGATGCAGGAGGACGGCGGCGACAAGGGCCTTGCCACCGGCTGCGACATTATCAGCCGCGACGCCTATGCACGCTTGAAGCTCCTGAGCAGGTGGAACAAGATCGACCAGCTCAGCGACGCAGAGCTCGACGAAATGGCATGGGAGCTGAACATCCAGTGGTATGACAGCACCGCGCCCATCGCAGCCAAGCGGGCCGTCATCCGCAACAGCGACCGCGTCTACGCGAAACTCGGCACCCCCTACGCCGTGGAGCAGATCGTGGCCGACTACTTCGGCACCGGCGAGGTCAGGGAGTGGTATCAGTACGGCGGCAAGCCCT
>ERZ1027013.739-NODE-739-length-11298-cov-8.447567_pt1 | contig 11298 bp, 9 predicted proteins | sample MGYA00519446_ERZ1027013 | MGnify/ENA primary metagenome ERZ1027013 (study PRJEB26926, sample SAMN06164699) | human gut metagenome | biome: ENVO:00009003; feature: ENVO:2100002; material: ENVO:00002003 | host: Homo sapiens | place: USA | collected 2012 ... | reverse complement strand
CGTAAAAAGGAGCAGGCTTTATGTTTGTCCGTTTTTCGTGGATGCCCCAAGCGGCTAGATATCCGTAGCAACTCCGAGTTTTCGACTTCTCACGCTTTATCGAAAATTTGGAGGTCACACATGAGTTTTGATCCGAATGCTATTGGTAACCGTATTTTTACTTTGCGTACAAATGCGAAGTTATCGCAGGAAAAACTTGCTGAAAAACTTGGTGTTTCCCATCGACACCTCGGCGATCTTGAAAGGAGAAGCTCCAATGGCTCTGTAAAAATCCTGATCGATATTGCAGAATACTTCCATGTCAGTATGGATTATCTTCTTTTGGGTCGAGATCCTTCTAGGGATCAGTTTCAAAATGAACTGCAAGCCGCTATAGATCATCTTGAAAAAATCAAAGGTCTTTTATAATCACTTCAACAAGAAACGCTCCTGCCAGTTTTACACCGGCAAGAGCGTTTCTTGTGTTATTCAAAAATATCGGCAAGGGTAAGCAGCTGTACTTCTCCGCGTTCCTGTGCCTGAAGTAGTCCGTCCGTAAATCCGCCTTTCGAGAAAATGTAGTAGTGGTAGTTTGTTCCTTTCCCAAAGACTGCTGCATATTCCCGAATCAGTTCCAGTTCGTCCAAACCGATTTTTTCATTGCGATATTTGCAGGAGCCGATGATATAGTCATTGCCCTCAACCGGCCTACCGACAATATCGATTTGTATCTGCTTCTTTTTTTGAGGGTCGGTTCCCCACCACTGCCCAATCTCACTCAACTCGATAGGAAGATCATTCGCATAATAGAGCAAGTAGTCTTGGCACATCTTCTCAAAAATCAGACCCATATAGTCTGGAAAATACTGCTTCACCGCATGGGGGTAGGTCTTTGCGATCCGCCCCGAATCAATGGCACTTGCATTGACCGGCACAAAACGGTACCAAAAACGAAAAAAATTGTCTGCCAGAAGATAGATCGTTTTTTTGCCCGGTTTCTCAGTGATCGGCGTTTCCTTTTTGACGATTCCAAGGTCTATCAACGTTTTGAGGTACTTCGCCACCACAGAGTTTTCTTCACCAACTTTCGTGGTGATATCATTCAGGCGAGAAGCCCCCTCTGCAATTGCCTTGATGATTGCATTATAAATTGCTGGCTCACGCAGCTCCTGCTTTAACAGGTTGGCCGGTTCCTCATAGAGGTAGCTGGAACGGTCAAACAAGTTTTCCATCAGTGCTTCATCTACGCTGTCCCGAACATCCAATTTGTTGATATAATGCGGAACGCCGCCTGTGATGCCATAAATCAGGGCGTTATCTTCCTCGGACAGATTCGGATGGAACACCGCTGTTTCCTTGTAATCCAGCGGCATGATCTTGAATTGCGCTGTTCTGCGCCCATACAGAGGGCTTTCTTTGCCCAAAACCTGACTTTCCATAAAACTCATGGACGAGCCACACAGGATCAGGTACATTTGGGACTCTGTCCATTTATGGTCGATGATGTGCTGAAGCATTGCGGAAATAGCGGGTTTAGCCTTTGCAAGATAAGGATACTCATCAATTACAAATACGATCCGCTGCTCCTTGGAGAGAGCTGTCAGTTCGTCCAATGCTGCATCGTAGGTTGTAAATTCCGGAGATGATTCTGCATTGGGTCGTTCAAAACTCATGATTGCATTGGACAAGGCTTCCAGATTTTCTTTTCCGGTCGTATTCAAGGCAGAGAAGAAAATGGTCGGTTTATCCTTGCAGAATTCATTGATCAGCGCAGTTTTTCCAACACGGCGTCTGCCGTAAATGACAACGCATTCAAACTTTCCATTCTCATATCGTTTATTTAACTTCCAAAGTTCCTCATCGCGGCAGTAAAATCGGCTCATTTTGTTCCCTCCCCAAAGTGTATTTATCGAATTTATATACTCGTAAGTTAGTTTCTTACGAGTATAATACTTCATTTCTTACATAAAGTCAAGAAATATATTTTTGACGGCTCATCGAGAAACAGGAACTATACTTCCTATTTTCCTCAAAAATTGTGAACTCTGAGTTCCTGTTCATTTCGTTCCGCATCGGTTACAATACAGCCATAGCTTCGGAAAGCGTTCAAAGCAGCCCTCAAGCTATCCCGCCCCTTGAAAATTGAACACGCATTCTTCAGTCACGTTCCTGTGATGATGAGCCACGTCCGTAACAAATGCGATGATCTCCCACTGAGGGAATGAGCGGTAGGTTGACGGTAAATGGATGACAGCTTCTCCATAGCTAAGAGCCATCACAGAATAATGATACTTCTGCCTTCGGGCAGCTCGGTGAGAACCACGGAGAGGTGAGAACCCTATGGATTCGGTACGCTGCCGGACGGCTGAAAGATTTCCCACACGAAAACTGAGTTTTCGTTTTCCGGGGATGTCGGGGACAAATACGGAAAGGTATAGAACTATAAATCACAGCATTTTTGCTGTTTGAGATAGTAGGGTGGGCTGTGCGAGCAGCCCACTGTTACATATACGGATAGAAAGGAGAAATCCAAATTGGCAACACGAGGCAAAAAAGAGAAAAAGTATCCGCCTATGCCCGCAAACTGGATGTACAAGCGCGGGGATGTCTACATGATGGATCTGAATCCTTACAGCGGTTCCGAACAAGGCGGCATCCGACCTGCCATTGTTGTCCAGAACGATGACGGTAATTTTTATTCCAATGTTCTTCTGGTCGTTCCGCTGACAACACAGATCAAAAAGCGAAATATGCCAACGCATTTTATTCTGCACAATCGTTTTTTGAGTGCGCCATCTATGGCGATTTGCGAAAGCCCGCGCCCCGCAGATAAATCCAGAGTGTTAAGCTACCTTGGGCACCTGTCCAAATATGAAATGCGGCAAGTGTCAGTGTGTCTGCAATACAGCTTTGGCTTCATTGGGTATAAGTCATTCCGAAAATACCTTACGGCTCCTCCGCAGGAGGATGTTCTCGCCGCTGCAAAAGAGCTGCTCTCCCAGCAGTTTCAGAATCTTCGTGTGCTGAACAGTCAGCCCCCTGCTCTCACCAAGCACACAAAAGGCGATTTACATAGCATTGAGCAGATATCGGAAAGGATGCTCTCCACCCCAACAGAATCTTCTGTTGAGTTCATGGTCGCAGAACTGGATGATGCACTTCAATCGCTTATGTTCCGCTGGAATATCTGTTATGAACGGTATTCCAGTTTTCACTTATCCGATAACGAAAAGAAGAAAATCGGTTTGATTATCCAATCAGGAATTGATTTTCTGCAAAAGAAGAAGGAGGTTCCTTTATGATGAACGCAGTTGTAAAACCTTACCATGAGATGTGCCTGAACAGCAGCGAACTGATCGTGCCGCGCGACACTTATCAGCGTGCTCTTCACCCCGCTCGTGTTGCCCGCATCGCAAAAGAATTTGACGAGCGGGTTGCCAATGAGCCGAAGATCAGCTTCCGGGATGGTCACTACTATGTGATGGACGGACAGAACACCATCGCTGCACGGAAATTTCTGAACGGCGGCGAAGATTTGCAGATTCGCTGCAAGGTTTATTTTGGTATGACAGAACGAGAAGAAGCCCTTCTGTTTGCACAGCAGACAGGCATTTCGGAACGGCTGAGTGCAGGACAGAAGCTCCGTGCCCTGATTTTTGCAGGGGAGCCTGCTGCCGTTGCATTCCAGCAGGCCACCGAATTGGCTGGCGTTCATCTTTCTTTTGAAGAAGGCCGGGGCAAGCAGCGGATCAGCTGCATCGCAACCGCCTATCACGAATTCATCCGGCTTGGTCCTGAACTGTATATCGAATCCCTTGATGTTTTGCTGAATGCGTGGGACGGAGAACCTGATTCCATGAGTTCTGCAAATCTGCTCGGCATCTGCCGCTTTGTAGAACTGTACCACTCCGAATACAGTAAAAGCCGTCTGATTGCCAAACTGCGGCAGGTCGATGCATTCACGATTTTTCGCCTTGCACGAACCGCAGGCGTAAGCCTTCCCGGCAAGACGAAGTACCTTCAGCAGGTCTATACTATTTATAATGGTGGCAGCCGCCGGGCTGCATTGCCGCTCAAGTTTTAACTTTAAGTATATTTAACGAGGTATTATCCAATGATTATCCATGAAGAACCTTCGCCCAACTCAGTTTCCTCCCCTGTTTCCACAGCAAAGGACAGCCGCTGCTATACCGTAGAAGACCTGATGGAAATGCTGCTCCTGAGCCGTCCCACTGTCTACCGTCTACTGAAGCAGAACGAATTCCGCTGGTTCAAGGTAAGCGGCGCTTACCGTATTTCCAAAGCCAGCTTTGAAGCATGGCTCAATGATGGCACTGTTGAACGCAATCCTGCTGTTTGACATCCTCAACATTTCACGCGAAATCTGCTATTCTTTAGCCGGGATGAGAAATCCCGGCTAAACTTTTACATAGATAGAGAGGTGTCTTTCATGGATGATATGCGGAATACTTCGGCTCCCTTATACGGAAAAGCTGAACCTGCCACTACCAAAACCACCATGTCGGTTCGTGAGATGCGGCAGCTTCTCGGCCTTGGCAAAACAGACAGCTATTGGCTGCTTCATAAGAATCTCTTTGAAGTCATTCTGATAAACGAAAAAAGGCGTATCGTTATTTCCAGCTTTGAGAAATGGTATACCAATCAGGTCAAATATCATAAGGTCAATGGCCCACCACCGGGCGAGGAACTTTGCAAACGATCCTATTCCGTTCCTGATGCCGCCGAGATATTGAAGGTGAAACCCGAAACGATCTATACACTCATCCGACAGGGCAAGTTGAAAACAGAAACGACAGACTTCTGTATGAGGATTCCCAAAGAGGAATTTGAGCGGTGGTACCGGTCACAAAGCCGCTACCGCACAGCAGCTGACCGGGAGCGTGACCGGGAGATTGAAGCGCAAACCATCTCCATCCCGGAAATGGCAAAACTACTCGGTATCCCACGCAAGAATGTTTATGGGATTCTTGATTGCAAAAAATACCGAGATTGTTTCGTCATTGAGCGCGTGGCCGACAGGCCGCGCATTACCAAAAAAAGTTTTAAGGCATGGCTTAAAAGCCAATCTACATACCAACTTCAAAAACCGAAAAAAGAAACGCATGAGGAGCCGCCGCTAAAACTGCAATGTCCCAAGAATGGGAAATACTACAGTTTTCAGGAAATTCAGGCTTTTTACGGAATCAGCCGCCCAACACTTGACTCGTGGGTTCTCAAAGAAGGAATTCCAACGATGAAGTTGGGAAGGGTAAAACGCATCCAAAAAGATGCTTTCGATGAAGTTCTGAAGTCCAAACGTAAAGTAGAGGAGGATGTATAATGGCTAGCATTGTCAAACGCAATAACCGATACTGCGTTGTCTATACCTACAAACACACTAATGGAACGCTAAAGCAGAAATGGGAAACCTTTACCGACCTTGCAGATGCCAAAAACCGTAAGAAAGAGGTCGAATACAAAGAATCCGTCGGTACCTTTGTGGCACCCCAGTGCCGAACTCTAAAAGACCTGCTTAAAGAATACGTCACCCTGTACGGAAGAACCAAATGGGCACTTTCAACCTATCAATCAAACACTGCACTGATTTCAAACTACATAGAACCGCTTATCGGCTCAATGAAGCTGCAAGATCTCACCACCCGCGTAATTGAGGGATATTATCAGCGGCTGCTTAAATACGAAGCCGTTGACCCTATGTGTGGAAAGCGTCAGCATCAATACGTTTCTCCCGGCACGGTTCGTTCGGTTCACAAAATTTTGAGAAGTGCCTTTGAGCAGGCTGTAAAGTGGGAACTTATGGAAAAGAATCCCTGTATTTATGCCACCTTGCCCAAATACACTGCAAAGAAGCGTGATATCTGGACTGCCGAGACCCTGTTCCATGCCTTAGAAGTCTGTGATGATCCACGGCTCCGGCTCTGCATCAACCTCTCCTTCTCTTGTTCTCTGCGCCTTGGCGAACTGCTCGGTTTGACTTGGGATTGCGTGGATATCTCTCCTGAAAGCATCGAAGCCGGGCGAGCCTCCATTTACATAAATAAGGAATTGCAGCGTGTAGATATTGCTTCGCTGAACGCCTTGGAAAATAAAAATGTCATCACTCGTTTTCCCTCGCTGAGTTCCCGCTGCACCACGGTCCAGGTTCTGAAAAGCCCTAAAACAGACAGCAGTATCCGAACCATTTTTCTCCCCAAAACAGTTGCTGAAATGCTTGTCCACTATAAAGCCGAGCAGGACATGACAAGGGACGCACTGGGTGCAGAGTATGCAGACTATAATCTCGTGGTTGCCGGCCCGCTGGGAATGCCGACCGAACAATCCACCATTAACGGTGCATTGAAGCAGCTGATTGAGGAAAACGATCTCCCCAAAGTGGTTTTCCACAGCTTCCGACACTCCAGCATTACATACAAGCTCAAGCTGAACGGCGGCGATATCAAAGCCGTGCAGGGCGATTCCGGTCATGCACAGGCTTCGATGGTCACCGAGCAGTACGCACACATTCTGGATGATGATCGGCGTTTGAACGCACAACGATTCGACGATTTCTTCTATCAGCATCATGGTGCAGAGCCTGAAGTCCTCCCTCGCGCAGAGCAATCCACTCCCAAAGCCAGTCCCGTCGATACAGATGCGGCAGCAGCTCTTGCCAAACTGCTGGCTGACCCCTCTATGGCTACACTCATTAAAAATCTTGCAAAGAACCTATAAACCTCTATACATAAGCAGCGGCAGCTTTCCGATTTGGAAAACTGCCGCTGCTTGTTTTATGATGATTCAGTTTCTTTACGGGCTTTTGCCTTAGCTTCTTCTATATCCATCTTCAACTGATGGGCAAGCTGCTCTACATAGTCGAGTGAAACTTCATAGTCTTCTGCGATTTTTTCTGCCGGCATCCCATCAAGGATACGGGAGATCACAATGTTCTGAGTGGCTTGTTTTCTCGACTCTGCAATCATTTCCTCAATAGAGGGGCAATGTTTATTATGCATCCAATTCAAGTAATCCAAGCGTTCAGCTTCTATCCGCGATAGAAGCCTGACTGCATAGAAATTGTCATCTACCTCGAAGCGAACTTCCTCTCCGGGTTTGACTTCAAGTTTTTCCAGAACCGCATCTGGGAGTTTTACAGTTCCATCTTCACCGACTACAATATTAAATTTCTTTTCCATCGCACACTCCTAAAATCACGCAAAGTTCCTTGCATCCAGTGCCTTTACTCCCGTAAGAATACCATAAGCCCCTTCCTTTTACAAGACAATGCGCATTTCCATTCGCACTGTTACATAGACCAGAGTTTTCTCGCAGAAAGCTCTGGTCTTTTTCTATTGAAAACATTTGTCCATCACACCAGCTACGGCTGTATGGTCTGGTTCACGAATGCTAAACAAGCAAATATCCGTAGGGAAACGTACACTTCCCAGCTAATGAAAGGTGGGCATTTTACAATGAACCTTCCACTTTTCATTAGCTCTGCTAATTTTCTGCTAATGAAAAGCCTTTTACTCGTTTTATTTCGGGGTTTGTGTTCTTTACTCAGATTGACAGCGCAACAAAAAATCAATTGATAAAACGTTACTTGTTTTACCTACTTTTGCCTAGGATTTATGGCTTCAGCCCCTACTCCTAAGCGGAAGGCCGTGTGTTCGAATCACATCGGGGACGCCAGCGCAAAACCAAGCCCGGAAGGTTTACGAACCCTCCGGGCTTGGTTTTTTCTATTGAAAGTGAAAGCGCCAACGCAGCGCTCACACCAGCTTTGCCCCGGCGTGGGGCAGGCTTTCTGCGCCAAGGCTTTGCAGCTTTTGAGGCAGGGCGGCAAGGTCGCCGCCGGTATAGTACCAGCCCGCAGCCAGTCCTGCCAGTGCCAGCAGCAAAAGCACCACCAGCGCCTTGCCCAGTCGGTGATGCTTCGGGCGCGGCGGCACGGGCGGTGCCGCTGCGAGGGAGGCAGGGGTCAGGGCTGCATCCGGCACGGCTCTGCCGTAGGGCTGCCAGTTTGTACCCCCAGCCTGCGGCAGACCACAGGCGGCACGGCGCAGCATATCCAGCAGCCATAGCCCGGGGTTCTCGTCCGGCGCTACACACCGCAGCCAGCAGCCCTTTTTGCCGCCCACCAGCAGCAAGCGGCTTTGGGGCAGTTCCACACAGCCCACCGTCAGCGCGGCACCGGTCAGCTTCTGCATGACCTGCACCCGCGCCAGTGTGCGGGCAGGCTCTGCCTGCGGTGCCTTGCGCAGCTTGCGGCTGAGCCGGGCGGTGAGCGCGGTATTGGCGTAGCTCATGGCGCCAAAATCGAATACCTTTTCCGCGCCGGGAAGGTTTTCCAGCCGGGTCTCCAGCAGCGCCCCTGCGGCGGTATCACTGCACACCAGCAGCTTGCGGTGCTGTTCCAGCGCCTGCACTGCGGCAGCGGCAAGGGTCTGCTCCCCTTCCCCGTACAGCGCCGGGGCAAGGCTTGTCCGCAACTGCTGTACCGCCCGGTGCAGCTGCTGCGGGGTGCTGCTTTGCAGCGCCACCAGTGTTTCCGCACCCCGGCTGCGGCAGTGCACCGTGCCCTGCCAAGTGTCCGGCAGGGCTTCCACAGCCTTTTGCACGGTCTGCTCCGGTGCACCGAACAGCCGCAGCACGCAGCCTGCCGGGCGCTCTTCCTTATTTGTCATGACGCATCCCCCCCTGCGGCCGCAGGGGCCGCCCTTACTCTGCCCGCAGGGTCTCGTCCAAGGCGGTCAGGGCGGCGGGGTCATGCTGTGCGCTTTCGGCCAGCACCTGCGTACCGGCAGGGGTCTTGCCCTGTGCCAGACGCAGCACCAGTTCCAGCGCAGTCTGTGCGGCGCGGGCGCGGATGAGCGCACGGTCCGGACGGGAGACGAACAGCTTTTTCACATACGCCTTATCTCCCCGGGCAGCGCCCAGATACACCGTGCCCACAGGCCGGACGGCATCGCCGCCGCCGGGGCCTGCCAGACCGGTAACGCTGACCGCGATATCTGCACCGGCGGCCTTTGCCGCGCCCAGCGCCATCTGCGCCGCCACGGGAGCCGACACCACATTATATTGCGCAATGACCGCCGGGTCCACCCCGACAAGCTTCGCCTTGGCCTGCTCCCAGTAGGTCACAAAGCCGTAGCCGAACACCTCGCTTGCGCCGGACACACTGGTCAGGCGCTGGGCGATCATGCCGCCGGTGCAGCTTTCGGCGGTGGCAATGGTCAGGCCGTTGGCCTGCAGCGTGTGCACCACCGTTTCTTCCAGTCCGGCGACATCCTCATCATACACCGCATCGCCCAGCAGATCATAGAACTTTTTGGCGTAGGCGCGGCACATGGTCTGCGCCTCGGCGTCGTTCTGCGCCCGGGCGGTGATGCGGATCTCGCACTCGCCGGTCTTGCAGTAGATGGCAGCGGTGGGGTTCGGGTTTTCCAGCAGCGCACGCACCCGGTACTCCAGATTGCTCTCGCCGCCCAGCACCCGCAGCGTCAGGCTGTGCAGGGCGCAGCTCTGCCGCGCCAGCAGCAGCGGGCGTACGCTTTCCTCCCACATGGCCTTCATCTCGTGGGGCACGCCGGGCATCAGCACGGCGCAGTGGCCGTCCTGCTCGAACCATGCGCCCGGCGCGGTGCCGTGGTGGTTGACCACCTTATGCCCGTGCACCGGCACCATGGCCTGCTTGCGGTTGTTGGGGGTGGTCTCGCGCCCGGTGCGGGTAAAGAAGTCCACGATCTTCTGCCACTCCTCCGGGTCAAAGGTAAGGGTGTCGCCAAAGCAGGCGGCCACTGTCTCCTTGGTCAGGTCGTCTGCCGTGGGGCCCAGCCCGCCGGTGAACACCAGCAGGTCGCACCGCTGCTTTGCCTCGTTGACAAAATCCGCCAGACGGCCATGGTTATCGCCGATGGTGCTCTGCCGCCGGACGGTGATGCCCAGTTCAGCCAGCTCCCGGCTGAGGTACTGGGCATTGGTGTTAAGAATGTTGCCGAGCAGCAGCTCGGTACCCACACTGATGATCTCTGCTGTCATGGACAAATCAACCCTCGAATTCTACCTGATCGGTGATGCGCACCCGGATGCGCTCGGTCTGCTCTGCAGCTTCGGCTTCCAGCGCGGCAAGGCCGGGCATGGCAGCTTCGGCGGCAAGGATCTCCTCCAGCTCGGGGCGGATCTTCGGGTGCGGCGGGGTGAAGATGGTGCAGCAGTCCTCATAGGGCAGGATGCTGGTCTCGTAGGTGCCAATGTGGCGGGAGGTCTCGATGATCTCGGTCTTGTCCATACCGATCAGCGGGCGCAGGATGGGCAGATCCTGGGCGGCATCGGTGCACTGCAGGGCCTTGACGGTCTGGCTTGCCACCTGAGCCAGACTCTCGCCGGTGATGAGAGCCTCGCAGCCCTGTCTGGTGGCAATACGATTGGCAATGCGCATCATGCTGCGGCGCATCAGCACCGTGAACAGCACATCGGGGGCATTGTCCCGGATATACTCCTGCGGCTTGGTGTACGGCACGACGAACAGCGTGCAGTTGCCGGTGTACTCGACAATTTCCCGCGCCAGATCGCGCACTTTCAGCTTGGCGCGCAGGCTGGTGTACGGCGGGCTGGCAAAGTGGATGTGGTGCAGCGCCAGACCGCGCCGCGCCATGCACCACGCCGCCACGGGGCTGTCGATGCCGCCGGACAGCAGGTTCAGCGCGCGGCCGCTGGTACCGACGGGCAGACCGCCCGCAGCCTCGACCTTGGGGCCGTGGACATAGGCGGCATGGTCGCGGATCTCGACCATGATCTCCAGCTGGGGGTTGTGGACATCGACCCGCAGGTGATGGTGCTTATCCAGCAGGTAGGCGCCCAGTTCGCGGCAGATCTCGGGGCTTTTCATCGGGTAGGCCTTGTCGGCGCGCTTGGCCTCGACCTTAAAGGTGCGCACACCGCGCAGCGTCTCGCCCAGGTAGGCCTCGGCGGTCTCGCAGACGGCATCAAAATCCTTGGGGCACTCGACCGCACGGCTGAGCTTGACGATGCCGAACACATGGGAAACGCGGCGGAACGCCTCGTCCATGTCAAGGCCGTCCTCCTTCGGCTCGATAAAAACGGTGCTTTGCGTCTGATAGACCTTGAACTTGCCCAGAGGCTCCAGCCGCCAGCGGATGATCTTGGCGAGCCGTGCCTCAAACTTGGCGCGGTTCAGCCCCTTCAATGTCATTTCGCCCTGATAGGCGAGGATGATTTCTTTCATAGGATATTCCTTTCCTTATAGCTCTTGGCTTCCCCCCGAGGGGCTGCGCCCGCAGGCGCGTGTCGGAGCGCAAC
>ERZ1027013.735-NODE-735-length-11318-cov-6.810708_pt1 | contig 11318 bp, 5 predicted proteins | sample MGYA00519446_ERZ1027013 | MGnify/ENA primary metagenome ERZ1027013 (study PRJEB26926, sample SAMN06164699) | human gut metagenome | biome: ENVO:00009003; feature: ENVO:2100002; material: ENVO:00002003 | host: Homo sapiens | place: USA | collected 2012 ... | reverse complement strand
GGTCCAGCACAAATACCGCGGCCATGATCCCCACCAGAAACTTCATCAGGTTCGGAATGCCGAAGCGGGGATGCTGCAGGCAAAAGCGGTCCACGCTGTCGCAGAGTTTTCTCACGGTGAAGCCCTCCAGAACATTTCAAATATACAAGTGATATCCATTATACCCGATCAGAGGAAAAAAGTCATGTATAATTTTTGAACAGGCGGAACATCTGCGCAGTTTTCCGACGGGGCGACGGATTTCTCCGCAAAACCGGAAAAACCGTATTGACAAACGGGAAAAACCTGATAAGATAATAAAGACAATTTTATTACCCTTATCAAGAGTGGCGGAGGGAACGGCCCGATGAAGCCCGGCAACCTGTGGGAGACCGCAAGGTGCCAAATCCGGCGGCAATGGATCGAAAGATGAGGGCGCAGAGTATGCAGAACGCTCCGCCGCCCGGCGGAGCGTTTTTTACTTGCAGCCAAGACAGAAAGGAATGCAGAATATGGCTAAGAAACTTTTTACCTCTGAATCTGTGACCGAGGGGCATCCCGACAAGATCTGCGACCAGATCTCCGACGCGGTGCTGGACGCCATCCTGGAGAAGGACCCCATGGCCCGTGTGGCCTGCGAGACCACGGTGACCACCGGCCTGATCCATGTGATGGGCGAGATCACCACCAACTGCTATGTGGACTTCCAGAAGGTCGTCCGCGAGGTGGTGGCAGATATCGGCTACACCCGCGCAAAGTTCGGCTTTGACGCCGACACCTGCGCCGTCATCTCCAACATTGACGGCCAGAGCCCCGATATTGCACTGGGCACCAACGATCAGGTGGGCGGTGCAGGCGATCAGGGCATGATGTTCGGTTATGCCTGCGACGAGACCCCCGAGCTGATGCCCATGCCCATCAGCCTTGCCCACAAGCTGGCAAAGCGCCTGACTGAGGTGCGCAAGAGCGGCGAGATGGACTACCTGCGCCCGGACGGCAAGAGCCAGGTGACCGTGGAGTACGACGAGAACAACAAGCCCGTGCGCGTGGATGCCGTGGTCATCTCCAGCCAGCACAGCGAGAGCGTGAGCATGGAGCAGCTGCGGGCAGACGTGATGGAAAAGGTCATCAAGGCCACCATCCCCGCTGAGCTGCTGGACGAGAACACCAAGTACTACATCAACCCCACCGGCCGCTTTGTTGTGGGCGGCCCGCAGGGCGATACCGGCCTGACCGGCCGTAAGATCATCGTGGACACCTACGGCGGCTATGCACGCCACGGCGGCGGCGCTTTCTCCGGCAAGGACCCCAGCAAGGTGGACCGCAGCGCAGCCTACGCTACCCGCTGGGTGGCAAAGAACATCGTGGCTGCGGGTCTGGCAAAGCAGTGCGAGGTACAGGTGGCCTACGCCATCGGCGTGGCAAAGCCTGTGTCCATCATGGTGGATACCTTCGGCACCGGCACGGTGGCAGACGAGAAGATCGAGCAGGCTGTGGAGAAGGTGTTTGACCTGACCCCCGCTGCCATCATCCGTGACCTCGACCTGCGCAAGCCCATCTACCGCAAGCTGGCCGCCTACGGCCACATGGGCCGCGAGGATCTGGGCGTGAAGTGGGAGAACACCGACCGCGTGGACGCCCTGAAGGCTGCCGTGGCTGCCCTGTAAAAAGCGTTTTACCCTGATAGAAGGTAAGTGAAGAGAGACCGCTGCACCCGACCGTGCAGCGGTCTTTTTGCGTCACAGGGAAAAGAAAATGGTACGGTAAAAAGTATTACTTTTCCTCAAAAATCAGATAAACTTTGCGAAACGGTAAAGATTTGGTCGCGTTTTTGTAAGAAACTCACATTCTCTTGAAGGAAAAGGAAAAACAGCTGTGCAAGGCGCAGAAAATCGATACATGAAACAAATTGATATGGAACAATCGACAAAATGTGATAAAATAAAACCAGATATGCGCACTTGTGTGCATGGTACGGATGGTAAACAGCAATAAGGAGTTATGTGACTATGTCTATTGAAATTTCCCCTAAGTCCTTCTTTGAGCAGCCCAGTGTGGCGGATATGCGGCTGATCGCCTGCCCCGGTGCAGAGGAGCTGACCGGCCTGATCGACAAGCACCTTGTCCGTTGGGCAAAGGCTGCCGGAATTGAAAAAGACACCTTCATTATTTCCTGCGACTGCCCCCGCTTCCAGAGCGGCGACGCCAAGGGTCTGGTCAAGGAGTCTGTCCGCGGCGACGATATCTTTATCGTGGTGGACCCGGGCAATTACAGCGTCACCTACAAGCTGTTCAACTACGAGAACCACATGTCCCCGGACGACCACTTTGCAAACCTGAAGCGTCTGATCCAGGCTGTGGCCGGTAAGGCACACCGCGTTTCCGTTATCATGCCCAGCCTGTACGGCGGCCGTCAGCACCGCCGCGTGGTGCGCGAGAGCCTGGACTGCGCTGTGGCCCTGCAGGAGCTGCAGACCATGGGCGTGCGCAACATCATCACCTTTGACGCACACGACCCCCGCGTGCAGAACGCAGTGCCCCTGATGAGCTTTGATAATGCCATGCCCACCTATCAGGTGCTCAAGAGCCTGCTGAAGAAGGACCCCACCCTGTCCTTCGACAAGGAGAAGTTCACCGTGGTCAGCCCGGACGAGGGCGCGATGAACCGCAATATGTACTTCTCCAGCGTGCTGGGCTGCAACCTGGGTATGTTCTACAAGCGCCGCGACTACACCCGCGTGGTGAACGGCCGCAACCCCATCGTTGCCCATGAGTATCTGGGCGAGAGCGTGGAGGGCAAGACCGTCTTTATCGCGGACGATATCATTGCTTCCGGCGAGAGCATGCTGGAGGTCGCCAGCAACCTGAAGGAGCGCGGCGCTGCCAACATCATCGCCAACGCCACCTTCCCCCTGTTCACCAGCGGTCTGGAGAAGTTCGACAAGGCTGTGGCAAACGGCACCCTGACCTACGTTGTGGGCACCAACCTGACCTACCGTATGCCCGAGCTGCTGACCCGCGACTGGTATGTGGACGTGGATGTTTCCAAGTACGCTGCCTACTTTGTGGTGGCGCTGAACCACGATATGTCCGTTTCCAGCATCATCGACCCCCTGAAGAAGATCGAGAACCTGCTGGCAAACCGCAAGTAAGAAGCTGTTCCAAAGCCCCTGCACCCTGCGTGCAGGGGCTTTTTGCGCTTTCATAGAGAAAAGGAAGTGTATCATGAGAAACAGCAGCGTTATAGGGTGCTTTCGCTAATCGGCTCTTTTCACAAAAAATGATATACTAATATATTAATTGTAACAAAAGGCACTAAATACTATTTACAAATCATGATATAAATGGTATTCTTTGTACAAGATTGAAGCAGGGAGGCACCTGCTGTGAAGAAAAAAATCGGAGAAAAAGCAAGCGAGTCCGGCCTTCAAAGCTGGGCATAACAAAGTACGCAGACACGTACAAGAAGGAGAAAACACTATGAAACGCCGCGATTTTATGAAGCTTTCCGCCGCTACCGCGCTGGGCGCTACCGTGGCCGCTATGGCACCCTCGGCTCTGGCTGCGACAGAGCTGGACCAGACCAACGGAGATCTGCACACTACCGTAGATCGCAAGACCGCAGCTATGGGTCTGGGCGATGGCAAGACCTTTGCTTATGACCCGGAAAACCCGTACCTGAACGTGAATGTGGGTCTGTTTCATGATGCGCAGGTAATGGTGGGCGGTCAGAATGTTGGTGCTGCTACCTATTACCTGCCCGACGGCATGGATCCCTGGGCGCCGGCAGTTATCGTGCTGACCCCGGACAACACCACCGCAAGGGCGTTCTCCGGCTCGGTCACAGGTCGTATGTGGCGCACGGTGGCGTGCAAAAATAAGATCGCCGTTGCATTTTTCGGTCCTGAAAACGGCGGCAGCTGGAACCTTTCCCTGAGCTCTGCCGGTCGTGATGACGCAACAGCGCTGGATGCATTGTATCAGCTCATGCGCAAAAAGGGCGTTAAGCTGTCCGGCGCATTCTCCATGGACAAGTCCCACACTGCACTGGTGGGCTACAAGGAGGGCGGCGCAGCCGCTCTGCTGTTCGGCGCTCGCTGGGCAAGCGATTTCAGCTCCATCTGCGCCGTGGATGCCGTTGAGGTCCCGGCAGCTTCTCTGGAGGCAGTGGGCGGCGAGTATGTGCTGCCCTTCCCCGGCGACTCCACCCGTGGCGTGCAGGAGGAAGCCATTGCGGCAAAGACAGTGGATACTCCCGTTTGGTTCGTCCGCTCCAAGGCGGATACTGCCAATAAGGCAGCGCTGGATTTCTACCTGAACGCCAATCAGGCCGTGTCAAAGGGGAACGGCGTGTATGTCAGCAGCCGTACAGGCTCTGCCGCCGAGGTGTGGGTCACCGAAAAAGCACAGTGCCCGGCAGCCATCTGGGAAAAGTTCTCCGGTCAGTTCAAGCGCTTTATGGCACTGCAGCTGCCGGGTCGCGTAGCAAAGGCAGAGGACTTTACCCGTCGGGGCTTTGATATCCATGAGGAGTGGGTCAACGGCGAGCTGCGCCGCTGGATGGTCTATGTGCCGTCCACCTATACCGGCAGCAAAAAGGTGCCGCTGGTGCTGGTGATGCACGGCTACACCGCCTCCATGTACGCCATTGCCGAAGAGTCCCGCTGGTACGATGTGGCAGAGCAGAACGGCTTTATCGTGGTGTTTGCGCAGGGCCTGGTACGTCCCGCAGACCTGATGGGCAACATTCCCACCGCCATGTGGCTGGCAGGTCCCTTTGCCGCACTGGCTGGTAAGGATACCGACCCCAGCGTGGATTTGGAGTTCATCAACAGTCTGCTGGACCGCATGGAGCGGGATTACAGCATCGACACCACCCGCGTGTATGCTACCGGTCACTCCAACGGCAGCCTGATGACTTGGGCTACCGCCTGCCGCTACGCAAGCCGCTTTGCCGCCATTGCACCCGTCGGCTATATGTTTGCCCCACTGCCGGAGCTTGACCCCGCTGTTCTGCTGCCGACATGGGCTTTCCTGGGCGAGTACGACTCGGCAGGTGTGGCAGAGCTGGTGGAGGATAACGGGACGGTGAAGGCGCTGCAGGGCTGGAACGCCCACAACGCCACCAACGAGGCAGCTGTTGCAGAAAGCACCTCCTACGATGGCGCTTTTGTGACCAAGAGCTTTATGGGGGGCAACGCTCCGCTGGTGCAGTACACCGTGGTCAAGGATACCCCTCACGTTTACCTGCAGGAGGAGAGCGTTGCCATCTGGAATGAGTTCTTCTCCCGTTACAGCCGCGGTGCGGACGGCACCCTGTACTATCAGGGCAATGCCGTGACCGCCGGTAAGCATCAGCCCAGCGCAGACTGGTACGCTGCAAAATAAGCTGATAATGCCCGCCGCGCGGCGGTACAGAAGCTTTATATCTCGGGACACCGGAACGTCTGCGGACGCTCCGGTGTCCCTTTTTATGTTTTGCGGCGGCTTGTGTTAAGTTTTTGAAAATTCGTGCCGGGGGCTTTGCAAATCCCGGTGGGTTTATGCTATATTTAAGTTGAAATACTTTGCATTCTGACAGAAAGGAAAAACGCCATGGAGCATTTTGTGGAGTTTGAAGATGTCTGTAAATATTACCAGACCGGCAGTGTGAAGATCGCTGCCGCAGACCACCTGAATTTCTATGTGGACAAGGGCGAGTTCTGCATCATCGTGGGGCCCTCCGGTGCGGGCAAGACCACCCTGCTGAACATTCTGGGCGGCATGGACAACTGCGACGAGGGCAACGTCTGGCTGGACGGCCGCAACGTGAGCCGCTTTTCCGCCCGAGAGCTGACCACCTACCGCCGTTATGACGTGGGCTTTGTGTTCCAGTTCTACAACTTGGTGCAGAACCTGACCGCGCTGGAAAACGTGGAGCTTGCCAGTGAGATCTGCCGCGACCCGCTGGATCCCGCCGAGACCTTGCGCAGCGTGGGGCTGGGCGAGCGGCTGAACAACTTCCCGGCGCAGCTTTCCGGCGGCGAGCAGCAGCGGGTGTCCATTGCCCGCGCACTGGCCAAAAACCCCAAGCTGCTGCTCTGCGACGAGCCCACCGGTGCGCTGGACTACCGCACCGGCAAACAGGTGCTGGGCCTTTTGCAGGATACCTGCCGCAAGACCGGACGCACCGTCATTGTTATTACCCACAACACGGCACTGACCGGTATGGCCGACCGCATCATTCAGGTGCGCAGCGGCCGCATCGTGTCCAATCAGGTCAACGAGCACCCGGTGCCGGTGGAACAGATCGAGTGGTGAGAACTGTGCAGAAAAGTTACCGCAAAAATATCCTGCGCGAGATGAAAAGCAGCATCAGCCGGGTGGTGTCCCTGTTTGGCATCGTGGCGCTGGGGGTGATGATGCTCACCGGCCTGATGTGCATTGCCCCCGATATGCGCACCGCTGCCCAGAAGTACTATGTGCAGCAGAATGTGTTCGACCTGCGGGTGCTGTCCACCCTTGGCCTCAGTCAGAGCGATATCAGCGCGATTGCCGCTGTGGACGGGGTGGACGCCGTGCAGGCGGTGAAGTATCAGGACGTAGAAGGCCACTGGACAGGGGACGACCAGACCACGGTGGCGCGGCTGTATCAGCTGCCTGCCGACCCGCAGGCCGATACGCCGGAGAACATGAACCGTCCGGTGCTGCTGTCCGGCCGGATGCCGGAAGCTGCCGGGGAGTGCGTGGTGCATGTGATGGGCCACGGCAGCCCGGTGGAGCTGGGCACCCAGTTGACCCTGCCGGAAGAGACCGAGGGGGTCAGCGGGCAGGTGTTCACGGTGGTGGGCACGGTGCAGGACCCGCTGCATTTTTCCTCCGATTCCGAGAGCAGCACCGTGGGCGATGGCCAGCTGGACTGCATCCTGTTTGTGCCGGAGGGCACTTTGACCGCAGATTATTATACGGTGTGCTATATCAAGGCAGAAAACGCCGGATTGTATGATAATTATTCCGATGAATATCAGGCCGCAGTGGATGCCGTAGCGGAAAAGCTCAAGGCCATCCAGAGCGTGCAGTGCACCGCCCGGCGGGAAGAGCTGATGGACACCGCCAACGACAAGCTGACCGAAGCACGCGCAGAGTACGACAGCCAGAAGGCCGAAGCCGAACGTCAGTTTGCCGAGGCGGAGGCAAAGCTTGCGGACGCACAGGCACAGCTGGATGCCGCCAAGGCGCAGCTGGAGGCCGGTGAAAAGGAGCTTGCCGCCCAGAAGGCTGCCCTGCCGGACACCATGCAAAGCGGTGCCGACAAGCTGGTGAGCAGCGAAGCGCAGGTGCTGGAATTTGAGGAACAGTTACAGCAAATCGAGCTGCTGGTCAACCTGAAAAAGGTGGCCGACCCTCTGCTGACCTACGCGGAAGCTGCCCTGCGCAACGCCGAAAAGGCGCTGGACGAAGCCGAGCCGGAGGACGAGGACTACATTGAACTGCGGGATGCGCTGGCCAAGGCGCAGGCCGCTTACGACAACATCTATAACCAGCTGCAGGGCTATCAGCAGCAGCTGGACGCGGGCAAGCGGCAGATGTACAAGCAGGGGCTGATCTCCTCGCCGAACCTCTCCAACGACCAGCTGGTGACCGAGGCCAAGGCTGCGCTGCGCAAGATGAAATTGCAGCTTTTGCAGGGACAATTGCAGCTGACCACCGGCACAGCCAGCGCCTACACCCAGTTCGATGCCGCACAAAAGCAGCTGGAAGAGGGTTGGGCAGAATACAACGCCGGGCAGACCCAGCTGGAAGAATCCCGCACCGAGTACGAGAGCCAGAAGGCCGAGGCAGAGCAGAAGCTGGCGGACGGCCTTGCCCAGCTGAACGATGCCGAGGAGCAGGTGAGCCAGATCAAAAAGGGCGAGTGGTATGTGCTGGACCGCACCTCCACCATGAGCTGCGTCACCTTTGCCCAGTACGCCGACCGCATGGACGCCATTGCCCGGGTGTTCCCGGTGTTCTTCTTCCTTGTGGCGGCGCTGGTGGCTACCACCACCATGACCCGCATGGTGGACGAGAACCGCCTGCAGATGGGCACCTTAAAGGCGCTGGGCTACTCCAACTTCAGCATCGCGGGCAAGTATTTGTTCTACGCGATGCTGGCCACCATTCTGGGCAGTATCGTCGGCATGGTGGTGGGCTTTGTGGTGTTCCCTATCATTATCTGGAACGCCTATCAGCTGGTGTTCAGCCTGCCCACCTTCACCCTGCACTTCTACCCGAGCATGGCAGCTGCCAGTGTGGGCATCAGCGCCGCCGTCATCGGCTTTGCCACATGGTACGCCTGCCGTTCCAGTCTGGCCGAAAAGACCGCAGCTTTGCTGCTGCCCCGGGCTCCCGTGGCGGGCAAGCGCATCCTGATGGAGCGCATCACCCCGCTGTGGTCCCGGATGTCCTTCTCCCAAAAGACCACCGCCCGCAACCTGTTCCGGTATAAAAAGCGGTTCTTCATGACCGTGCTGGGCGTGGCGGGCTGTACCGCGCTGCTGCTCATCGGCTTTGGCATTCAGGATTCCCTGCTGCCCATCGTCACAAAGCAGTCTACGGAGCTGACCCACAACGATATGTCCATCACCCTCAGCGACCCCAAAGCCCTGACCATGGAGCAGGGGCTGGCAGAGGAGCTGGACAGCAACAGCGCCGTGCAGAACTGGGGCGCGGTGTATACCAAATCCACCACCATCTACAATGCCGAAGGCGAGAGTGCAAGCGTGAGCATCGTGGCTGCGGCAAAGGACAGCGACCTGACCCGCTATGTTACCTTCCGCACCCGCAAGGGGCACAAGGCCATCAGCTTTGACAGCGGCAGCGTCATCCTGACCGAAAAGACCGCCGAGAACTTGGGCCTGCACACCGGCGATACCTTCTGGGTGGAGAACACCGAAGGTGCCCGGGTGGAGCTGACCCTGACCGGCATCACGGAAAACTATATGTTCACCCGGCTGTACCTCTCATGCGTACAGCTGGAAAGCCTGCTGGGCACGGAGGATATCCCGTGGAACACGGTCTATGGCCAGACCACCTGCACCGATGCTGCCGGGTACAACGCCCTGCGCACCGACCTGCTGGACTGCAACTACGTCAGCAGCATCAGCTTTACCGAGGACACCACCGAACTGTTCGATAACCTCATCGTCAGTCTGGGCTATGTGGTGGTGCTGATCATCATCTGTGCGGCGGCGCTGGCGGCTGTGGTGCTGTATAACCTCATCAGCGTCAACCTTGGAGAGCGCAAAAAGGAGCTGGCGACCATCAAGGTGCTGGGCTTCTACGATCAGGAGGTGTACCGCTACATCTTCCGCGAGATCGAGCTGCTGGCGCTTATCGGCTCCGGCGTGGGTCTGGCACTGGGGGTGCCGCTGCACAAGTTCATTGTGTTGACCGTGGAGATGGATCAGCTCATGTTCATCCGCACCATCGCCCCCCGCAGCTACCTGCTGGCGGTGGCGCTGACCATGGTGTTTACCGTGGTGGTCTGCTTTGTCATGCGGCGGCACGTCCGGCGCATCAGCATGGTGGAAAGCATGAAGGCCCCGGAGTAATTACAAAGCAAAACCATAAAAAACACCCCCTGCGGTCTGTACGGGCAGACCGCAGGGGGTGCTTGGCTTTTTATACGCTCAGGGAATCAGAGGAACACATACTTGAGGATGAACAGCACGGTGAGCACATACATCAGCGGGCTGATCTTCTTCTCCTTGGCCTTGCCGGTGATCACATTGATGATGGTCCAGGAGATGATGCCGATGGCAATACCCTCGGAGATGCTGTAAGCGGTGGGCATAGCCAGAATGGTCAGGAAGGCGGGGATGCCCTCGCTGGGATCATTGAAATCGATCTTGATGGCAGAACCCATCATGTAGAAGCCCACAATGATCAGAGCCGGAGCGGTAGCAAAGCTGGGGATGGTGAGGAACAGCGGGCTGAAGATGGTAGCCAGCAGGAACAGCACGCCGGTGGTCATAGCGGTCAGACCGGTGCGGCCGCCCTCGGTAACGCCGGAGGCGCTCTCCACGAAGGTGGTGGTGGTGGAAGTACCCAGCACAGCGCCCACGCAGGTGCCGATGGAGTCCGCCATCAGTGCGCCCTTGATGTTGGGCAGACGGCCGTCCTCGTCCAGCATATCAGCCTTGGAGGCCACGCCGATCAGGGTGCCCAGCGTGTCGAACAGGTCCACGAACAGGAAGGAGAACATGACAGCGAAGAAGTTCAGCAGGCCGACACCGGAGAAATCGGTCTTGAACACCTGACCAAAAGTCTCGCCCAGTGCGGAGAAGTCGAAGCTGACAAAGGCGGTGGGGATGACGGAGTACATACCGGCATCCACATCGGGGACGTAGATACCGGTCAGCTCGCACACGATGCCCAGCAGCCAGGTGATCAGGATGCCGTACAGGATGCCGCCCTTGACCTTCTTGACCAGCAGGATGGCGGTGATGACCACGCCCAGCAGAGCCAGAATAGCGCCCACGCCCACGCTGTGGAAGGTTGCGCCCTTGAAGTGCTGGTAGGTGACCAGCGTGGAATCGCTGTTGACGATCAGCTTGGCGTTCTGCAGGCCGACAAAGGCCACGAACAGGCCGATGCCCACGCTGACGGCGCTCTTCAGGGTCATGGGAATGGCGTTGAAGATGCCCTCGCGCACATTGGTCAGGGACAGTGCAATGAAGATGACGCCCTCAACAAAGACGGCCATCAGAGCCAGCTGCCAGCTGTAACCCATGGTCAGCACGACCGTGTAGGCAAAGTAGGCGTTCAGGCCCATGCCGGGAGCCAGGGCAAAGGGGTAGTTGGCCAGCACAGCCATCAGTGCGGTGGCAATAAAGGATGCCAGCGCGGTGGCGATCAGCACAGCCTTGGAATCCATGCCCGCTGCGGACAGGATGTTGGGGTTGACGGCAAGGATGTAAGCCATGGTCATGAAGGTGGTGATACCGGCCATGATCTCGGTCTTTACATCGGTGTGGTTTTCTTTCAGGTGAAAGAACTTTTCTAACATGAGAAACCTCCTGCTTCCAATAAAACACTCCGCCGGTTGCGGACGGCGGAGAAAGAACAGTTCCCATTCTATCAGCTGAAAACGTTTTTGTCCACACCAGAAACACACAAATTTCGCAATTTGTTCAAATTTTCTTAAATGAGTATGACTTATCTCACAAAAAATCCGGCTTTTTTTGGTAGTTTGGACGGAATGCAGGCACCTTATGCAGAAAAAATGTGTGCGGAAAAAAGTAGTTCCGAAACACCCTACGGGTGTTTCGGAACCTGTCTCTTATACACATCTGACGCTGCCGACGATCGCATAAGTG
>ERZ1027013.728-NODE-728-length-11342-cov-4.585629_pt1 | contig 11342 bp, 8 predicted proteins | sample MGYA00519446_ERZ1027013 | MGnify/ENA primary metagenome ERZ1027013 (study PRJEB26926, sample SAMN06164699) | human gut metagenome | biome: ENVO:00009003; feature: ENVO:2100002; material: ENVO:00002003 | host: Homo sapiens | place: USA | collected 2012 ... | reverse complement strand
CGCTTGAAGGTGCGCGCCACGCTCTGCCGCGCAGCGTTCAAACTGACCTCGCTGTCCATATCCATGTCCAGCGCATCCTTTGCCTTGCGGATGGCAGCGAACAGGCGGCCCTTCTCCTCCAGCAGATAGAGCATGAACCGGGCAATATCGGTGATCTGCTGGGCATATTCAGTCTGGGGAAGGTCCAGGATCGTCTCGTCCTCAGCCTCTGCCATGACCTTGTGGCGCAGATAGGTGTTGGCCACATTCGTCACGTTGGAATCACAGTCCAGAATACCCTGGGCCTCGTCCAAAAGGGCCTGCAGCTTGTTCTGATAGCGGAATGCTTCTTTCAGATTCATTGTATCCACCTCGTTTTGTCTTGTTCACTGTGCGTTCCCGCCTGTTTTCCTCTATTGAACCATATTTTCCGGCAAAGCACAAGCCGCCCGCCCAAAAGTGCATCAAAATGCAAAGCGCCCCAACATGTTCTTTACTACACGTTGGAGCGCTATTTTCTGGAGCAGGATACGGGACTCGAACCCGCCGCCTACTGCTTGGGAAGCAGTCGCTCTACCGGATGAGCTAACCCTGCAAGTGCTCCATTATTGTAACAAAGCAGGGCAGGAATGTCAAGGCTTTTCCGCACGAAATTTGCGGTCAGCTCATTTTGGCCCAAGTCAGGTCCAGCACCGGGAAGAACGGGTCGAATACCAAGTCCCGCACGCCGTCTGCCAGCAGCAGACGTTTCTGCTGCGCCATCAGGGGCACTACGGTGCAGCTTTCCAGCAACTGCTGCTCACACTGCGCCAGCAGGGCGCAGCGGGTTTTGCCGGTCTGTTGGGCGCTCAAAGCCAGCCGGTCAGCGTATACAGTATCAGTATAGCCGGTCAGGCTGCCGCCCTCAGCGGTGAATAGCTGCAGCATTTGGTACACGCTGCCGCCCTCGGCACGGATGGGCGCAAGGGCAATGGTGTATTTCCCGGCGGCAATGCGGGCGTCAAACTCGTCCTGCTCCACCTCTTCCACCGAGAAGAACAGGGAACACTCCTTCTGCCATGCGCTGTTGATCTGGTCGGCCAGTTCGCCCAGCCCGGCGTTCTTGGGCAGCAGCAGGGTCACGCCGGAGAAATCCGAGGTCGCCATGCCCTGTCGCGCAGCCAGATACAGGGCTTTCGGATCCGGGATGGTGGGCAGGGGATTCCCGGCAGTTTCGCGGTAGTCCAGCCCGTCTACGGTCAGCCCCTCCGGCACAAGTCCCTTTGCAGCGGCGTACAGGCCGCTGGAGGGCACATCGGCGTTTTCCCGGGCAATACCGGCCAGCGCCTGCCGCAGCTGCTGGTTCTGGAACACCGACCCCTCCGCCGCGTTGAACAGCAGTGCCCATGTGGTGTCGGAATAGCTTACCGTCTGTAAGCTGGTGGTTTCGCCGCTCTCGTCCAGCGCGGCAGAGCATTTGTCATCAGCAATGAGCTGGGCTGCGCTCTTGCCGCTGCCGCTGGTGTCCTGCACCAGACGCAGACTGCCGACCAACGGGCTTTCCACGGTACGGCGCAAAAACAGGCCGCTTGCCGTCCAGTTATACAGGTAAAAGCTACCGCTGGCAAGTGTGGTCTGTGCGGTCAGCCCGTAGGTGCCCCGGGTGCTCTCAAAAAAGGCCTCGTCACAAGGGGCTGCACCGGGCATGGCCAGCTTTGCTAAAAAGTTATCGTCCCGCTCGCTCAGCCGGAACACCAACGTCAGCGGCCCATTGGCCGAAACGCCCAGACTGCTTTCGTCTGCAAGTCCCGCCAGCACGGCGGCGCTGTTCTGAATGGCGGAAAACTCCACCGCATAGGGCGAGGCGGTCTCGGCATGGAAAATGCGCCGGAACGCAAATACAAAATCCTCGGCGGTAATGTCGTACTCTGTGGCGGCACCCTTGGCGGCAGCGTAGGTCAGGCCGTCCTTCAGGGTAAAGGTGTAGGTCAGCCCGTCTGAGGAGACCGTCCACTTCTCACAGAGCCCCGGCACAAGTTCGCCGTCCGGGTCCTTGCGCACCAGCGTGCCGTACAGATTCTCGCAGGCGATGACATCCGATGCACCGGAGGCTACCTGCGGGTCCAGATTTGCGGGGATGCTGTCCACAAACCAAGTAAAGCTGGCAGAGTTTGTGGAGCTGCCACAGCCGGTCAGAGCAAAAAGAAACGCAGCAGCCAGCACCGCTGCGGTAAAACGCAACCATCGTTTCAAAAAGAATAACCTCATTCCGTTTATCTTCGCGCAGAAACGGCAAAAAACGCTCTGCAACGACAAGTGTAGCAGAAAGCAGCAGAAAAAACAATTGCCTTTTTGTGAATTTATCGGGCTTTTTGAAGCAGACTGTGCGGTTTTCCGTTGCCAATTGCGCGCAAATGGACTATAATGGTACAGCGAAGTGATCCCCGCGCTGCCCGTGCGGCGCGGTGTTATACCATGATCCTATTAGAGGAGGAACTGTTTTTATGCAGAAAGATCAGCAGAAGCTTGCCCAGCTTATTCAGGGCAAAAAGGTCGCCTTTATCGGCGCAGGCGTCAGCCACAAGACCCTCATCAAGGAGTTTGTGGAGCTGGGCGCTCATGTGACCCTGTGCGACCAGAAAAAGAGCGTGGAGGACTTTGGCGATTATGCCGCCACCATCCGGGAGCTGGGCATCGACCTGAGCCTTGGCGAAAACTATCTGGACGGCTTCAAGGGACAGGACATCATCATGCGCACCCCGGGCTTTGTGGGTTATTTTGAAAAGCCCCTGCAGGATGCCATGGCTGCCGGTACCATGGTCACCAGCGAGGTGGAACTGTTCTTCGATTTCTGCCCCTGCGAGATCGTGGCCGTGACTGGCTCGGACGGCAAGACCACCACCACAACCCTTATCTCCAAATTCTACGAGGCCGCAGGCCGCAAGGTGCATTTGGGCGGCAATATCGGCGCAGCACTGCTGCCCATGCTGCCGGAGGTGTCCCCGGAGGATGTGGCTGTGGTGGAGCTTTCCAGCTTCCAGCTGATCAGCATGCACGCAAGCCCCAACATTGCCGTGGTCACCAACGTGACCCCGAACCATCTGGATCACCACAAGGATATGCAGGAATACATCAATGCCAAGCGCAATATCCTGCTGTACCAGAAGCAGCCCTGCCGCGCCGTGTTGGGCTATGAGAACGAGATCAGCCGCTCCATGCAGGCAGACTGCAAGGGCAAGCAGGTGTGGTTCACCCGCCTGCACGATACCGACAACGGTGCCTTCCTGCGCAAGGAGGACGGCATGCTCTGCATGGCCGAGGATGGTGTCGTGACCCCCTTCCTTGCCCAGAAGGATGTCAAGCTGCGCGGTCTGCACAACATTGAAAACCTGCTGGCTGCTGCCGCTGCCGTGTGGGGCGAGGTGCCCGTAGAGGCTATCCGTCAGGTGGGCAGCACCTTTACCGGCGTGGAGCACCGCATTGAGCCGGTGCGTACTCTGGACGGCGTGCTGTACTATAACGATTCCATCGGCACCAGCCCCACCCGTACCATTGCCGGTCTGCGCAGCTTTGACCGGAAGGTCATCCTCATCGCGGGCGGCTACGATAAGCACATCCCCTACGAGCCGCTGGCACCGGAGATCATCGCCCACGTCAAAAATCTGGTGCTGATGGGCGCGACTGGCCCCCGCATCGAGCAGGCTGTACGGGAGTGCTCCGGCTTTGACGAAGCCGCTCTGCCCATTCAACACGCAGACAATATGCAGCACGCCGTAGAGCTGGCGCGTGCCGCCGCAAAGCCCGGCGATATCATCATCCTGTCCCCGGCAAGTGCTTCTTTTGACCTGTACCCCAACTTTGAAGTGCGCGGCCGCGAGTTCAAAAAGATCGTCAACGCGCTCAAGTGATCGCACAGGTAAAGGATGTAAAGCGCCGCACCCGGTTCGCGAATGCCTGCCGGGGTCTGCCGGTGCTGGACGCTCTGCTGCCGCTGGACTGTGCGCTCTTTCGCAAAAGTCAGCCGTGGCGGTTCTACGCGGGCCCCACGCTGGCGCTGGAACTTTCCGGCAGCACGGCATGGCTGGCTGGGCACGCAAACCCCGCAGAATTGGCAGGCTTTTTGTCCTTCTGCGGGTGCGAGAGCGCCATTCTGGACGAAGCCGTTTGCCCGCCGCCGGATGGCTGGCGGAAAGCAGAAACGCTGACCGTGTTCGGGTTGCCGCAGGCTGGGCCGCTGCCCCTGCCCGCCGTGGACGAATCTTTGTGGACGCAGCTGACCCTCTGCCGGGAAGCTTCTGCTGCCCGGGTGGCAGAAGCACTTTATCCCGCAGACCTCACCCGGCAGGCAGACTTTTACTCAGAACTGTGCACAAAGCGCAGCCGGGGCAGGGCAGTGGCATGGACGCTGGAGCAGGGAAGTACAGTCGTTTGCACCGTGGGCGCTTATGCCCTGTGCAATGGGCAAGCCTACATGGCCTGCGGGCAGACCGCAGAGCCGCTGCGGGGCAAGGGCATCGGCGGGCGGCTCATTGTGGAAATGGCTAACAGCCTTGCCGCCGAAGGGCTGCGCCCGGTATTCCTCTGTGCACCGGAGCGGGTGCGGTTTTATACCCGCCTTGGCTTTGCAAAACAGGCAGAGTACGCCCGCTATGTGCCCGAGAAATGTTAAAGCTTCTTGCACAAAGAACCCAATAATAACAGGAAGGAACTATCACGTTATAATGTCGATTCTGAACCACTTTTTTGATTATAAGCCCGAGGTGCTGGCGCTGGACGAAAAGGCCATGGAGTTGTGCCAACCCTACTTCCGCCAGATGGAGGAAATCCGGGATTTCAACCAGCTGAAGATGCTCAAGGCCTTTGCCGATACCCAGATGTCCTCCACCGATATGCTGGGCACCACCGGCTACGGCCTGTGGGATACCGGCCGCGCCAAGCTGGAGCAGATTTTTGCGCAGGTCATGGGCGCAGAGGATGCACTGGTGCGCAGCCAGTTCCAAAGCGGCACCCACACGCTGGCGGTGGCGCTGTTCGGTCTGCTGCGGGCAGGGGACACCCTGCTGGCCGCCACCGGCCGCCCCTACGATACGCTGGAGGGCGTCATTGGTCTGGACGGCAAGGGCAGGGGCACCGGCACTCTGATGGACTACGGCGTAAACTATGATGAAGCCCCCCTCAAGGCCGACTTCACCCCGGATTACGACCTGATCGCCAAAAAAGCCCCCGGCGCAAAGGTGTGCCATATCCAGCGCAGCCGCGGCTATTTACAGCGCAACGCCTTTGATCTGGCTACCATCCGCAAAATTGCCGATACCGCCCGCGCCGCAAACCCGGAGATCATCATCTTTGTGGATAACTGCTACGGCGAGTTCACCCAGACGCAGGAGCCCTGTCAGGTGGGCGCGGATATCGCAGTGGGCAGCCTGATCAAGAACCCCGGCGGCGGCATTGCTCCCACCGGCGGCTACATCGTGGGTCGCAAGGATCTGGTGGAACTGTGCGCTTACCGCCTGAACGCCCCCGGCCTTGGCAAGGAGTTGGGCTGCACGCTGGAGACCCCCCGGAATATGTATCTGGGCTTCTACTACGCCCCCGGTGTGGTGTGCGAGGCCATTAAGACCGCCATCTACGCCCAGTGTATGCTGGAGCTGCTGGGCAAAAAGCCCATCCCACGCTACTGCGAGGCTCACAACGATATCGTCACCTGCTTTGATGCCGGTACGGCAGAGGCGCTCATCGGCTTCTGTCAGGGTATTCAGGCTGCCAGCCCCGTGGACAGCTACGCCGCCCCGGAACCCAGCCCGGAGCCGGGCTACACCGACGAGGTGGTCATGGCCAGCGGCAGCTTTACGCAGGGCAGCACCATCGAGCTTTCCTGCGACGGTCCTCTGCGCGCCCCTTATACCTGTTATTTGCAGGGCGGCTTGAACTTTGCCGCCAGCCGCGCCGGTGTGCTGCTGGCTGTCCAGAAAGCTTATTTTAAGGAGTAATGTTTGCCCTGCGGGCAGGATATCATTATAACAAAAGGAGCTATCGCACAACACGCTGCGATAGCTCCTTTTTTCCCTCTATACACAAAGTAACACACAAATAAACGCTTACACGGCACGGGCCTGCATGGCGGGGATCGGCTCGATCATAGCCGGGTGCATCCCCTCACGGTAGTCCAGATCTCCCTGATCCAGACCACGCAGCAGCACCTCTGCGGTAGCAATGTTGGTGGCAATGGGTACGCTGTGCATATCGCACAGGCGCAGCAGATTCTGTTCGGTCAGGCTGGCGGCATCGGCCTTCAGCGGGTCGCGGAAGAACAGCACCAGATCCACTTCATCACAGGCAACGCGGGAGGTGATCTGCTGTACACCGCCCAGCTTGCCGGAAAGGTAGCAGTGCACCGGCAGACCGGTAGTCTGGGCAAGCATCCGGCCGGTGGTACCGGTGGCGATAACATTATTGCGGGAAAGGATGGCACTGTAAGCGGTACAGAACTGCAGAGCCAGTTCTTTGCGGGAATCGTGGGCAAGAATTGCGATCGTCATAGGATGCTCTCTCCTTTACTTATTTTTACAATGCACCAGTTATGATGTACGAATTTTGAAATCCTGTGAAACGGGAGTGAAATCGATATCAAATCTTACACTATAGTTTTACCGCACAAAAAAAGCTCTGTCAAGAGAAAATTTTGCTTTTTTGACCTATAAAAACATAAAAGTACTACTTTTACATTGTGAGAAACGGCGAATTCTTGGATACATACCGCTATCCAAGAACGCTCGTTTTATGGGAAAGGTGAAAAATTTTTCAGTTTTCATATTCATTTTAAAATACAGTCCATCCCGGTAAAACAAAAATACAGGCCGAAGCAGCTTGCATCGGCCTGTACAGGAAATTTTTTTCAACTGTGAAAAACTTGCTCTGCCGCGCCCGCAGGCCGGACAGAATTGTAAAAAAATTATGAAGAAGCCGGGGCAGGGGAGATCAGCGAATCTGCCCGTCACCGTGGATAACGTACTTGTAGCTGCAAAGTTCCTCCAGCCCCATGGGACCCCGGGCGTGCAGCTTCTGGGTAGAGATGCCCATCTCACAGCCCAGACCAAACTCGCCGCCGTCGGTAAAGCGGGTGGAGCAGTTCACATACACAGCGGCGCTGTCTACCGCAGCGGTGAACCGGTCGGCGTCTGCCTGCGTCTGGGTCAGGATGGCCTCGCTATGGCCGGTGGAGTGCTGCGCAATGTGGGCAATGGCCTCATCTACACTGTCCACCACCTTGACGGCAAGGATGTAGTCCAAAAACTCGGTGTCAAAGTCCGCAGGGCCGGCAGGCGTGCCGGGAATGATGGCGGCGGCGCGTGCGTCCAGCCGCAGCTCTACCGGCAGCTTGCCCGCAGCCACGCGGTCGGGGCCAAGACGCTGTGCAAGCTTGGGCAGAAACTCCTGCGCAATGGCAGAGTGCACTAGACACACCTCCTCGGCGTTGCACACGCTGGGGCGGCTGGCCTTGGCGTTTTCAATAATATCCAGCGCCTTGGCCTGATCAGCGGTGTCGTCCACAAAAATGTGGCAGATGCCGGTACCGGTTTGGATGCAGGGCACCTTGGCGTTTTCCACGCAGGCGCGGATCAGCCCTGCGCCGCCCCGGGGGATCAGCAGATCCACATAGCCCACGGCGGTCATCAGGGCGTTGGCAGAGGCGTGGGTGGTGTCCTCGATCAGGCAGACCGCGTTTTCCGGCAGGCTGTTCTCCCGCAGTCCCTGCCGCAGCGCCTGTACAATGGCGTTGGCGCTGCGCCATGCCTCCTTGCCGCAGCGCAAGATGCAGGCGTTGCCGCTCTTGATGGCAAGGGCGGCGGCATCGCTGGTCACGTTGGGACGGCTCTCGTAGATGATAGCAATCACACCCATGGGCACGGCGGTCTTTTCGATCACCAGCCCGTTGGGGCGCTCCACCCGCTTCAGCACCCGGCCCACCGGGTCGGGCAGGGCAGCGACCTCTTCAATGCCCTTTGCCATGGCGCGGATGCGCTCCTCGGTCAGGGCAAGACGATCCAGCATCACCTCGCTGATATGTCCCTTTGCAGCGGCCATATCGTCGGCGTTGGCGGCAAGGATAGCCGTCATGTTTGCCGGGCTGCACAGCTGCGCAGCCATACTGCACAGTGCCTGTGCGCGGCTGGCGCTATCAGCCAGTGCCAGCGCAGCCTTTGCCCCGCGGGCGGCTTCCAGAATTTCCTGTGTGGTCATAGCTCAAACCTCCTGTGTGGACAGCACGGGCTGCTTGTGCCCGGCAAAACGGGTGCCGATGGGCTTGCCCGCAGCGATATCATACAGCAGTTCCGGGTGTGCGCCGTTGGCAATGACCATATCTGCGCCGCTGCCGGTCACCATGCGGGCAGCCCGCAGCTTAGTGGCCATGCCGCCGGTGCCCAGTGCGGAGCCTGCACCGTCTGCCAGCGCCATCACCTCCGGGGTGATCTCCTCCACCAGCGGGATCAGTGCCGCATCCGGGTGGGTGTGGGGGTTCGCAGTGTACAGGCCGTCGATGTCGCTCAGCAGCACCAGCAGATCTGCATGGATGCAGCAGGTGACGATGGCGGCCAGCGTGTCATTGTCGCCGATGGAGGTGATCTCATCAGTGGCAACGGTGTCGTTCTCGTTGATGATGGGCAGCGCACCCAGCTCCAGCAGCCGGGTCAGGGTGTTCTGGAAATTCAGCCGCCGTCCTTCGTGCTCCACATCCACGCCGGTGAGCAGGATCTGTGCCACGTTGTGGTTGTAGGCGGTGAACAGGCGGTCGTAGGTGTACATCAGCTCACACTGGCCCACCGCGGCGGCGGCCTGCTTGGATGGCATATCACTGGGCTTTCCGGGCAGATTCAGCTTGCCCACGCCCATACCGATGGCGCCGGATGAGACCAGGATCACCTCATGGCCCGCATTTTTCAGGTCGCTGAGGACCTTGATCAGGTCCTCCACATGGCGGATGTTCATCCGGCCCGTGGCGTGGGCCAGGGTGGAGGTCCCCACTTTGACTACGATTCTCATGTACAAACAGCCCCTTTCCTGTGGAGCGGTCCGCCGGGGGCGGCCGTCCGGTCACGCCCGGTCACTTGCCCAGGGCGATGGTCTTTTCATAGGCGGCGATGACCGCTTCTATCACCGCGGAGCGGAAGCCCCGGTCCTCCAGGGTGCGTACGCCCTGGATGGTGGTTCCGCCGGGGGAGCACACTCCGTCCTTCAGCTGGCCGGGGTGGGCGTGGTTCTCCAGCATCAGCTGTGCCGTGCCCTCCACCATCTTAGCCGCATAGGCCAGGGCCTTGTCCCGGGGCAGGCCGCAGGCCACGCCGCCGTCCGCCAGGGCCTCGATGAACACGGCGCAGAATGCCGGGCCGCAGCCGGAGACCGCACTGGCCGCGTTGAGCCGCTCTGGGTCGATCCGGTCGATCATGCCGGCGGCGGACAACAGGGTCTGGAAATCGGACAGCTCCTCCTCGGTGGTGTCCACCCCATAGTACTGCACTACGCCTGCACCCACCGCCACCGGGGTGTTGGGCATCAGGCAGATCACCGGATATGCACCGCCCGCCATCTCCTGGATGCGCCGGGCGTCCAGCCCCGCGGCCATGGAGGCCAGCACGAACCGGTCCTTCCGCGCCGCCAGCACGGGGCCGATCTTCTCCATCAGCCCTGCCACCATATAGGGCTTCACGCCCAGGAAGATGTAATCTGCCTCAGCGGCCACCGCCGCATTGTCCACAGCCCGGCAGTCCAGCTCCTGGGCCAGGGCCTCCGCTTTGGCGGCGGAGCGGTTCGCCAACAGGATCTCTCCGCCGGACAGCCGCTTGCGGGCCGCCCGGGCCAGGGCGCCGCCCATATTTCCGGTGCCGATAAAACCAAATGTCGCCATTGTGCATCAACCTCTTTTTTCAAATCAGAATCAGATGTTCAGCTTCGCTTTTTTCCGCAGCACCATCCTGTCGGACCCAGGGCCGCGCCGCCCAGGATCACCAGTCCGTAAACAGCGCAGGGAAGGTACAGCTGCACCAGTGCTATTCCGGTACCAGGCCCGCCGGAGACAGTGCGCATCTGCAGGTACAGCCCCATCGCCGCAGCGGAACAGACCGCCGACGGGATGCCCAGCGCCTGCTTCAGGTGTCCGGCGGGGATGAGCAGCACGGTCGACAGAAGCGCTGCAGCCAGCAGGGAGAGAATGATCGCCGCCATAGAGACCATCCCCTCTTGGTGTTTTAACTTCCGGCAGGCGCTTACCGCACCTGTCCCTCACCGTAAATGACGTACTTGCAGCTGGTCAGCTCCTCCAGTCCCATGGGGCCCCGGGCGTGCATCTTCTGGGTGGAAATGCCGATCTCCGCCCCCAGACCGAACTCGCCGCCGTCTGTGAACCGGGTGGAGGCGTTGACGTACACCGCCGCCGCATCCACGTGGTCCAGGAAGTGCTGGGCCTTGAAGTAGTTCTTCGTGATGATGGCCTCGGAGTGCTGGGTGCCGTGGGCATTGATGAAATCGATGGCCTCATCCATGCCGCCTGCCGTCTTGACAGCCAGGATGTAGTCATCGTACTCGGCGTCCCAGTCGCTGTCTTCTGCCGGTACCGCCCGGGTGCCCAGGATCTCCAGGGCCTCCGGGTCCGCCCGCAGCTCCACGCCCTTCTCATCCAGAAGGGGAAGGGCCTTTTTCCAGAAGTCCGCCGCCACGTCCCGGTGGACCAGCACGCACTCCACGGCGTTGCACACAGAGGGACGGGAGCACTTGGCATTGAAGAGGATGCTGGCACCCATGTCCAGGTCTGCCTCATCGTCGATATAGATGTGGCACACGCCCTCGCCGGTGCGGATCACTGGTACGCTGGCCTCCTTGGCCACGGCCCGGATCAGCCCGGCGCCACCCCGGGGGATCAGCACGTCCACATAGCCGTCTAGGTGCATCAGCTCATTGGCGGTCTCGTGGCTGGTGTCCTGTACCAGGGAGATGCAGTCCTCCGGCAGACCTACGGACCGCAGGGCCTGACGCATCAGCTCCGCCACACAGCGGTTGGAGCGGATGGCCTCCTTGCCGCCTCGGAGGATACACACATTGCCGGACTTCAGGCACAGCGCCGCAGCGTCTACGGTGACGTTGGGCCGGGCCTCAAAGATGATGGCGATGACCCCCAGGGGCACCCGCCGCCGGCCGATGATAAGGCCGTTGGGCCGGGTTTCCATCTTGTCCACTCTGCCGATGGGATCCGGAAGGGCAGCCACCTGCCGCACGCCGTCCACGATGCCTGCCACCCGTTCCGGCGTCAGGGTCAGCCGGTCCAGCATGGCGGGGCGCATCCCCGCCTCCTTCGCGGCGGCCACATCTTCTGCGTTGGCGGAGAGCCACTC
>ERZ1027013.725-NODE-725-length-11394-cov-4.583208_pt1 | contig 11394 bp, 10 predicted proteins | sample MGYA00519446_ERZ1027013 | MGnify/ENA primary metagenome ERZ1027013 (study PRJEB26926, sample SAMN06164699) | human gut metagenome | biome: ENVO:00009003; feature: ENVO:2100002; material: ENVO:00002003 | host: Homo sapiens | place: USA | collected 2012 ... | reverse complement strand
TGTATAAGAGACAGGTGTATTATGGACTATCGGCACTTGAAGTATTTCATGGAAGTAGCGGAAGAAAAAAGTTTCAGCAAAGCGGCGAGGAATCTTCATATTTCCCAGTCCGCCATCAGCCGCATGATCAAATCACTGGAAGATGAATTGGGGATCATCCTTTTTATCCGCAATGCGAAGACAGTCGAAATTACTGCGCCGGGAAGCATCTTCCTGAACTACGCGAAGCGCTGCCTTTTCGCTTTTGAACATTTAAAGAGCGACTTTGAAAATGAATTCAATCTGAAAAAGGACACGATCCAGATCGGATTGCCGCCGATTACGGACGCGCATGTTTTCGCCAAGCTCCTGGGCGAATTTAAAAAAACCTATCCGCAGATTTCCATTGAGCTTTACGAATACGGCTCCAAGGTAATCGAGACCTCCGTGCAGGAAGGACGCATTGATGTGGGCATCATCTGCACCATTCCGAATAAAGATTTTGAATCATTCTTCCTGTCGGATGATAAAATGTGCGTCGTCATGCCGAAAGGTTATCCGCTGGAAGAGAGAAAAGAAATACCTATGAAACTTCTTGCCGATTATCCGCTTGTCCTCTATCGCGATGATTTCAATTTACATGATGATATCCTGTCGAACTGCAAGAAGATCGGATTTACGCCGAAAATTGTTTTTGAGACGAGCCAGCGCGATCTCATGCTCCAGACCGTTTCCTCGGGACTGGGAGTGGCGATCCTGCCAAGCCGCCTTTGTCCGCTAAACAGTGCAGATGGAAATATAGCCGTCCGCCCGCTGACGGAACCGAAAATGACCCACCACCTGTATGCGATTTGGAAGAAAGGGCGTTACCTCTCCAGAGCGGCCCGGTTGTGGATTGAATTTACAAAAGATCATTTGACTCTTCTCAATAAAGAAAAACTTGATGACGAAATAAGGGGATAATTTTCGTGGACAGGTGGAAAGAAAAACTTTGTCTGGAACATACTTGGTATCTTTATCTGTGTGTTTTTCTCCTTCTTGCTTTCATTTCATGGCAGCAGTCCCTTATTGCGGATCTGCAGGAACGGATGATGAATGTGGAGGCCAGCCGGTATGATGACCAGCTGAACAATATCGAATGGGCGGCGACACTGGCACTGGAGCAAAATAAAGAACAGCAGAAGGATATTTATTCTCTTCAGAAAGCCAGCGCGGATTATCAGTTCCGCATCATGGAGCTGGAATGGGATGTGTATGACAAAAGATAGTATGAAGCGGCGGCTTTTCCGGCTGCCGTTTTATATTTCTACTGGAAGTTTATTTTTCCGCCTTATGAAACAGCGGGACATAACTGCAAAAACTTAAGGTTCGTGATACAATAAATGACGACTGTAATTATTTATCAATAATGTATTATTTGCTTTGGCGACGGGAGTTTTTATGCTTGGACAAATACAGGGACTGCTGATGACAATGCGCCTTTGGGATGCGCTGGATATACTTGTTGTCGCGTTTTTCTTTTACCGGATGTATATCCTTGTCCGTGATACGCGGGCGACCGCTCTTTTGAAGGGGCTCGTGTTCCTCGGACTTTTCACATTGTTTGCAGGCTGGCTCCAGCTCCATGTAGTCAGCTGGATACTCGATAAACTTATGACAGTGCTCATTGTCGCGCTCCCTGTGGTATTCCAGCCGGAACTCCGCCGTGCTCTGGAACAGCTTGGCCGCGGCAAATTTTATATTTCTTCCCGCATCATGGATGAAGCGGAATTAGATGCTGTCATTGATCATGTGGTGGAAGCGACGATGACCATGGCGAAGAATAAAGTGGGCGCGCTTATCGTTTTTGAAAGGACAGTAGGGCTTGACGACCGTATTGATACAGGGATCCGTTTGGAGGCCCTCGTGTCAAAAGAGCTTCTTGGAAATATTTTTATCGTAAATACACCGCTCCATGACGGCGCCGTCATTATCCGCGACAACCGCATCATGGCGGCAGGCTGCCTTTTGCCGCTTACCCGTGACAGGAGCCTCTCCTCTGAACTGGGGACACGCCATCGCGCGGGAATCGGCATGTCTGAACAGGCGGACTGTGTCGTGGTCATCGTCAGTGAAGAAACGGGAACGGTTTCCTATGCTTACGGCGGCCATATTTACCGCCATCTCGAAGAAGACGGCTTGCGGAATATCCTGCGGAACTTCCTTGTGCAGGATAAAGCGAAAGGCGTCGGTAATGTATTGCAGAAATGGAGCCCGCTGAAATGAAATATACGAATCTGCGGTGGTGGCTTCCTAAATTCCTCTGCCTCATGGCGGCATTTGCTTTCTGGGTATATGTCATGAATGAGCAGAATCCTCTTGTGGAAAACTCTTATACCGTTCCGGTCGAAGTGCGTAATTTGGATCGTTCTCTCGTAGCCCTTAATGTACCCCAGAGGGTGAAAGTGAAGATCCGCATGAACCGCAGCGATCTGGTCAGCATGCGGAGTGATAATATCAAAGCCTATGTCGATCTTGACGGATTTACGGACGGCGATTATCCGAACACACCCATCCATATTTCCGTACCGGGAAATGAAACGGTGATTTCCCAGGATCAGACATATTTCGATTTATTTATCGACACCTATGCAGTGAAATCGCTGCCGGCGCAGGTGGAATTTATCGGAGCGCTTCCGGCAGGTTTCAAGGCGGAGCGGAAATCCACGACGCCGGAATATATTACTGTCGCGGGAGCCAGCAGCCGCACGGCTCTTGCCGACCGCGCCATTATCTCTGTCAATGTGGCGGGGAAAACAAAAGATTTCGACGAGTTTGATGCGGTGAATATTCTTGATGCAGATGGAAATACGGTAACGGGGATTGACATCATGCCTACCCGTGTCCGTGTTTCCGTACATATGTCGGAAGACCAGAAGACGGGAAATATTCCTTTCAAACCGATAGTAAAAGGGGAACCGGCAGAAGGATACAAAGTCTCTGAAATCACGGTGACGCCGCCGGTGGCCACTGTCAAGGCACCGGAAAGCTATTTCGATAAAAATACGGTGGTGGAACTGGAAGAAATCGATATCACCGGAGCAAAGGAAAGCGTTACCAAAAAGATTGACATACCGAAACCGGAAAACGGTATGATTATTCCCGGAGCCGTTACGGTACATGTGAAAATAGAAAAAGAATAAACGGCTTGACGGGAAAATATATTCGCTGTATCATTTGAAAATTGCAGTGCAAAATAGTAAGAAATCAATCGCGGAGGATTTAGAATGGTCACATTGTTCGGAACAGACGGCGTACGCGGCGTGGTAAATTCCACACTCATGCCCGAATTAGCATTCCAGCTGGGGCGGGCGGCAGGCGCCTATTTCTGTAGGGAGGAAGGAACCCATCGCGTGCTTATCGGTATGGATACAAGGATTTCAGGAACCATGGTGGCAGCCGCTTTATCGGCGGGGCTGTGCGCGTCGGGGGTGAATGTGGACTTGGCAGGCGTGATTCCCACACCGGGTATCGCATACCTGACACGGACAGAAAACTATGATGCCGGTGTCGTTATATCTGCTTCCCATAACCCGTTCCCCGATAACGGAATCAAATTTTTCGACAGGAACGGGCATAAACTGCCGGATCAGGCGGAAGAAGAAATAGAGAATATCCTTCGCCATGACGAAGAACTGGCACGGCCTACCGGCGAAAAAGTCGGATTTATCCGCCACCGCAACGAGCTTGCGTGGAAATATAAAAATTATATCCTTTCCACAGTGAAAGGGGATTTCAAAGGGATGAAAATCGTAACGGATTCCGCCAACGGCGCCGCCAGCGGATTCCTTCCCGACATCCTCCGTGAACTGGGTGCGGAAATAACCGCCCTCTACTGCGAACCGAACGGCGTGAATATCAATAAAGACTGCGGATCCACTCACATGGAAACCTTACAGAAAATGGTCGTCGAAATGGGGGCGGACTGCGGTATTGCCAATGACGGCGATGCGGACCGCTGTCTTTTCGTCGATGAACAGGGAGATATCATGGATGGCGACCATATCATGGTGATTAACGCCCTGCGTATGAAGAAAGAAGGGCGGCTCAATGCGAATATGGTCGTAGGCACTGTCATGAGCAACCTGGGCTTCGGCAAGGCGCTGGCGGAACACGGATGCCGTACCGTGGCGACCAATGTAGGCGACCGCTACGTGCTGGAAGAAATGAAGGCGCACGGATACTCCCTTGGCGGTGAGCAGTCGGGACACATTATATTCCCTGAATTTAATACCACCGGCGACGGTCTTATCACGGCCATGCAGACGCTTATGGTTCTCCGTGACCATGACGGCCCCCTTTCTGAATTAAATCATCTCATGACCACCTATCCCCAGCTGCTGAAAAATGTAAAAGTGTACAGCAAGAACGGATGGGAAGAAAATGAACAGATCCGGGCAGCTGTCGCGGCGGCAAAAGACGAACTGGGAAATGACGGGCGTATCCTCGTCCGTGCGTCAGGCACGGAACCTCTCATCCGCGTCATGGGAGAAGGCAGTGATAAAGACCGTCTGGAACGGGTGATTGATGACATTGTTTCCGTAGTAGAACAGGAACTCGGAGAAGAATAAATGCAGATTTGGTGAACATATATTTTGTTTCTTTGTATTTACACTGTCATACTAAAAATAAAAAATGGCTGATCCGTGCAGACCGCTCCTGCGTGGAAGAAGCAACAAAAATACCATTGCTTTCCTGAAGTACCAGGGGGCAGTTGTCTCTGCGAAATAGGAAAACAATGGTATTTCTGCATGTAAGAATAACTTTGATTTCTCTATGCTTTTTTCCGATTTTCATCTTTTATCCGTTAATTTAGTCTAATCAGATGCGACTAATTCAATACTTTTTTGTATATTTGCAGGGTCAGATATGAAATATAAGGATTCACGATGCTATTTTATAGAGGAACGTGATGCTGATTTATTGAGGGCTTACAAAGAAATTATTAATGTAAGAGACAATATCAGACTCTCAGAGATTGAGGAAAAGCTAGCCCAATCTCCGAGCAGAAGATTTTGGGTTTCAGAAGACCGTGCTTATATAGTCATATTAGACTTACTGAAAGGAAAACCTCTTAATAACATGATTCCTACCCGAAAGGAAATGTATCAGGAGATTTTCAGACGATTCCAGATTCATAAGAGTAATGAGCCATATCTCAGTAATATGGATATTATCAAACGTGTATGTGCTGAAAAAGCACCCAGTTTCTATTTGACTCCTCAAAGCATACACGTAATTCTTAGCAGGGTGAGAAAGGAGGAGAAACAAAGATGCTACGATATACGAAAGAGAAGATTGCGCTTTATGCTGGGTACATTATAATAATGTGTATCACTTTTCTTGGATATGATGGCATGGGTCTCTTTGACGATTGTTCTATTCAGAACCGACTAAGCTACCCTTTCTTTCATCAGAACATCTTTCATGCTGCCATCAACCTTTATGTTTTCCATCAATGCTACCGAGCCATCCCTTGTGGCATCGGTCACTTGGTGGCATTCTATCTCATAGCCATCAGCTATCCTTTTGCATCATCCGTACCAATCATCGGTCTAAGCGGCTTTATCTATGCTTACATGGGCTTTATCGCCCCCTACGTGGAGAATAAGGTAAGATACAATCTCACCATTCTCCTATATATCTGTGTTGGAATCTTCTTCCCTTGCATGGCAGTTGGAGTCCACATCTATTGCTATGTACTTGGTCTGTTGTGGGGATATTTAAATGCACCGCTATGCCAAGACAAGTAACCGCCAAACTGACTGATGCTGTAGACAAACATGTGCTTGGCATCCTGAAAGAGAACGAGAAACGAATCAAGGAAATCAACACGCCATTCAATCCTATCAAGGGTGAAGGTTGTGGAGATAAGCGATTCCTGCTCTTCCTTCCTGATTTCCCGATTCAGAGACAGCAGCTTCCAGTTTCGATGAAGAAGATTACGCTTGTCAAGATGCTCATCGAGTTCGGTAGCTGCAAGGCGGTAATCGAGGAACTGCACAAGGATATAGACGAACCATACGACCTAGAAGAAGAGATTGAGCAACTGGTGGAGCAGTTTACTCGCATCAGAATGAAACACGACCCTTTCTTCTTCTTTGCCACATTCATCTATATCAAGCCGAAAGGTGGAGGTCTCCCCTTCCGTTTTGTGCTCAGAAGACCGCAGCGAAGACTGCTCAGGTGGCTGGAGGAGCGAAGGAAGAAGAATCGCCCTATCCGTCTCATCCTGCTGAAAGCCCGACAATGGGGAGGTTCTACGGTTATTCAGATGTACTTCCTCTGGCTGCAACTCATGTGGCAGAAGGGTCTAAACTCGCTGATTATTGCTCAGGTCAAGGACACCGCAGAGACCATCCGAGGAATGTTTGATGAAGCGTTGAAGGAATTTCCAACCAAGTTCCTGCATGAAATGGGAGAAGCATATTCTGAGAACGAACCGAAGTTTGTGGGATTTGGTACGTCAGGTAACGTGAAGAAGGTTCCTCAGCGATTCTGCAAAATCAAGGTGGGTTCTATGCAGAATCCTACTTCTGCCAATGGTGAAGATTACAACCTCATCCATTGTTCCGAGGTAGGATTGTGGGAGAAGACAGAAGGCAAGTCTCCTGAGCAAGTTGTTCAAAATGCAACCAATGGTGTACTCTACAGACCATACACCATGATAGTATATGAATCAACCGCCAATGGTACTGGAAACTTCTTCCATCAGGAGTGGCTGGCAGCAGAGAAAGGTGAATCTGTATTTGAGCCATTCTTCGTTCCTTGGTTCGAGATTTACGACCTCTACCATCTTGACTTCGAGAGCAAGAAACAGAAAGAGGAGTTCGCTAAATGGCTATACGAAAATCGTAACAACACCAACACGATGTCGAACCGTGAGGAGCCAGCCACATATCTTTGGAAGTTGTGGCAGATGGGAGCACCTTTGGAAGCTATCAACTGGTATATGGTAGAACGAAAGAAGTTCACAGACCATGGCGATATGGCTAGCGGATTCCCTTCTGACCCATTAGAGGCCTTCAAACACTCAGGAGCCAAGGTATTTGCAGAAGAGAAGGTTGACCAGTTCACGAAAGGTTGCCGAGCACCTAAGTTCATCGGTGATGTTTATGGTGATGGTTACAAGGGTAAGAAGTGCCTACAGAATGTACGGTTCTCGGAAGACAAGACTGGGCAGTTATGGATATGGAGTAAGCCTGAGTACTTTGACGATTGCAAGGTAACCAACCGCTATCTGGTTGTTGTGGATATTGGTGGTAGAAGTAGCAAGGCAGACTGGTCTGTTATCTGTGTCTTCGACCGCTATTGGATGATGGAAGGCGGCAAACCATACGTGGTAGCCCAATGGTACGGACATATTGATATGGACTTGCTGGCATGGAAGGCTACCCAGATAGCCAAGTACTACGACAATGCCCTGCTGGTGATTGAATCCAACACCTTGGAGACGAAAGACAAGGAGCACATCTTGGAAGGTGGTGACCAGTCTGAGTTCATCCTGAATCAAATCAAGGATGAGTACGATAATCTCTATGCTCGCAAGCAGAGCGAAGCAGACATCAAGGAAGGTCTGCCACGTAAGTACGGATTCCATACCAATGTGGCAACCAAGCCGATGGTTATTTCTGTACTGGTTCAAGTAGTCAGAGAACATCTATACGTTGAGCGAGACCAGCGATGCCTGAACGAGTTCCTTACCTACGAGCGTAAGAAGAACGGAGCATACGGAGCCATCGACGGAAAGCACGATGATTTGCTCATGACCAGAGCCATCGGACTCCACATCTGTTTCAATGAAATGGAAATGCCTAAGATGATTTCCATTCAGGCAAGAGTAATGAGAAGAAAGGTTTCTGTTTCGGCAGCAACCATCATATAGTTTCAAACAATAATAATTACGATTATGAAAGTAACAAAGATTTTCAAGCGCATCAAGTGCGAAATCATGTACCGCCAAGCTATGGCTAAGGCAGACTACGCATCCAAGAAGAACAATGGTGAAATCTTCTACGTCCTTCCTACGCAGAAGGGCAACCTCATGATTATGAACCGCTCACTCTTCGAGGCATTCAAGAAAACCAAACTGGTAGACAACGACATAAAGGTCAGAGACCTCTTCAAGGATTGTGTCTATCATACCAACTGCAAGAGTGAGAAGGGAAAGCGCAGCCGCAAGCGCAAATTTCTCAGATGGAAGGGCTTAATCTAAAATTTTTCTGCCCTAAATAAACGGATAAAAGATAGGTAGAGAAAATTCTTCCTATCTTTGTCTATTATTAATAATGTATACGTATATGGATATTTATAAGATTGTTAAAGGCAACAGCTTCGACCTTTTCATTAAGCTACAGAAAGCCTACATCAGCAAGAATAAGCAGATGTTGGAAGATTTTGACGTGGCTGCCATCAGTAATCTAGAAGTACATCTTACTGATGCCTTTGGAGAGTGTGTAGCAAAAATGCCTTTTGTTCAGAGCGGAACAAATAATAGTGAAGTTGAACCGAGTGACATTTGTGTCAAGTTCCCACCATTTCTAGATGAAGGACTATATGGCATTACCATTCGTGGCAAGTACAACGGAAACGACATCTGTAGCATTGAGCACAGCCTTTTCCGTATCGTGGAGCGAAATGGCAAGTCTCATATTCCTCTCGGCATCGTAGAAGGTGAAATGGGAGGTATGTACAATGCGAAGTACTGGATAGAACTGAACAATCAGAATGATGCTGATGTGGACGATACAAATGTATATCTGGAAGCGTCACCTTCTGTTATTGCTTATGATGTAAAAGAACACACCATTAAACTCTCATGGCAAATTAGGAAGAATGGTATTGATACTATTCCCGACAATATTAAAATTATTGACGGAATTAATGTCATTGAGCCTAAGACAACTGATACGTCAGTCAATGTTTCACGTTCACAAGTAGGTTTATACGCTTTTCATATCATAGTTACATTGAACGGAAAAATATATAAAGCAACTGCTTTTGTTATAATCGGTGCAAAGACTATGTATGGCGCATCATCTTTATCAGATGCAAACGAATTAGACCTATCTGTACTGAACGTAAGTAATACTTCTTTGGTCGACCAGACGATAACGGTTACTACAACAGATGAAAACGATGTAGTTTGGTTTATTTCAGACACTCCATTACAATTCATTCAGGGAAACATCGAAGCCGATTTCCACGAAACGGTTATTGGTGCATTATATTATTATAATTCAGACCCACTTATTGCTGGTGACAATACTTATACAATAAAAGAAAAATATGGTAAAATTAAGTAGTACGCTAGAATCTTCAAGAAAAGACAAAAGGCTAGCAAATTCAGATAATATATATGACAAGAAACTAGGCAAGATGCAGGAGGAAATCAACCAAGAGGTTTCTTCTCTATCTCCCGTTGACGAAGAAGACCTTACGAGGTCATACAATGATAAAGGACGTTCTGTAACCAAATTTGCTGACCGCTCATATTCTCCTCAGGATTTTAGTGGTAAAGGTTACAAGATTCTTCGTAAAAATATTAAGCCAGTCTCTCTTGCCGTAACAAAAATAATAGTATCATCAGTCCCAACATCAGATGGCTATATGTCTTTTATCATCAATGGTATAGAAAGCCATGTAGATGTTGTAACATCATCTGATACAACAACGGATAAAGTAGCAGATAAGATAGTCGCAAAACTTACTGAGACAATGATAGAGTATGAAGTATCAAAAGATGCTTCAACGATTACTCTTACCCGAAAGTTTGATGGCGTAATATCCAAACATTCATCTTTTAGTGCAGTTAGCACTGGTGCATCATGTTCAATTACTGATAGCACTAAGGAAGAGTTTCGAAACATTCTATCACCAAATATGATAAATCAGCCTAATACTATCTATGAGATAAGATATGATTTTGACTTGGATGGTGCTACACTAGAAATATATAATGGTTGTATTTTGGAGTTTAAAGGAGGAAAGCTTAAAAACGGAACACTAAAAGGTACAAATACCCAACTAAATGCTGCTCCTTCTTTAATATTCAATAACGTCACTTTTAATGGCAGATGGAGAATTTATAATTACTTCCCAGAGTGGTTCATTTCAGATTTTTCTGATTGTACAGATGGCATACAGCAAGCCATTGACTTTGCTTCCATAAATAATGGTGGAAAGATTGTTTTCCTATCTAGACAATATAATGTTAAATCCATACATACAGGGATTAAGACAAATCTTATAGGCTCTGGCATTGGTGCTACTATTATAAAACAGATAGAAGGCACAAATAAATCTCTTATAGATTTACCAGCGTCAAGTGCAGGTATACTTATTGCCAACATGACATTAAAAGGAAATAATGAAACAGGTTGTCATGGTATATCTAAAGTGGAAAAATCGTTTGGAGGGGAAAATCATGAATATATTTATAGTGAAGTGACAAGCTACGATGAACAAATAGCATTTCGATGGAGCACATTTAGAAATCTTGCAATATATAATTTTGACAGAGGTATATATATAACCAATAACTTTTTTGATTTCTATATTGAGAAATGCTCGATTGGATATAATAATATAGGTGTGGAATTTGATTGTACTGATTCATCAATTTGTGATACATATATTTTCAAAAATCGCGAATCTGGATTGTATTTAAGTGGGTCTAATAATAAGGTTATAAATATAAAGAGTATATATAACGGAAGAAGAGAAGGGTCAAAAGATAAATATGCAGCATTTTATGTTACTGGTGACAGAAACGCGTTGGTAGGTTGTGAATCACAAGATAACTTTTGTTCTGGCTTTATAGTTAAAGGTTATCAAAACATGTTTTCTGCTTGTATCAGCAATACAGATGGGTATAAGTACATAGATGATAATTCTTCTGAACACAAGCCTGACTCCAATGCTAACAATTGTGGTTTTGTATGTAATTATGGAAGAACTAATAATATATTCAGTGGATGTTTGGTAACAACATATATAAATGAATGTGCAATTTATGCAAACTTACTATCACAAGACGCTGCTTTTGAAGGGATTGATTGTGTTGCAGGAGATGGAACTTATCTAGAATTTAAGGAAATACCTTATAATTATATACATCACAATAATTGCGTACTTTCCAATTACACTATTACTAGTGATTCCAAGAACCTAGTAGCGGAAACGTGGGATGGAATAAATGTAGCACTGGATAAACCTATTAATATTAATAATATTACTATTGCTATTGTTTTCAATGTTGGTAATAGTTATGATCTAGATAAAGGTCGTTTACTAAAAATAGGTAATGGTTATGAATTGGTAGTAACCTGTCTCTTATACACATCTCCGAGCCCACGAGACCGAGGCTGATCTCGT
>ERZ1027013.714-NODE-714-length-11571-cov-14.807398_pt1 | contig 11571 bp, 13 predicted proteins | sample MGYA00519446_ERZ1027013 | MGnify/ENA primary metagenome ERZ1027013 (study PRJEB26926, sample SAMN06164699) | human gut metagenome | biome: ENVO:00009003; feature: ENVO:2100002; material: ENVO:00002003 | host: Homo sapiens | place: USA | collected 2012 ... | reverse complement strand
CGATCGTCGGCAGCGTCAGATGTGTATAAGAGACAGTTTACAAACGGAAGAACTTATTGTATAATTGATTTACTTGATTATAAAAATATGTGGTGAAAAAATGATTAATATTATAGAATCTGTTTACAACTTTTTGTGGGGCGATTTGGTTACTATCCCGATAGGAGGCGGCAGCAGTATAGGTCTTCCGTTATTGGTTATTCTGCTTATCCCCACGGGAATACTTTTTACAATAAAAACTAAATTTTTACCGATAAGAAAATTCCCCGATATGGTAAGGGCTTTGGGTGAAAAGAAAGAGGACAAGCGTACGCTTTCCACTTTCCAAACTCTTATTGTATCTACTGCTACAAGAGTAGGTATGGGCAATCTTGTGGGCGTAGTTGCGGCTATTTCGGTAGGCGGAGCAGGCGCTGTATTTTGGATGTGGGTGTCGGCCTTTCTCGGTGCGTCAACAGCGTTTGTAGAGAGTACTCTTGCCCAGCTTCATAAAAAAGAAGACAAGCTTTACGGCGGCTATCACGGCGGCCCTGCATATTACATACATGATTTTGCCGAAAAGAAGAGAAAAAAGAAATTAAAACATTCGGTTATTGCGGTTTTATTTGCAATTTCAGCGCTTATATGTTGGTGCGGTATAAGTCAGGTTATCAGCAATTCTGTTACCTCTGCTTTTGAGAATGCTTTTTCAATTAAGCCGATTTATACAACTATTGCACTTGTTGTTATTGCCGCAGTTATCGTTTTGCGCAAAAACGCAACTGTCAAGGTGCTTGATATTATGGTGCCTATAATGGCGGTATGCTACTTCGTAATAACTATTTTTATCATTATTAAAAATATAAACATTATCCCCGATGTTTTTGAAAGAATTTTTGAAGAGGCATTCGGTATCAGGCAGGTTGCCGGAGGCGGTTTCGGCGCTGTTTTGATGAATGGCGTAAAAAGAGGTCTGTTTTCAAATGAAGCAGGCTCGGGTTCCGCTCCGTGTGCGGCAGCTGCTGCTGAGGGTAAATCACCCGTTACAATCGGTTTTGTTCAGGTTCTCGGTGTAATAATTGATACAATTGTAATTTGCACCTGCACGGCAATGATAATGCTTTTGGTTCCTCAAAATCTTACTCAGGGTCTTGAGGGAATGGAACTTTTGCAAACCGCAATGAACTATCATCTCGGAGAATTCGGAACGGTGTTTATTGCAATAATTCTTGCGCTGTTCAGTTTCTCAACATTTATCGGAGTGCTGTTCTACGCCCGTTCTAATGTATCTTATCTGTTCGGTGAAAAGTGGAGTTTTCAGACGATATATAAGATAATCGCTCTTGTTATGCTTTTTATAGGCGGGCTTCAGGCATATACGGTTGTATGGGATTTAGGCGATGTCGGAATAGGACTTATGACAATATTTAATTTGATTGTTCTTATACCCATGTCTGGCGAAGCGATCAAACTTCTTGATGACAAGAAACTTCCTAAACGCAAGCGAAAAAATAAGTAATATAAAATTATCCCTCCCGACTAAAAGTCAGGAGGGATTTTTGTTGCTATTATAAAACCTTAATAGTTATGTGTTCGCCGTTTTCACCGTCAACACTTATTATTTCATTGTTTGCTAATTCGGGTGAGTCAATTACAGTGTGTATCTTTTGAACAGTATCATCGTCTAAGCCAAATGCACTTCCGAATTTCATTCCTAAATCAACCAATCCGAAAGGTATGTTTACTTCTGTTTTCTTTCCGTTTAGCTGTTCCACTGAAATGTTTATTTTCCTTTTTGTGCTTTTAATTTCAGCTTTTTGATTGCTCGCTTTTGAGTTTAATTCATCTGCGTTGCTTCTAAGCAGTTCATCAACAGTAACTGAGAATAAATCTGCAATTTTTACAAGTAAAGAAATGTCGGGGCAGGAATTTTCATTTTCCCATTTTGAAACTGCCTGCGCAGATACGCCCAATGCGTTTGCAAGTTCTTCTTGCGTCATATTTCTTTCTTTTCGTAAAGCAGAAATATTTTTGCCTATATTCATATTAAACACCTCTGTTTTTTCTAATGGCTTTTTGTTAAACATATTAACTCCTCCTTTTATCCTTGGTAAGTTAATTGTATAACGCTGCATCAGAAATTTTCAATTATCCATTGGTTGTTCAACTAAACAATTAGTTGATTTGCACCTCAACTGTCAGTTGATTACACTAAAATGATACCATAAACGCTTGCATTATTCAATTATTGAGTATTTTTTGTAATAAATTGACATGATTTTGCTTTGTATTATAGCGAACGATAACATCTTAAATATATTGATAGGCTGAAATGGATATGATATAATTTCATTGATTTATGAAAGGTTTTAATAATGGGGCAGAAATAGTATTTATGATAAAAATTATATTCGTATGTCACGGCAATATATGCAGAAGTCCGATGGCTGAATTTGTTATGAAAAAGTTAGTTGCCGATGCGGGTTTGGGCAATGAGTTTTATATATCTTCGTGCGCCACAAGCACGGAGGAGATATGGCACGGAGTGGGAAATCCGATATATCCGCCTGCCCAGCGTGAACTTAAAAAGCAGGGGATACTTTTTGACAGCGGCAAAAGAGCGGTGCAGTTAAAGGCAACAGATTACGGCAAATATGATTATATTGTTGCAATGGACAGTATGAACATTCGTAATATTATGCGAATAATTGATAACGATAAAGAAAACAAAGTTTATAAGCTTATGGATTTTACAGACCGTAGGGGCGATGTTGCAGACCCGTGGTACAGCAACCGATTTGATGTTGCTTTCAATGATATTTACGAGGGCTGCTGCGGACTTCTTAAAAGAATAAGGACGGAAGAATTATGATTTTATATTACAGCGGGACGGGAAACAGCGCATATGTTGCAAAAAGGATAGCAGCGGCGCTCAATGATGACTGTGAAAATCTTTTTGAGAGATTGAAAAACAACAACACAAACGAAATAAATTCAGACAAAGCATTCGTTATAGTTACGCCGACTTACGGCTGGCAGATTCCCCATATTTTGAGGGACTGGCTTTATGACACGAACCTTACAGGAAGCAAAGATATTTATTTCGTTATGACTTGCGGCGGTGAAATCGGAAATTCAGCACAATATGTCAGAAAAATTTGCGACTATAAAAATATGAATTTAAAGGGCTGTGCAGAGGTTGTTATGCCTGAAAACTATATTGCAATGTTCGGTGCGCCCGACAGGGAAGAGGCACTTGCAATTATAGACAAGGCTGAACCTGTTATAGACAGAATCGCAAAGCAAATAGCAAACGGTGAAATAATCCCCGACAAGCACTCAGGTATTATAGACAAGTTAAAAAGCAGTATTGTAAATGCTGTCTATTATCCTGTTTGTCTGCACGCTAAAAAGTTTACCGTGTCAGACGCTTGTATAGGCTGCGGAAAGTGTGCCGCTTCCTGCGTTATGAGCAATATTAAACTTGTGGACGGAAAACCTGTTTGGAATGATAACTGCACGCATTGTATGGCTTGCATTTGCGGCTGCCCCACAGAGGCGATTGAGTACGGCAATAAAAGCAAGGGACAGCCGAGATATATCTGCCCGAAATCTTAATTGAGGTTGCGCGCAAGCTGACAAACCCCAAATTCTGAAATTTTTTATTATTTTTGAAAGGATTGAATGATCTCATTCGTATTATAGATGAGTCGGCAAACGACTCTGATTATGAAACGGAGGGATTATTATGAAAAAATTTTTAGTTTTTGCAATAGTAGGCGCAATGATAATTTCAGGTTCAACAATAGGAGCGCTTGCCGCATCGGGCAGGAATAATTATGTTGACGCCGACAATGACGGAGTATGCGACAATTACGGCAGTTACAGTAATTTTGTTGAAGATAACGATGACGGTGTGTGCGACAACAATACCGACTGCGAAAATCAGCCGCAGGACGGAACTGGCAGGCAAAACGGTAAGGATAATTTAAATTCGTTACAGGGCGGTAATTATACGGATGAAAACGGAGACGGCGTTTGCGATAACAAATCCGATTGCCAAAACCGTCCGCAGAATGGTACGGGAAGTCAAAAAGGACACCAAAACGGCAGAAGAAAATAATTTCAGGGAGATAAGATGCGCAGTGAACAGGAAGTAAACAGAACTGTTGATTTATATGCAGACACAGTTTACAGAATTTGTATGCTTCATTTGAAAAACACCGCTGATACTGAGGATATATTTCAGGAGGTGTTTTTGAAATATGCACTGAGCAGTATTGATTTTGAAAATGAAACTCACGAAAAAGCGTGGATAATAAGAGTAACGGTAAATCAGTGCAAGGATTTGATTAAAAGTTTTTTCAGAAGCAAAACAGTTTCAATAGACCAGATTACTCCGCCGAGTTATGAGCAGACGGATGATAATTCTGATGTTTTAGAGGCTGTTTTAAGCCTGCCTGCAAAATATAAAAACGCAGTATATCTTCATTATTATGAGGGATATTCTGCTGTTGAAATTGCCGATATTCTTCATAAAAATGTAAACACGGTTTACACGCTGTTGGCACGGGCTCGAAAAATGCTTGAGAAAAAGCTGGGAGGCGATGAAAATGGAAAATAAAATCAAATCAGCTTTTGACAGCATTCACGCAGATGATGCTCTTAAATCTAAAACAGAAGATTATATATATACTAAAACAAACGGTTACAGCGGCAGAAAAAACACTGTGCATAGTCGTATTGCGGCGGCAGTTGTTTGCGCAGTAATTTTGCTTTTCGGAATAGGCGGATATTCGTCTTATGCCGTGCCCGTTTCGGCTGTTAGTATGGATATTAACCCGTCTTTTGAACTCGGTGTCAATATTTACGGAAGAGTTGTTGATGTTAAGGGTTATAATGATGACGGCGTTAAGCTTGCTCAGGAACTTGATGTTAAGGGATTGAGTTATGATGACGCAGTAAACGCCGCTCTTGATAATTCCTATGTGGTTTCCTGCCTTGAAGAGGACAATCTTCTTGAAGTAACTGTTTTAAGCGCATTTGAAAATAAAACTAAGGAAATGGAAGATTGTATTGCTTCCCAAACGGATATTCCGTCTGAAAATATCTACTGCCTCGGCAGTAATGAGGACGCAAAGACGGCTCATTCGCAGGGGATTTCTCTTGGAAAGTACAGGGCGTATCTTGAGCTTGCTCAAATCAATCCTGATATTACGGTTGAAGATGTTAAAAACTTTACTATGCGTGAAATCAGAGATATGATTAATGCCGAAAACGGTGAAAATACCGATAATTCCGAAGATGCAGGCGCTCAGGGTAACGGGCAAGGTAGTGGACAGAACAATTCGCAAAACAACGGTCAGGGCAACAAATATCAGTATGGCAAGAATAATTAAGAATCTAATTTGAAAAGAGAACAGTATGGATATTGAAAAAATACTAAAAAGCAACAAACCTTATAACGGTAATAATCTCAATATGCCAAAGCAGTTTAAAGCAAATGCTGAAAAACTTTGCATGGAATATAATCAGACAACCAGTGAGGACGGCGAAAAACGAAAAGAGATATTGCAAAAACTTTTCGGGACCTGCCACGAGCTTACTTTTATTGAGCCGCCTTTCAAATGTGATTACGGTAAAAATATTCATACGCACGGCTTAACGGTTATTAATTACAACTGCGTTATTTTGGACACTTCCCCTGTTAATATAGGCGCAAATGCTTTCATTGCTCCCGGCGTGTGCATTGCGTGCGCAGGCCATTCGATTGATGCAAGTCAAAGAGGAGCAGGCATAAGCACTTCAAAGCCGATTAATATCGGAAACGATGTGTGGATTGGCGCGAACGCCACAATCTGCCCCGGTGTAACGATAGGAAACGGAACGGTTATCGGTGCAGGAAGTGTTGTTACAAAGGATATTCCGAGCGGCGTTGTTGCGGCAGGAAATCCGTGCAGGGTTATAAGAAAAATAACAGAAAAAGATAAAATTAAAGATGAAGATATTTTATTCTGATTTAACAGAATTAAAATATTAATTAGTATGAAACCGATTCAGTTTTGACGCTGAGTCGGTTTTTATTTTGCTTAAAATTTCGAGTTATGGAAAAAATAATGGATATAGTATAAACGGAGGTTTTTATAATGAAAAAAATTATACTTATTATTTTATCGGTGTCTTTAATGATGCTCGGCTTTTCGGGATGCAGTAATTCTGAAAGCAATACTAATCAAAATTCATCTGATACGGCGCAGTCTAAAAAAGGCGAGATTGCCGTTTTATATTATACTTTCAGCGACACTTATATTTCCTCTGTCAGAACAGCGCTTGACAAAATTCTTGATGAAAGCGGTTTGAAATATAACGATTATGACGCAAACAATAACCAGACAACACAGACGGAACAGGTGCAGACAGCTATTGCGAAAGGTGCGTCCGTTCTTGTTGTAAATGTTGTTGATACGGGTTCGGATGATTCTGCTCAGAATATCGTAAACCTCGCCTCTGCACAAAATATCCCCGTTATATTCTTTAACCGCTCTGTTAATGAGAGCGTTGTTTCAAGCTATGACAAGTGCGTTTTCGTTGGCACGGATTATGAAATGGCAGGGCATATGCAGGGAGAGATGATAGCGGAATATCTTTTGAACGATTATCAGAAATATGATTTAAACAGCGACGGCAAAATCAGCTATGTAATGTTTAAGGGGCAGGAGGGCAACCTTGAGGCAATTGCAAGAACGCAGTACGCCGTTCAGGACTGTAACGCCGCTCTTACTGCGGCAGGCAAGCCAGAACTTGAATTTTATGACCAGTCAAATTCAAACGGCTATCTTGTTGACCAGGACGGAAACTGGTCGTCTGCGGCGGCAACAAACTATATGGGCACTATTCTTGCAAAGCACAGCACGGCAAATTCAAATATGGTAGAGCTTGTTATTGCGAATAACGATGAAATGGCGCTCGGTGCAATTTCTGCTCTTCAGAGCGCAGGCTACAACAAGGGCGAGGGTTCAACCGTGATTCCTGTTTTCGGTGTTGACGCAACTGACGCCGCAAAGGCAAAGATTGCGGACGGTTCAATGGCAGGAACAATTAAGCAGGACGGCGAATCTATGGCAACAACAATAAAACAGATTATAGACAATTATAACTCTTCAAACGGACCGTTTGACGGAATAGACCAGCAGAATATTGTGGGTTCGTGGAGAGTGAATATTCCGTATTCACCTTATACGGGAGAGTAAATTTACGGGTGGATTTTATGGTAAATGAAAATAAGAAACAGCCCGAAGCGCCCGTTCTTTTGAGAATGGAGAATATAACGAAAAGTTTTCCGGGAGTAAAGGCGCTTGACGGAGCACGGCTGAGTGTAAAGGCAGGCACGGTGCACGCTCTTATGGGTGAAAATGGAGCAGGCAAATCAACGCTTATGAAATGCCTTTTCGGCGTGTATTCAAAGGACGGCGGAAAAATCCTGCTTGACGGCAGGGAAGTAAATTTCAAAAATTCAAAAGAGGCGCTTGAAAACGGAGTTGCAATGGTGCATCAGGAGTTAAACCAAGCGCTCAGGAGAAATGTTAATGATAATATGTGGCTCGGAAGATTTCCAACCGTATCACGATTTATTCCGCTCACAAGCGAGAAGAAAATGCTGCAAAAAACGAATGCGGTTTTTAGCGAACTCGGAATAAAGATAAACCCCAAAGAGATTATGGGCAATCTTCCTGTTTCTCAGCGTCAGATGGCGGAGATTGCAAAAGCCGTGTCATATAATGCAAGGGTTATCGTATTTGACGAGCCTACTTCATCCCTTACTCAAACTGAGGCGGAGCGACTGTTCGTGATTATCGCTTCTTTAAAAGCAAAAGGGTGCGGCATAATTTATATATCCCACAAAATGGAGGAGATTTTGAAAATTTCCGATGAGGTTACCGTTATGAGAGACGGGAAATGGGTTGCAACAAGACCCGCAAAAGAGCTGACTATGAACGAGATTATAAAGCTTATGGTTGGCAGAGAACTTACAAACCGCTATCCTGAGCATAGAAATAAGATATACGGCGAATTTTTGCGAGTTGAAAATCTTACGGCAAGGTATTCTCATCTTTCAAATGTTTCGTTTTCAGCGTATAAAGGTGAAATCCTCGGTATTGCGGGACTTGACGCTTCGGGCAGAACAGAACTTCTTGAAACGCTGTTCGGAATTGCTCAGAAAAAAGACGGAAAAATATATCTTGAGGGAAGAGAGATAAATAATAAAAATGCCAAGGCGGCGATGAAAAACGGCTTTGCACTTTTGACGGAAGAACGCAGGGCCACAGGTATATTCTCAATTCTTAATATCCGTGAAAATGCAACCGTTTCAAGCCTTGACAAATATAAATCGGGCTTGATTTTAAGTGAAAGAAAAATGAGACAAGCCACAGACGGGATAATAAAAGCAATGCGAGTAAAGACCCCGTCGCAGGAAACGAAAATCGGCACCCTGTCAGGCGGTAATCAGCAAAAGGTTATTCTCGGCAGATGGCTTCTTACAGACCCTCAAGTTCTGCTGTTGGACGAGCCTACACGAGGAATAGATGTGGGCGCAAAATATGAAATCTATCAGCTTATCATAAATCTTGCAGAAAAGGGAAAAACTGTAATTATGGTATCATCCGAAATGCCTGAACTGCTCGGTGTCTGCAACCGTATTCTTGTTATGTCGGGCGGCAGGCTTGCGGGCGAGGTCAGCGCAAAAACGGCAACGCAGGAGGAGATTATGACTCTTGCGGCAAAATATGTTTGAGGAGGGCGATTATGCCTGAAATGAAAATGCTTAGCGGATTTTCTGAATTTTCAAAAATGAGTTTTAAAGAAAAGCAAAGGCGCATAAGCGATATGTTACTGAATAACGCAATGTATATAATCATTGCGATTGCCATTATATTTATAGCGGCAAAAGAGCCTGCGTTTCTTTCGCTTTCATCCATTGTGAATATAATTTCACTCACAGCGTCAAAACTGCCCATTGCCTTGGGAATAGGCGGATGTATAGTTTTGTCCGGCACGGATATTTCCGCAGGCAGAGTAGTTGGTTTGACGGCCTGCGTAGGTGCAACACTGCTTCAAATGGCGAATTATCCGAACAAGATGTTCCCAGAACTCGGAGTTATGCCGCTTTGGCTTGTATTCTTGATAGTTATTGCCATCGGTGCGGCAGTTGGCCTTGTAAACGGTTATTTTGTTTCAAAATTCAAACTTCATCCGTTTATAGTTACCCTGTCAACTCAGCTTATTGTATTCGGCGCTGTTCTTATGTATCTTATGATAGGTACTAATAACGGGCAGACTATTTCGGGTCTTGATTCATCATACACGGAGTTTATCAGGGGAACACTCTTTACCATCGGCGGAGTTGCCGTTCCCAAATATGTGCTTTATTCTCTTATACTCACAGTGATTATGTGGGTTATATGGAATAAAACAAAGCTCGGCAAAAATATGTTTGCAGTAGGCTCGAATGAAGAGGCGGCAAATGTTTCGGGTGTAAATGTGTTCAGAACGGTTGTTGCAGTGTTTGTGCTCGCAGGCGTAATGTATGGTATAACAGGATTTATAGAGGGTGCTCGAATTGCTTCCTGTTCTGCTAATACAGGTCTTACCTATGAGAGCGACGCCATTGCGGCGTGTGTAATCGGCGGCGTGTCCTTTGTAGGGGGAACGGGAAAAATAAGCGGAATTGTTGTAGGCGTTTTACTTTTACAGCTTATTTTTGTAGGGCTTAATTTTCTTTCTGTTTCTGCAAATATGCTTTATGTTATAAAAGGTGCAATTATCCTTGCCGCCTGCGCTGTTGATATGAGAAAGTATCTCTCAAAAAAATAAGTGCGGTTTATCGGTGGTGTATATGGAACAGAATAAAGAAAAAATCAGCGAAAATCAAAATGATTATCATAAAAAAGGCGGACTATATGCGAATATAAAAATGCCGCTGAAAACAGCAAATTTTCTTGTGTTGTCGGCGGCAGGTGCGCTTGCCGTCTGCCTGTTCGGTGCAATACTTTTATCATAAAAAAGTTTTGAATAAAATAAAAAAACGCCCATCTCTTTTGAGACGGGCGTTTATTATTGCCGTTAGATTGTAACTATTCCGAGCGTGTTGAGTACGGAACTTACAAGAATTGCGAAAATGCAGATAGGTGCAATCCATTTAACCATTACATTGTAAAAGCCTTTAACCTTGAACGGGCCGTTAAGCTCAATTTCATCTGTAATTGTTTTGGGTTTGATAATGAATCCAACCATAATACAGGTCATCATTCCAACTATCGGCATAAGCACGCTGTTTGAAATGAAATCAAGGAAATCAAGAATACCGAATCCCATAATTGTGAAATTGCTCCATACGCTGAAGCCGAGAGCGCAGAAAACGCCAATCAGCAAAGTGTAAACATAAACAAGAAGTGTTGCTTTCTTTCTGCTCATCTTATACTTGTCTGTAATACCGGCTACGATTGCCTCCATAACTGATACAGAGCTTGTAAGAGCCGCAAATAATACAAGAATAAAGAATGCTGAGCCTACAACAGAGCCGAAATCCATTCCGTTAAATACTTTCGGAAGAGTGTCAAACATAAGGCTGGGGCCCTGTCCGAGAGCGCTCTCGTCACCGCCTGAATAAACAAATACAGCGGGAACAATCATAAGTCCTGCAAGGAATGCGATAACGGTGTCAAATATCTCAATCTGTCTTGTAGATCTTTCAATATGGTCTTCTTTTTTTACATAAGAGCCGTATGTTACCATAATACCCATTGCAAGCGACATTGAGAAGAACAACTGACCAAGTGCGGCAAGTACTGTTTTAATGCTGAGCTTGCTGAAATCGGGTTTAAGGTAATAAATAACGCCGTCAAGAGCGCCGTCTCTTGTAACTACAAAAATGGTGAGGCCTATGGTGAGAATAAGCAAAATCGGCATAAGAAAACGGCTGAGTTTTTCGATACCTTTGTTAACACCAAGGAATATTATAACCGCCGTAGCCGTTGCGTAAATTACAAACCAAATTACGGGTTCAATAGGCTGTGAAATAAAGTTAGCAAAATAATTTTCTCCTGCCGCCTGTGAAACTGCGCCCGTTAGCATTGTGAAAGAATACTTTAATACCCAACCGCCGATTACGCAGTAATAGGGCAGGATAAGAATGGGTACAAGCGTTGTAAGAGCTCCAAGCCATCCCCATTTATTGTTTAGGGTTTTGAATGCCTCCATGGGGCTCTGTCTTGTTTTTCTGCCCATTGCAATTTCAGTTACCATTAAAGTGAAACCGAATGTAACGGCAAAAATAACATAAATCAAAAGGAAAATACCACCGCCGTATTTTGCGGCAAGGTACGGAAATCTCCACAAATTTCCAAGTCCGACTGCGGACCCTGCGGCAGCTAATACAAAGCCTACGCTGCCTGAAAAAGTACTTCGTTTAGCGTGATGTTTCATAGTAAAACCTCTCAATACTGATTAGTTGAAAAACTATTATATCAATAATTTGTCATTATGGCAATATTTCACGGCGATTAATGTCAAAATCTGTCTCTTATACACATC
>ERZ1027013.706-NODE-706-length-11623-cov-6.761238_pt1 | contig 11623 bp, 8 predicted proteins | sample MGYA00519446_ERZ1027013 | MGnify/ENA primary metagenome ERZ1027013 (study PRJEB26926, sample SAMN06164699) | human gut metagenome | biome: ENVO:00009003; feature: ENVO:2100002; material: ENVO:00002003 | host: Homo sapiens | place: USA | collected 2012 ... | reverse complement strand
CGCTGATTTTCCAGCCAATCGCTTCTGTATAGTGGTTCCACATCTGTGCATAGCGCCCGCCTGTAGCCACCAGCTCGTCATGATTTCCTTCTTCAATGAGATGGCCTTTTTCCACGACGATAATCTTATCCGCATTGCGGATCGTGGAGAGGCGGTGTGCGATGATAATAACTGTCTTATCCTGCATCAGCTTTTCAAATGCTTTCTGGATTAGGTATTCATTCTCCGGGTCGCTGAAGGCCGTTGCCTCATCCAACACGATAATGGGAGCATCTTTGATGATAGCCCGCGCAATCGCAATCCGCTGACGCTCACCGCCAGAGAGATGGATACCTTTGGAGCCAACCACTGTATGATACCCATCCGGCAGTTTGGAGATAAACTCGTGGCATTGCGCCGCTTTCGCCGCTGCGATTACTTGTTCCTCACTGGCCGAAGGGTTGCCCATACGGATATTATCCAAGACGCTCTGCTTGAACAGGAAAATATCCTGAAACACAAAGCTGACTTGGCGCATCAGATCGTCTTCTGCCACATCACGCACATCTACACCGCCAATGGTAATGCTGCCAGAGGACACATCCCAAAAGCGGGAAATCAGATTGGCAATCGTACTCTTGCCGCCGCCGGACGGGCCGACAATGGCTGTGATCTGTCCCTGCTTTGCTGAAAAAGATACATTTTCCAGTGCTTTCTCGGAATTATCCCCAGTGTAGGAAAAGCTGACATCATGGAAAACAACATCGTCTCCGACAGGTTTCTTAGGATGAGCCGTTTCCGGCATTTCTGGAATGTTCAATATCTCGTCCATCCTGGCCACATTCCCGTTGATCTGCATGAACGACTCTGAAATATACATGATTTTGTTCAGCACACCGGAAATTGCTGGTATAAAAAGCAGATAAAAGATAAAGGTCATCGCAAATCCGGCAAAATCATCTGTTCTGGTGCCAATCAGGATGCCCACAGGGACAAGGATCAGGTAAACATTATTGATGATTGTGGTAAAGGCAGGCATACAATTCTGCCAGCCCAGGGAAAACTTGAGAACCCATTCCGTATAGCCGGTGATTGCCTCTTTGAGTTTTTTGAACGAAGATGCCGTCTGGTTGAACGCCTTTACAACCGACATTCCCCGGACATACTCCACAGAAGCGTTGTTCATTTCCTCCAGGGCTTTTTGATACTTGCCCATGTTCTCTTTCATCTCGCGGCTACCAAAGCCAATGAACTCCGCAATAAACGCCAGAATGATACCGACCAGAGATGCAAGACCGAACCGCCAGTCAACAGCCAGCAGGATGATAACCATGACAATAGGGGCGGTAATAGAAGCAACAAAGTCAGGAAACTGGTGAGCAATAAAACCCTCCACGCTTTCAATATTTTCATCCATGATCTTGCGTAGGCGGCCGCTACCAATTGTCAAGTGATACCCAAGTGGGATTTTGGTAATATGGTCTGCAAAGAGAACTTTCAGCTCGTACAGTGTTCCAAATGCCGCCATGTGAGAGCTGAAAATAGCCAGAAAATACAACAGGATATTCGCCACGATTCCGGTAAGCGCCAACCAGCCATAATTCATGACCATTCCCATATCCAACTGGTCAAGATTCGGGAAAACACCGATAATTGAGCGGATCATGAAATAAATCGCTATGTACGGGATGAACGAAGCAATGGCCGCCAGTGACGAAAGAACCGCAGCTAAAAATACAAGGCTCTTTCTGTCAGAAGCCAATTCCATACATCGTGCCAAACCCGTCTTTGGCTTTGCCTGTTTCGACTTTGCATTTGACATAGCATGAACCCTCCTTAAATTGAAAAACGGCGAGGTTAGTAAATGCTAACCTCGCCGTTCATTCTACCAATCCTTGAAAGTATCTGCTACTCCATATCTCCGCGTTTAGACTTAAAATAGCCCAAAGATACCTACAAGTTCATGGATGCTACTTTGTCTTAAACAATGTCTGCCTTTGACTAGCTGTTTTTTCGATAGTCCTTTGGCAATATTCCATATACTGATTGGAACGCTTTCGCAAATTTACTTGCATTGCTATATCCCAGTTCCAAAGCAATATCACCGATTTTCATCTTATTTTCCGAAAGCCACTGGGCCGCTAAATTCATTTTATATTTTTTGAGGTATGCGTATGGAGTGTCCCCATATATATGGGAAAATATCAAGTGGAAAACCGATAGGTTCAAGTGTACCTCTTTCGCCAGCTGCTCCAGAGAAACTTTTTCATCCAGATGGGAAATGAGATATTCCCGGATCACTTTTGTCGCTTGTATCTGCTTCTTATCAAAATACTTTGAGTCGCACCCGTTAACCCGGGTAAGCTGTTCCATGTGGTACAGCAGTTCCAGGGCCTTAATTTTAAAATAGCCGGTTGTCTCCGCTTCGACGGCTGTATATAATTCTAAAAACAAGTGTTGCAATTGTGGTGGAGTATCGCTGACATACCATCGTGTTTCAAGTCCAAGTGTTGCGCCTATTTTATCAAGGTTGATGGGAATTGTCTGCATGATCCGGCGTGTTTCCTCCGAAAGCGCCTGACGGTCTATGACAAGACTGACGCCATAATACTTCCCCAAGGGAAAAGAAAATGAAGCCGGTAAATACGCTGTTGCTGCAATGCTAAAATAGCCCTTCGGTAAATATGCCACAGTATGATTGGTAAATTCACATTCGTACCGTCCGGTCTGGCAGTGAGTAACCTGGATAATATCTGGGTTGAACTTCTGGGCTTTCATAGATTCATCTGTTTCAAAATCGAGAAAGCAAAGTTGTATGCCATCAAACAATTTATAACTTTTAACGATACCACGACCATTACAGCCATAATCTACAACCATCTGATCTTCATTGCTCGTCAGCACTTTCGCCTGTGCGCCGTACCATTCTGGATTAAAATCGGTCCTCCCCATTATCATCACTCCGCAAAGTTAGTTTTGTCTTGCCCCGTATTATGGTAACATAAACTACCATATTCTTCAATAAAACCATCTCTTTTCTATTTATGATACAGCAAAATCTGCGGTATGTCCCCTTATTAGGAATATACCACAGATTTCTATTAGCGACAATTTCTTCGACCGATAATATGAACAATTTCCCTATTATATCACCCTCAATGGTCTCGAAGGATAGGCCGCCTTTTACTTGTTCTGTAACCCCGCCTTCATTTTCTGAAAACTGTTGTCGCTGATAGCGTGCTCCATGCGGCAAGCGTCCTGCTCGGCGGTCTTTGGCTCTACGCCTGCGTCTATCAGCAGGTGGGTGAAAAAGCAGTGCTTCTCATAGGTCTTTTCAGCAACATCTCGCCCCACATCTGTCAAGTGGAGAAAGCGATCCTCGTCCATCACAAGGAAGCCTCCATCTTTCAGGCTATTGACTGCATGGCACACGCTTGGTTTAGATACCCCCATGTGCCGGGCCACATCCACGGAGCGCACCATTCCTTTCTTTCTCTGGAGCACCAGTACAGCCTCCAGATAATCTTCGCCCGACGCATGAAGGCTGGGATTTCTTCTGTTTGGAGATTTATTTTTTTGTTCCATCATGGCCTCCGCTATAATGCGAGGGATAGGAGTAAACATTTCGCAGAATCCCCTCTCAAAAAATAAAATTATCCAATGCTCCATCCCTCGGCCTGTTCACGAATGGATATGAACCGCCGGTAAAGTCCTTCTTGCTGAACAAGCTGTTGATGCGTGCCCTTCTGTACAATTTCACCTTTGTCCACCACCAAAATCTGATCCGCGTGTTCAATCGTCGCCAGACGGTGGGCGATAACAATCACTGTTTTTCCAATGGTTAACTCGCTGATGGCCTGCTGGATCAGGTGTTCATTTTCGGGGTCAATGCTTGCAGTTGCTTCATCAAGGATAACGATATTCGCATTTTTCAAAATGGCGCGGGCAATAGATATGCGCTGCTTTTCACCGCCAGACAGTGTGGAGCCTCCCTCTCCAATCACTGTCTGGTAGCCGTCAGGCAGGGACATGATGAAGTCATGGCAGCGTGCTTTTTTGGCCGCCTCTATAATCTCATCCTGGGTTGCATTGGGGTTGCCGAAACGGATGTTGTTCTCAATGGTGTCGTGGAACAAATAAACCTTTTGAAAGACCATCGAAATATTGTGGAGCAGGCTGTCACAGGTCATGTCCCGTATATTCTCGCTTCCTATTGTTATCTCTCCGCAGTCCACATCATAGAAACGGGCAATCAGATTGCAGATTGTGGTTTTACCGCTGCCGGAAGGCCCTACGATTGCCGTGGTGCTGCCCTGTGGAATAGAAAAACTGATATTTTTCAGGACTGGCGTTTTGTCATAGGAGAAGGTTACATCATGGAAGGCGATGTCCGTATTCCGCAGGGGAATATCCTTTCCGTCCCTGTCGATGATGTCCGCGTGTTCGATGCCGTCCAGCTTGTTCAGGGTGGCATCAATGACCTCCAGCACATGGGCTGCGTTGTTCATGGCCTCCACACTTCCAAAAATCATAAAGGAGAACATATCCAGCATGAGCATGGTAGGAAGTTCCATACTGCCGTTATAGGTCAGCAGAGCGGCCACAGCGACAATGGCGATGGAGGCAGCTTTCAGAGAGAACAGGTGCAGGCAGTTGAAGGGCATATATTCCACTTCAATTTTGATGTTGATTTTCTTGCTGTCGCTATATGCTTTGCGGATACCAGCGATAGACACGCCCTCCTGCTTAAATGCTTTTACCACCTGCATCCCCCGCAGATACTCGATGGAGCTTTCCACCATATCGTCCTGTGCCTTTTGATGGATAGGCGCGTTTTTGCGGCTGCGCGCTTCCAGCAGGTGCAGGAAAAGGCCGGAGAGCAGGATACCGGCCAGCGCAATACCGCCAGCGAGAGGGCTGCAGCAGGCAAGAAACAAAATCAGGACGATGACGGTGATATAGCCGTTTACCACAGTGTTGACCATGTTCATAGCGAACATTTCCAGAAAGGAGAGGTCGGTTGTTGCGGCCGCAGACAGTTCGCCCATATTGTTTTTGCTGAAGAAGCCCAGGGATACCCGTTTCAAAATATCGCCAAGACGAACGCGCTCATCGGCGGTGGCCTCATAGCCGACGCTTTCCTGTGTCACAGCGCGAAGATAAGAGAACAGGTATCTGCCTAATACGGCCATTATCATGGCACCCAGCATCAGCCAAATGTCCCGAATCTCCAGAGGCTTAATACCGTTGAAGTCATCCAATACCGCACTTAATCCATACGCAGCCAGCATGATAGGGATTGCGGTAAAGATGCTGTGAATCAATGCGTAGATAAACCCAATGTAAATGCGCCGCTTATAGTTTCCTGTCCAGCGGATCAGCCGGTTTACAATGCGGAACATATCAGTTGCCCCCTTTCCCGGAGTTTGCAGACCAGTTCTGCGCTCCGATGTGTGCTTCCCACATATCCCGATAGAGCCGGTCGCCATTCAGAAGCTGTTCATGAGTACCGATGTTCTCTACCTGTCCGTCCTTCAAAACAATGATCTGATCGGCATTTTTTATCGTGGATAAGCGGTGCGCAATCACAAGGAGAGTTTTTCCCTTTGTCAAAGCTGCGATGGACTGCTGTATCTTTTCCTCATTCTCCTGGTCAGTAAATGCCGTGGCCTCGTCAAGAATAACAATGGGAGCATTTTTCAGCATCATGCGGGCGATGGAAATACGCTGCTTTTCGCCGCCGGACAGCCGGTTTCCGGCATCACCGGCCATCGTGTCGTAACCTTGTTCCAGCTTCTGAATGAACTCATCACAGCAGGCGGCTTTTGCCGCCGCATAGACTTCTTCATCCGTTGCCGTTGGATTACCCAGCCGGATATTCTCCTTGATGGAGCAATTAAACAGGAAGTTATCCTGAGTCACAAAGCTGACAAAATCCGCAAGCTGGGACAGCGGCATACTCCGAATATCCGCGCCGCCAATGGTGATCTGCCCATCGCTGACATCCCAGAAGCGGGCAATCAACCGGGCGATGGTAGATTTCCCGCCACCGGACGGACCGACAAGCGCCGTAAACTTTCCCTCTGGGATTGTCAAATTGATATGGGAAAGCACCTGCTTACCTTTTTCTCTATCGTAAGAGAAAGAGACATCCTGAAGCCGAATGTCTTTAGACTGTATCTGCACTGGGCTGCCGGTATCAGGCAGTTCCTCCACATGGAGCAGCTTATCTACATCATGGACTGCGTACTCAACCGTCTTTGTTTCATTGACATAGGTTGTAAAATTCATCAGTGGCCCTACAATGCCCAGGGACAGAATCAAGCACATCACAAGGTCCTGGGGGGCCAGGCTGCCATTCCAATAGAGGTACATTCCGATAGGGAGCGTTCCCAAAAAAGTAGAGGGAAGCACCGCGGAAATAAAGTTCATCAGCTTCCATGTGCTTTGATACCATTTGAGCGTATAATCCTTAAAGGACTGGACCGCTTTTGCAAATTTCTCATAGGAACTGGAGGACTGATTGAATGCCTTAATTACTTCGATGCCCTCCACATACTCCACAATCACGCCGTTCACATAGTTATTGGATTCCATGTAATCGGCATACAGTTTGTTAAAATTCTTCATCATCATGGCAAAAGCGATAAAAGCGAGAGGGACTGTTACCAGCATAGCCAGGGCCATGCGCCAGTCAATGCAGACCAGATAGATAAAGACCGCCGCAGGGAGCAGCAGGTTGGAAATGCACTCCGGGATCATGTGGGCCAGGGGCAGCTCAATCGTTTCTACCCGGTCTACCAATACACTTTTCAGTTTACCAACAGACTCTCCGATGACTGTCCCCAGCGGAGCTTTCATCAGCCGTTGGGCAAGGGTCAGACGGATGTTCTCCAAAATGGTGTATGCAGATATATGGGACAGGCTCGTTGAAATACCATAGAGCAAGAAGCGTATCGCATAAGCGCCAAGTCCGATCCAGCACCATTTCCAAACCTCTGCCATCACAGGTAAACCGCCGATGAAGATCGTGATGATTTGGTAAACACTCCAATAGGGTATCAGTCCTGCAACCACACTGATGACCGCGCACAAAACGGAGAGGATGATCTTTCCCCGGCATTGTGAAGCAAAGGAAAACACAATGGAGATCCAGCTTTTTTGCTTCATTTTCCTTCCTCCTGAAATAAAAATAGAGAGTATCAATCGCCTTGATACTCTCTAAGTATTACAGGTATTCCCTTTGTTTGCCACTCCACACAGGTGGTTTTTACTCCATTCAGATTTTAACTTTTCGATATTCCAGCGGGGTCTTGCCCTTTACCTTCTTGAACGCCTCGGAAAATTTGCTGGTATTCGTATAGCCGACTTTCCCGGCAATCACCGTGATCGGCTCGTCTGTCTGTGTAAGAAGGTACGCGGCAATATCCATACGGTAATTCCGCATATAAGTATAAATAGCCGTACCATACACGCCCTTGAAGCATTGCTTTAAGGCAGAAGTAGAGATGTCAAACTTTTCCGACAGTTCCTCCATTGTGAAGTGATGTTCCGGCTCCTCCGTCATAAATGCCATGATTGCTTTGACTTTCTCTACCTGCGTCTTATAGAAATAAGGGCGCTCTACACCTAAAATCGTAGGGTCTACTGTCTTGAGCGTAACCAGCAGTTCCAACACCTTGACCCTGAGATATTCTATACGGATGGTTTCCGGCACCTGATACAGCTCCGAAATCACATGATCGGGAACAGAATCTCCGTGCATGATGAAAGGGCGCGCTTTCAACGCAAACTGCTGTTCTATTTTCTCAAGGTCAATAGCAAACAGCGAGAGCAGATCACCAATTCCGGCAATCGCTTCCTCAACGGAAATCGTAATCGTGATTCCGTGGTAATGGCTGACCGGAAAACTACAATGATGATTTACCGTCACGGAACTGTCCAGCATAATATCTCCCGATGCGAGATATAGGTATAGGTAGGCCCCGTTGCTTACTTCCCATTCAATCCGCCCCTCCCGACAATGATGGATAGAGATATTGTGGGTGTTGTCAAACTGCCTTGACGGACAACTACCTATATGAAAATCGTTATACATGACGCCGATCCCCGGATACACCTCGTAAAAAGTAGCAGTACCATCGCCCGTTTCATTCTTCATCTTATAAACAGAGCAGGACTCATCCCGGCAGACCAAATTCATGTTTTGCTGCAAGAAAAACTGGTCGCTCCTGTTCAAGCTGCAATCACCTCGATCCGATAAAAAACTCCTTCAGATGCTGGATACCAATATTGTCGAGCGCGTACTGCTCCTGTACTTCACCATGCTCCAAATGGAGAACATGAGTGCAGCAGCTCGCAATCAATTCGTAATCATGTGTGATGACCAGGGAAGTTTTCCCCAAATCCTGAATCGCCAGAAGTTCCTCGGCCACCTCTTTCATGTGATGCAGGTCTAATCCGCTGGTCGGCTCATCAAACACCAGGATTTTTCGGTCTGAAACCAGAGCGGTGGCAATGGCGACCCGTTGCTTCTGACCTCCGGAGAGCGCCATTGGGTGCCGGTCCTTAAGCTGCATCAAATCCAACCGCTCAAGAACCGCACCCGCCCGGTCAGGGCTTGGGGCCGCCATACTAATGAGCATTTCTTCCTCGGTGCTTTCCGTAAATAGCTGATGGTTTACATCCTGCATCACCATGTAGCACAGGGCCAGCCGTTGCTTTTTATTATACTGCTTTCCATTCATCTTCACAACGCCGTCGCAGTGTTTTTCCAGCCCACAGAGGCATCTTGCCAGCGTGGATTTTCCGGCCCCGTTATGTCCGATCAATGCAACGATGCCGCCCTCCGGCAAGGAAAGACAATCAATATTCAAGGCATCCCGATGCTTAGTGTATGCAAAATGAAAATTCTCACACTGAATCTGTCCTTTCTCGTCAAAAGGATGGGGCGTCGAGGGAAAAGCCGCAAGCTCAAACGGACGAAGGCCCATGCTGATCTGTTGTCCTGTGGACAAGCTCAACGCTTCCTGCGCCGTATAGTCTTTCTCGATTCTTCCATCGTTCAGATAGAGGACCCGGTCTATCAGTTCTTTGAGGTAATAGAGCCGGTGCTCCGCAATCAGGATGGTCTTGCCCTGCTGTTTCCAAATGCGTATCATACGGCGCAAATCCTCTGTGGCTGACTGATCCAGATTGGAAGATGGCTCGTCCAAAACGATAACAGGCGGATTGCTGACAGAGACAGAAGCGCAGGCAATTTTCTGTTTTTCTCCTCCGGACAGGCGAAAAATATTTTTTCCCAGCAGATCTTCCATATCAAACTGTGCGGCGGTGGATTTCACCCGATGGATAATCTCGCTTTCGGGCAACCCTTGATTCTCACACCCAAAGGCCAGTTCGCTGGTGGAGTCCACCGTGAAGAACTGCGTCCTGGGGTTTTGGAAAACGCTGCCCACATACTTGGCTGTTTCATAGAGCGGAAGCCGGCTGATGTTTTTGCCATCCAATAAGACCTCTCCGGTCAGTTCCCCCTCATAGTAATTGGGAATCAGTCCATTTACCAGGCGGGTCAGAGTGGTTTTTCCGCAGCCGGACCGCCCACACAGGAGAACTACCTGTCCGTCAGGAATTTCAAGATTGATTTGCTCCAGCCGGCCTGCGTTTTCCCCGCCTGCGTAGCAAAAATTGATATTCTTTAACTGGATCACGATAGTCACTCCCTTACTTTAAGAAAAAACCTGCCCATCCGAAGATTGAAACAATGGCAAACAGGACATCCAGCGGCCCAAACCCAATTTCACAAATATTCGTGCGCTTCCGGGGAGCACCCAGCCCTCTTGTCAAGGCGGCTGCCGACAATTCCTCTCCTATTTTCGCAACCGACATCATGAGGGGAACAATACGGTACTCCATCATCTTCATGGGGCTGCGGAGCGTTGTGATCCCGCGCATTTTCATGGCGTCACGGATAGCGGCATACTCCTCCCGGACGGTAGGGAAAAAGCGAAAAACTACAGATACAGGGATTACAATTTTCTGTGGGATGTGCATCCGCTCCATGGCTGCTACAAATTCACTGACGGTCGTTGTGCTGATGAGGTAGTATCCCATCACAAAACCGGGGAGCATGTGCGTATAAATCCCGCTGGCCGCATTTAGGATGAAATTCCACATACCCGTGAGCATGGGGATAACTGTCAGCTCCAGGCCGTAGAGGACTGCGTATGTAATTGAAAATCTTGCTGCGGCTTTCCACCGCTGCGACAGCAGCAGAAGGAGGACCGGCAGGGCAACCAGGCACGGGCGGATGATGTCCATCATTCCGCCCGTGCCGCCTGCCATCGTAATCGTGCTGACTGTGACCGTCAGGAATATCTTGGTCCTCGGGTCAATCGGGATCAGGGAGTTTCGTTCAAACTTCAATTCTGCTGCGGCGCTCATTTAAGCAATCCCCGCTTTTTCAAAGTGCTTTTTCAGCACCGCTTTTCCAAGCAGTGCCCCCAGTATTCCGCCGATGAAGGTCACAAGAAAAAGAACGGGGAACATCCAGTTAGGGGTGTAAGAGGCAAGTGTGGCGGTATATTCGGCTCCATAATTGCTTTCCAGAAAAGTGAAGAACTCGGTGCGGGTGAGGAACATACGGCTCACATAGCCCATGATCCAGAGGGAGAACACACCGTTGCCCAGGAGGGTGCATTTCCAGCTCTGGTATTTTCCAGCCTTCAATACCAAATCGCCAAGAATGCCAAATACCGCGCCGAAAATCAGCACCAGAACACCAGCCCCGATTAAAACATTCAACAGGCCAAGGATGATGCCGGTCAGGGACACCATACCGAATTTCTTGACCTTCGTTAAGTACAGCATGAAGGGAATACCGCACAGGATGGGGCAAACCAGTCCCAGCAGCGGAATAAAAATGGGGATATATCCCAGCATCATACCTGCAAAGAAAATGACAAAATAGATGGCGGTGAAAATGCCGACATTGATGAGATCTTTGGCTTGAAGCCTGTTGCTTTTTGTATCCATTGTCTTGCCCTCCAACTTTTAGTTAGATTTCGCTAACCCCGTGTGCTAAAAAAGTGCGAAACAGGATTTCGCGCTTTTTAGGTTAGCACATACCAATCGACGTCCGCAACTCCATATAGTTTCAAAAAGCTCCATATAGTTTTCATCTTTTAGATTGAGATGTAGGGGAATTTTTGCACCCTAATCCAAATTCTATATGAAATCATAAACACACGATTGTTATTGCTTAATATTCAACTTGTCCATACTATCACCATGATTGTATCAATACATAAAGAGACTGAACTTTAGGTAAGCATTCTTTTTCTCTAAAGTCCAGTCTCTTTCTCGTATCATTTTTAATAATACTACGGTGGCAAGAATTTATAGCCCTTCCCATACACGGTTTGAATGAAGTTAGCGTTCAGTTTATGGCGCAGCTTGTAAATGATGCTGGAGATTCCCGTCCAGCTGCTGTCAAACGAATCAGGGGCGGCGAACTCATAGATCTCCCTTTGTGAAAATACCCGTCCGGGCCGCCGGGCAAGCAAATGAAATACAGCGAACTCCATAGGAGTCAGCTCTATGAATTTGCCCTGCCAAAACACTTGACGGCACGCAGCGTCGATAC
>ERZ1027013.693-NODE-693-length-11758-cov-4.408613_pt1 | contig 11758 bp, 8 predicted proteins | sample MGYA00519446_ERZ1027013 | MGnify/ENA primary metagenome ERZ1027013 (study PRJEB26926, sample SAMN06164699) | human gut metagenome | biome: ENVO:00009003; feature: ENVO:2100002; material: ENVO:00002003 | host: Homo sapiens | place: USA | collected 2012 ... | reverse complement strand
GTGTATAAGAGACAGGTCAATGCCGGACAGCAGACGCAGACCCGCATCCATCGGCACAAAGCGGTCGTTGCGCCCCCAGACAATCAGGGTTTGCGCTTTGATTTCCGCCAGACGTGGGCCAAAATCCGGGAACTGTTTCGGATTAGCTTCCAGGCTCTTAACGAAGTTTTCCAGGTGATCGCGGCGCGACAGCATATTATTCAGGCGCGCTTCAAACAGGGCGTCGGTCAAATCGCTGGTATCAAAAACGAAGATATCCATCATCAGCTTCAGGTTTTCGATAGTCGGCTGACGATAAAGCTGATTCAGTCGCTTAATACCTTCGGTTGGCATCGGCGTAAACAAACTCATGCCGCCCGTACCGCCGCCCATCAGCACCAGTTTGCCGACGCGCTCCGGCCAGTTAAGGGTGAACGCCACAGAACTATGGCCGCCCATCGAGTTGCCCAGCAGGTGGATTTTGGCGATATCCAGTTGATCCACCACGCTTTTCAGGATTCGTGCATTAAGATCCGATCGTGAACCACTATTAACGATCGAATCGCTTTTGCCCCAACCCGGACAATCCAGCAGGATTACCCGATAGCCCGCCTCTACCAGCGGATCGATATTGCGGCTGAAGTTCGCCCAGCCAGTAGCACCCGGGCCGGAACCATGCAGCAGGACAACGGTTTCGTCGCCTTGTCCGCAGTCATTAAAATGGATGCGCAGCGTTTTACCCGCTTCTTCTACATTCAGAAAACGGCTGGTGGCGGCTTCGGTTTGTGGCTGATAACTCATCATCTTCTCCTGCATATTCAGTTCTCTGTTCTGGCGCTTAACGAGCCAAATCCGGCAATCCACTCCGGGATTGGGCGGTAATAACGCCCTTCGCTACGCCAGTTGCCAAATGTAGAAATAGCGGCAAAAGCGGCGACCCAGGTTTTGATTTCATGTGTCGACTTTCCGGCAATGGCGGAAAGCTCTTCGTTACTGACGGCATCCAGTTCCTGTATGCGTCCCTGCTCCAGCAAAGTCATGAACTGGTTATCCCAAATCGGGTTGAGCGGATGCAGAGTTCTCTGATCCTCAACAAACTTCTCAGCGGCGCTAATCACCCGTTGCTGACGCAATTCGCGCTCACTGGCGGGTAAATCTTTCCCGCTCCCCAACAGACGGTCGCGCATATGGGCATCGGCTTTCGCCAGTTCGGGCACCGGCGGCTGATGGGAAAGCCCACCGGAACCCAGGAACAGCACGCGTTTATTGAGAGTGCTGGTGAAACGTCCAATGGCTTCACCCAACATGCGGGTACGCTGGAAACCGGGCAGCGGCGTGGCGACACCGTTGATGAACACAGGCAGAACTGGCACCTTATCCAGCCCACCGAGCAGGAACTCCAGCGGCTGGGCGAACCCGTGGTCCACCTGCATACAGTAAGAAACGGCAAGATCGATCCCGCTCTTCATGACAGCATGCGCACAGGCCTCCGCCAGCTCCACAGGCACGGGCAGCTCTCCTGCCGCACTGCCGAAATCACCAATTGCCGTCGCTCCAACGCCTAAACAGAACGGTGGCATCACGTCATAGAAAAAGCCGTTGTAGTGATCTGGCGCAAACAGCACCACCAGTTCAGGGGAGAAAGCCGCAATACGCTCGCGGGCGCTGGCAATCACGCCATTGACCTCATCGAGTACCTCTTGCGCCGGGTCGACATACCCCACCAACGGCGAGTGGGAAAGACAGTGAAGATAAGCGTGCATATCAGGCTACCTTTTCGACAGAAACGTCGGCATCAGGGCGGGTCAGCGTCATCACCGACGCCAGTTTATTCAGCGTATTGCCCAGGGTTTGCGGAATGGCGGTGGCGGCAACAAAGCGATCCGGGCGCATCACCACCAGCGAAGCATTGTGTTGCGCGAACCAGCTACGCAGACGACCTTGCGTATCGCCCACGCGTAGCACGCCGTCGTGGTTATCCTGTGCGGTATGAATTTGCACTTCCGGCACCACCTGAATGAAGCGTGTGCCCAACGCGCGCCACTGCTGGATTTGCTCGTCGCTCATCCCCCACAGTGGATTGCATCCCCAGCCAATTACCGCGAAGTTCGCGCCAATCGCGTTATCGAGCAGCGTCACGTCACCGTTTTCCAGCGTGACTTTCGGCTGAATAAACATCTTGCCGACCGGAGAGTGCTTCGCTTCGCCCTCACGCACCAGCGCACCGCCGTAATATTGCGGCATCGGCTTGAAGCGCATTTCGAGGAAATAGCGTTTTACTGGCGGCAGATAATTCAACAGCCAGGAAACGCCGTCACGTAACGTACCCTGCCAGCGTTTCGGCGGAGCCAGCACGTTGCCCGCCGTCACGGACAGGTCAATCATCGCTTTGGCGTGATCGCGACGTTCTTGTTGATAGGTATCGAGCAGCGCATCGCGGGCTTTCCCCTGGATAACCAACGCCAGTTTCCAGGCGAGGTTAAAGGCGTCGCGCATACCACTGTTATAGCCCTGCCCCTGCCACACCGGCATGATGTGCGCGGCATCGCCCGCCAGCAGTACGCGATCAATACGGAAACGTTGCGCCAGTCGCGCGTTATGGGTGTAGACACGCTGGCGAATCAATTCAACATTGTCCGGATTAGGCAGCACTTTGCTTAACAGCTTGCGCATATTTTGCGGCTCACGCAGCTGCTCTTCGGTTTCTCCCGGCATCACCATAAATTCAAAGCGACGTACCGCATGAGGCAGCGCGGCAGAAACATACGGGCGCACCGGATCGCAACACAAATAGATATGCGGCGTACTTAACGGATCGTTGGCGATATCTACCACAATCCACTGATTTGGCGCAGTTTTACCTTCAAACGGCACATTCAGAGTGCGACGGACAAAACTTGCTCCACCGTCACAGGCTACCAGCCACTGGGCTTTGACCGTTTCCCGCTGCCCTTCTGCCGTTTTCAGGTGCAAGGTCACTTCGTCATTTTGCTGGCTGAAGGCCTCCAGCTCGCGGGCAAACAAGCAGCGCACATTCGGAAAACGCGACAACCCTTCCAGCATCACCGCATCGACCTGTGGCTGAATAAAGGCGTTACGGCGCGGCCAGCCAAATTCATCGGTCATTGGCTGAATATCAGCAAAACAGCGGCCTTTTGGGGTGAGAAAACGCATCGCGTGCCACGGTGTAGTGTGCGGCAGAACATTCTCGACCAGGCCGACCGACTGCATGGTGCGCAGCGCCTCGTCATCAATACCAATCGCACGCGGGTAGTCGATCAACTTATCGAGTTTCTCCACCACCAGCACGTCAATGCCCATCTGACCGAGATAGTTCGCCATCATCAGCCCAACCGGACCGGCACCAGCGATCGCCACCTGAACGCTATGGTTAACAGCAGGCTGGATGTCAGGGTGTTGTATTGCCATTTCAGTACCTCACGACTCGGACAAAATGCCGTTGCACGCACAGTACAGCGCAACTTATTTTGTTAAAAACATGTAAATGATTTTTTATTGTGCGCTCAGTATAGGAAGGGTGTTTTCGGCTACAATCAAAACATGCCCGAATGTGCACCAGGTGCACAACGTTGTTTTAACTATAGAAATGTCAATTAATATGCAGAACAATGAGCAGACGGAATACAAAACCGTGCGCGGCTTAACCCGCGGTCTAATGTTATTAAATATGTTAAATAAACTTGATGGCGGTGCCAGCGTCGGGCTGCTGGCGGAACTCAGCGGCCTGCATCGCACCACTGTGCGGCGACTGCTGGAGACGCTGCAGGAAGAGGGATATGTCCGCCGTAGCCCCTCCGATGATAGTTTTCGACTGACCATCAAAGTGCGGCAATTAAGCGAAGGATTTCGTGACGAACAGTGGATTTCTGCACTGGCGGCCCCACTGCTGGGCGATCTGTTGCGCGAAGTGGTATGGCCGACAGATGTGTCCACGCTGGATGTTGATGCAATGGTGGTACGCGAAACCACTCACCGTTTCAGCCGCTTATCCTTTCACCGGGCAATGGTCGGGCGACGTTTGCCGCTTCTGAAAACCGCCTCGGGCCTGACCTGGCTGGCCTTTTGCCCGGAACAAGACCGCAAGGAATTAATCGAAATGTTAGCCTCCCGCCCCGGTGATGACTATCAACTGGCACGGGAACCGTTAAAGCTGGAAGCCATTCTGGCGCGCGCGCGCAAAGAGGGTTACGGACAGAACTACCGCGGCTGGGATCAGGAGGAGAAGATTGCCTCTATCGCCGTACCGCTGCGCAGTGAACAACGGGTGATTGGCTGTCTGAATCTGGTGTATATGGCGAGCGCAATGACCATTGAACAGGCAGCGGAAAAGCATCTTCCGGCGCTACAACGGGTAGCAAAACAGATCGAAGAAGGGGTTGAATCGCAGGCTATTCTGGTGGCCGGACGGCGAAGCGGCGTGCATTTACGTTGACACCATCGAATGGCGCAAAACCTTTCGTGGTATGGCATGATAGCGCCCGGAAGAGAGTCAATTCAGGGTGGTGAATGTGAAACCAGTAACGCTATACGATGTCGCAGAGTATGCCGGTGTCTCTTATCAGACCGTTTCTCGCGTGGTGAACCAGGCCAGCCACGTTTCTGCGAAAACGCGAGAAAAAGTGGAAGCGGCGATGGCGGAGCTGAATTACATTCCCAACCGCGTGGCACAACAACTGGCGGGCAAACAGTCGTTGCTGATTGGCGTTGCCACCTCCAGTCTGGCCCTGCACGCGCCGTCGCAAATTGTCGCGGCGATTAAATCTCGCGCCGATCAACTGGGTGCCAGCGTGGTGGTGTCGATGGTAGAACGAAGCGGCGTCGAAGCCTGTAAAGCGGCGGTGCACAATCTTCTCGCGCAACGCGTCAGTGGGCTGATCATTAACTATCCGCTGGATGACCAGGATGCCATTGATGTGGAAGCTGCCTGCACTAATGTTCCGGCGTTATTTCTTGATGTCTCTGACCAGACACCCATCAACAGTATTATTTTCTCCCATGAAGACGGTACGCGACTGGGCGTGGAGCATCTGGTCGCATTGGGTCACCAGCAAATCGCGCTGTTAGCGGGCCCATTAAGTTCTGTCTCGGCGCGTCTGCGTCTGGCTGGCTGGCATAAATATCTCACTCGCAATCAAATTCAGCCGATAGCGGAACGGGAAGGCGACTGGAGTGCCATGTCCGGTTTTCAACAAACCATGCAAATGCTGAATGAGGGCATCGTTCCCACTGCGATGCTGGTTGCCAACGATCAGATGGCGCTGGGCGCAATGCGCGCCATTACCGAGTCCGGACTGCGCGTTGGTGCGGATATCTCGGTAGTGGGATACGACGATACCGAAGACAGCTCATGTTATATCCCGCCGTTAACCACCATCAAACAGGATTTTCGCCTGCTGGGGCAAACCAGCGTGGACCGCTTGCTGCAACTCTCTCAGGGCCAGGCGGTGAAGGGCAATCAGCTGTTGCCCGTCTCACTGGTGAAAAGAAAAACCACCCTGGCGCCCAATACGCAAACCGCCTCTCCCCGCGCGTTGGCCGATTCATTAATGCAGCTGGCACGACAGGTTTCCCGACTGGAAAGCGGGCAGTGAGCGCAACGCAATTAATGTGAGTTAGCTCACTCATTAGGCACCCCAGGCTTTACACTTTATGCTTCCGGCTCGTATGTTGTGTGAAATTGTGAGCGGATAACAATTTCACACAGGAAACAGCTATGACCATGATTACGGATTCACTGGCCGTCGTTTTACAACGTCGTGACTGGGAAAACCCTGGCGTTACCCAACTTAATCGCCTTGCAGCACATCCCCCTTTCGCCAGCTGGCGTAATAGCGAAGAGGCCCGCACCGATCGCCCTTCCCAACAGTTGCGCAGCCTGAATGGCGAATGGCGCTTTGCCTGGTTTCCGGCACCAGAAGCGGTGCCGGAAAGCTGGCTGGAGTGCGATCTTCCTGAGGCCGATACTGTCGTCGTCCCCTCAAACTGGCAGATGCACGGTTACGATGCGCCCATCTACACCAACGTGACCTATCCCATTACGGTCAATCCGCCGTTTGTTCCCACGGAGAATCCGACGGGTTGTTACTCGCTCACATTTAATGTTGATGAAAGCTGGCTACAGGAAGGCCAGACGCGAATTATTTTTGATGGCGTTAACTCGGCGTTTCATCTGTGGTGCAACGGTCGCTGGGTCGGTTAAGGTCAGGACAGTCGTTTGCCGTCTGAATTTGACCTGAGCGCATTTTTACGCGCCGGAGAAAACCGCCTCGCGGTGATGGTGCTGCGCTGGAGTGACGGCAGTTATCTGGAAGATCAGGATATGTGGCGGATGAGCGGCATTTTCCGTGACGTCTCGTTGCTGCATAAACCGACTACACAAATCAGCGATTTCCATGTTGCCACTCGCTTTAATGATGATTTCAGCCGCGCTGTACTGGAGGCTGAAGTTCAGATGTGCGGCGAGTTGCGTGACTACCTACGGGTAACAGTTTCTTTATGGCAGGGTGAAACGCAGGTCGCCAGCGGCACCGCGCCTTTCGGCGGTGAAATTATCGATGAGCGTGGTAGTTATGCCGATCGCGTCACACTACGTCTGAACGTCGAAAACCCGAAACTGTGGAGCGCCGAAATCCCGAATCTCTATCGTGCGGTGGTTGAACTGCACACCGCCGACGGCACGCTGATTGAAGCAGAAGCCTGCGATGTCGGTTTCCGCGAGGTGCGGATTGAAAATGGTCTGCTGCTGCTGAACGGCAAGCCGTTGCTGATTCGAGGCGTTAACCGTCACGAGCATCATCCTCTGCATGGTCAGGTCATGGATGAGCAGACGATGGTGCAGGATATCCTGCTGATGAAGCAGAACAACTTTAACGCCGTGCGCTGTTCGCATTATCCGAACCATCCGCTGTGGTACACGCTGTGCGACCGCTACGGCCTGTATGTGGTGGATGAAGCCAATATTGAAACCCACGGCATGGTGCCAATGAATCGTCTGACCGATGATCCGCGCTGGCTACCGGCGATGAGCGAACGCGTAACGCGAATGGTGCAGCGCGATCGTAATCACCCGAGTGTGATCATCTGGTCGCTGGGGAATGAATCAGGCCACGGCGCTAATCACGACGCGCTGTATCGCTGGATCAAATCTGTCGATCCTTCCCGCCCGGTGCAGTATGAAGGCGGCGGAGCCGACACCACGGCCACCGATATTATTTGCCCGATGTACGCGCGCGTGGATGAAGACCAGCCCTTCCCGGCTGTGCCGAAATGGTCCATCAAAAAATGGCTTTCGCTACCTGGAGAGACGCGCCCGCTGATCCTTTGCGAATACGCCCACGCGATGGGTAACAGTCTTGGCGGCTTCGCTAAATACTGGCAGGCGTTTCGTCAGTACCCCCGTTTACAGGGCGGCTTCGTCTGGGACTGGGTGGATCAGTCGCTGATTAAATATGATGAAAACGGCAACCCGTGGTCGGCTTACGGCGGTGATTTTGGCGATACGCCGAACGATCGCCAGTTCTGTATGAACGGTCTGGTCTTTGCCGACCGCACGCCGCATCCAGCGCTGACGGAAGCAAAACACCAGCAGCAGTTTTTCCAGTTCCGTTTATCCGGGCAAACCATCGAAGTGACCAGCGAATACCTGTTCCGTCATAGCGATAACGAGCTCCTGCACTGGATGGTGGCGCTGGATGGTAAGCCGCTGGCAAGCGGTGAAGTGCCTCTGGATGTCGCTCCACAAGGTAAACAGTTGATTGAACTGCCTGAACTACCGCAGCCGGAGAGCGCCGGGCAACTCTGGCTCACAGTACGCGTAGTGCAACCGAACGCGACCGCATGGTCAGAAGCCGGGCACATCAGCGCCTGGCAGCAGTGGCGTCTGGCGGAAAACCTCAGTGTGACGCTCCCCTCCGCGTCCCATATCATCCCGCAACTAACCACCAGCGAAACGGATTTTTGCATCGAGCTGGGTAATAAGCGTTGGCAATTTAACCGTCAGTCAGGCCTTCTTTCACAGATGTGGATTGGCGATAAAAAACAACTGCTGACGCCGCTGCGCGATCAGTTCACCCGCGCACCGCTGGATAACGACATTGGCGTAAGTGAAGCGACCCGTATTGACCCTAACGCCTGGGTCGAACGCTGGAAGGCGACGGGCCATTACCAGGCCGAAGCGGCGTTGTTGCAGTGCACGGCAGATACACTTGCCGACGCGGTGCTGATTACGACCGCTCACGCGTGGCAGCATCAGGGAAAAACCTTATTTATCAGCCGGAAAACCTACCGGATTGATGGTAGTGGTCAAATGGCGATTACCGTTGATGTTGAAGTAGCGAGCGATACACCGCATCCGGCTCGGATTGGCCTGACCTGCCAGCTGGCGCAGGTCGCAGAACGGGTAAACTGGCTCGGATTAGGGCCGCAAGAAAACTATCCCGACCGCCTTACTGCCGCCTGTTTTGACCGCTGGGATCTGCCATTGTCAGACATGTATACCCCGTACGTCTTCCCGAGCGAAAACGGTCTGCGCTGCGGGACGCGCGAATTGAATTATGGCCCACACCAGTGGCGCGGCGACTTCCAGTTCAATATCAGTCGCTACAGCCAACAACAACTGATGGAAACCAGCCATCGCCATCTGCTGCACGCGGAAGAAGGCACATGGCTGAATATCGACGGTTTCCATATGGGGATTGGTGGCGACGACTCCTGGAGCCCGTCAGTATCGGCGGAATTCCAGCTGAGCGCCGGTCGCTACCATTACCAGTTGGTCTGGTGTCAAAAATAATAATAACCGGGCAGGCCATGTCTGCCCGTATTTCGCGTAAGGAAATCCATTATGTACTATTTAAAAAACACAAACTTTTGGATGTTCGGTTTATTCTTTTTCTTTTACTTTTTTATCATGGGAGCCTACTTCCCGTTTTTCCCGATTTGGCTACATGACATCAACCATATCAGCAAAAGTGATACGGGTATTATTTTTGCCGCTATTTCTCTGTTCTCGCTATTATTCCAACCGCTGTTTGGTCTGCTTTCTGACAAACTCGGGCTGCGCAAATACCTGCTGTGGATTATTACCGGCATGTTAGTGATGTTTGCGCCGTTCTTTATTTTTATCTTCGGGCCACTGTTACAATACAACATTTTAGTAGGATCGATTGTTGGTGGTATTTATCTAGGCTTTTGTTTTAACGCCGGTGCGCCAGCAGTAGAGGCATTTATTGAGAAAGTCAGCCGTCGCAGTAATTTCGAATTTGGTCGCGCGCGGATGTTTGGCTGTGTTGGCTGGGCGCTGTGTGCCTCGATTGTCGGCATCATGTTCACCATCAATAATCAGTTTGTTTTCTGGCTGGGTTCTGGCTGTGCACTCATCCTCGCCGTTTTACTCTTTTTCGCCAAAACGGATGCGCCCTCTTCCGCCACGGTTGCCAATGCGGTAGGTGCCAACCATTCGGCATTTAGCCTTAAGCTGGCGCTGGAACTGTTCAGACAGCCAAAACTGTGGTTTTTGTCACTGTATGTTATTGGCGTTTCCTGCACCTACGATGTTTTTGACCAACAGTTTGCTAATTTCTTTACTTCGTTCTTTGCTACCGGTGAACAGGGTACGCGGGTATTTGGCTACGTAACGACAATGGGCGAATTACTTAACGCCTCGATTATGTTCTTTGCGCCACTGATCATTAATCGCATCGGTGGGAAAAACGCCCTGCTGCTGGCTGGCACTATTATGTCTGTACGTATTATTGGCTCATCGTTCGCCACCTCAGCGCTGGAAGTGGTTATTCTGAAAACGCTGCATATGTTTGAAGTACCGTTCCTGCTGGTGGGCTGCTTTAAATATATTACCAGCCAGTTTGAAGTGCGTTTTTCAGCGACGATTTATCTGGTCTGTTTCTGCTTCTTTAAGCAACTGGCGATGATTTTTATGTCTGTACTGGCGGGCAATATGTATGAAAGCATCGGTTTCCAGGGCGCTTATCTGGTGCTGGGTCTGGTGGCGCTGGGCTTCACCTTAATTTCCGTGTTCACGCTTAGCGGCCCCGGCCCGCTTTCTCTACTGCGTCGTCAGGTGAATGAAGTCGCTTAAGCAATCAATGTCGGATGCGGCGCGAGCGCCTTATCCGACCAACATATCAGGACGGAATGATCGCAATGAACATGTCGATGACAGAAAGAATAAAAGCAGGCAAGCTATTTACCGATATGTGCGAAGGCTTACCGGAAAAAAGACTTCGTGGGAAAACGTTAATGTATGAGTTTAATCACTCGCATCCATCAGAAGTTGAAAAAAGAGAAAGCCTGATTAAAGAAATGTTTGCCACGGTAGGGGAAAACGCCTGGATAGAACCACCTGTCTATTTCTCTTACGGTTCCAACATCCATATAGGCCGCAATTTTTATGCAAATTTCAATTTAACCATTGTCGACGACTACACGGTAACGATCGGTGATAACGTATTGATTGCACCCAATGTTACTCTTTCCGTTACGGGACACCCTGTACACCATGAATTGAGAAAAAACGGTGAGATGTACTCTTTTCCGATAACGATTGGCAATAACGTCTGGATCGGAAGTCATGTGGTTATTAATCCAGGCGTCACCATCGGGGATAATTCTGTTATTGGCGCGGGTAGTGTCGTCATAAAAGACATTCCACCAAACGTCGTGGCTGCTGGCGTTCCTTGCCGGGTTATTCGCGAAATAAACGACCGGGATAAGCAATATTATTTCAGAGATTACAAAGTTGAATCGTCAGTTTAAATTATAAAAATTGCCTGATACGCTTCGCTTATCAGGCCTACAAATTCAGTGATCTACGTAGGCCGCATCCGGCGTGAACAAAGCGCAGAAACAAGAGTCGCATCATGCCTCTTTGACCCACAGCTGCGGAAAACGTGCTGGTGCAAAACGCAGGGTTATAATCATCAGCCCAACGACACACAGCGCATGAAACGCCCAGTCCATCAGGTAATTGCCGCTGATACTACGCAGCACACCAGAAAACCAAGGGGCAAGCCCGGCGATGATAAAACCGATCCCCTGCATAAACGCCACCAGCTTGCCAGCAATAGCTGGTTGCGCAGAGTGATCGAGCGCCAGCAGCAAACAGAGCGGAAACGCGCCGCCCAGACCTAACCCACACACCATCGCCCACAATACCGGCAATTGCAGCGGCAGCCAGATAAAGCCGCAGAACCCCACCAGTTGTAACACCAGCGCCAGCATTAACAGTTTGCGCCGATCCTGATGGCGAGCCATAGCAGGCATCAGCAAAGCTCCTGCGGCTTGCCCAAGCGTCATCAATGCCAGTAAGGAACCGCTGTACTGCGCGCTGGCACCAATCTCAATATAGAAAGCGGGTAACCAGGCAATCAGGCTGGCGTAACCGCCGTTAATCAGACCGAAGTAAACACCCAGCGTCCACGCGCGGGGAGTGAATACCACGCGAACCGGAGTGGTTGTTGTCTTGTGGGAAGAGGCGACCTCGCGGGCGCTTTGCCACCACCAGGCAAAGAGCGCAACAACGGCAGGCAGCGCCCACCAGGCGAGTGTTTGATACCAGGTTTCGCTATGTTGAACTAACCAGGGCGTTATGGCGGCACCAAGTCCACCGCCGCCCATCAGAGCCGCAGACCACAGCCCCATCACCAGTGGCGTGCGTTGCTGAAACCGCCGTTTAATCACTGAAGGCATCACCGCCTGAATGATACCGATCCCCACCCCACCAAGCAGTGCGCTGCTAAGCAGC
>ERZ1027013.689-NODE-689-length-11784-cov-11.455026_pt1 | contig 11784 bp, 18 predicted proteins | sample MGYA00519446_ERZ1027013 | MGnify/ENA primary metagenome ERZ1027013 (study PRJEB26926, sample SAMN06164699) | human gut metagenome | biome: ENVO:00009003; feature: ENVO:2100002; material: ENVO:00002003 | host: Homo sapiens | place: USA | collected 2012 ... | reverse complement strand
CTCCGCCGAACCCGCTGGCGCGGTTTCGGGCTGCCGCTACGGTCCGATGCGTGAAAACCCCGGCTTGCAGCGACCGGAACGGTCGCGCCGCCTCTGTCGCGCCGTGGCCTGCGCTCCCGGCATCCCGGCAAAAAACGCCGGGATGTAAGGCCAACGCCTGATGGCGTTGTTGCGGGGGCCTTCCTCCCCTCTCCCTCCGGTGCCATGCCATATCGTTTAAGCCCCGTCGCCGGGGGCAAAAAACAGCCACAACCGTCTCCGCCAGTCCAGGGGTGAAATGTACATCCCGCAAAACTTTTTGCCCAAAAGCAGGCAAAAACTTTTGCGGTCTGCCCCCGGACAGTCGTTTCCGGCCGTGGCAGTGATGCCCCTCGCGGCGACGGCGCTCAAACGAAGGTGGATTACACCGGAAGGGAGCGGGGGCCGCTCCCTGTAAACAAATGACGGGACTGAATCTTTAATCAGAGGAGAAACAACATGGGATATATCACATATGTGACTGATCGACGTCCGGGGGAGACCGATATTCTGACCGGAAATGCGTTTTCTGATCTGGAAATTCGTGATTCTGAAGGGCGTCTTCTGCTGAAAGTGCCTGCACCTGAAGCCGGCTGGACACACGAAAGCCTGAACCTTGTTCAGCCGCAGGAAGTGCAGGAGGGGAACGATGCTTTTGATGCTTATCTGAACGGGGTGTGGATCGGGTCGACAGAGGTCTGAAACACCGCGCGATGAAATGCAAAAAGCAGGGTTGCCCCTGCTTTTCATGGCGCCGGATTTGAAGGCTTCGAGGCAAAAAAATCCGGCATTTGTAACCTGACATGGAGATCAACCATGACATTACCTTCAATCATCACACCAACGGCAGCATATGTAAATATGCGTCAGTCTGAAAATCAGCCGGTTAAACGTCAGCCCCGTTTCAGACGGGGGCAGTTCAGCTTTGCCGATGTGGATCCGGGAATGCGTGCGCTGGGACACCGGATTGCACGCCGGAGCCGCCGGATGCAGCCCGTGCACATTCCCGCACTGCGCGGAAGTGAGTGGGCGCACCTGTTACGTGCTCTGGAAATGAAGCGGGCTTTTAACTGATAACTGACAACGTGAGCCGCCTGTACAGCAGGCGGCCACAGGAGAGAAACAGCATGGCTGACAGTGTATTAACGGCAGAAAACATGTTTACGGCATCCGGTACGGAGGTGATCCCGTCCGTGGCCATTGACCGGATCATCGCACAGCGTAATGAGGGGATCGCCCTGTTTATGCAGGGGATGGCACACCTGGAGAGTGCCCGCCGCCTCCTGCGGGACGCATCGGGCGAGAATTTTCTTTACGGTTTTGAAGAGGCTGTCACGGCAGCCGTTCGTCGTGGCGATCAGCCGGAGGAGACCCGGAAGAGCATCACCCGCCTTGCGGATCGTAAAATCTGGGATCGGCTGATGACGGATACGGGGATGTATACCTTCATGAGTTCCTGCCAGCGTGATGAGTGGAACAGACAGTTGCAGAGTGAATCCTGTCCGGAAATCACCCTGGACAATGTGCTGGCCACGTTCCGTCACCTGAATGCCGGAAAGGTGGAGACTTTTGAAAAAGGCGTTATTGATGTTTTCCGCCAGTTATCCTGGGATTACAAAACCAATAACCCCTGCCGCCTGGGGAAAAAGATTATCGTCAGCAATATTCTGTATCGCTGGCGAACCGGGTATGTTTCACTTGACCATTCCGGTATGGCTAAACTGGATGATCTGGCGCGCCCTTTCTGGTTACTGGATGGCCGTAATGTTCCTGATTTTCGTGAATCGGACGGTGCCCGTTTTGGTGATTTTATACGCCGTGAAGACAATATCGGGCAGTTGTACGAAGGGGAATATTTTACGATCCGTGCCTTTCTTAAAGGAACGGTACACATCATGTTCAGACGCCCGGATCTGGTTGACCGGCTGAATGATATTATTGCGCGCCATTTCCCGGAGGCGCTGCCACCCCGGGTGTGATGCGGTGGTGGGCAGGTTTCACCTGCCCACCGGTGAAGAGAGTGTCAGCCGGCTCTTCTGGTCAGGGCTTCCGTTGCCAGTTCGAGCAGCTTCCCTGTTTCCGCTTTTTTCTCGTATCGTTTGTATGTCCGTAGGCTGATACCGAGTTCTTCCGCCGCCCGTTCCTGGTCCCAGCCCATTCCCCGCCGCCATAACCTTAACTCAAATCCTGACATCATCATTCCTTCATAAGTGCCATTCTGTCACTTTACGACTTAATTTTATCAGCGGATTTAAGTATATCAAAAAGTGTCATTATGGCACTTTGCAAAAGTGATAAGGATTGTCTTCGCAACAGAAAAACGTCCCCTTTCTGGTGTGCCGACGTCCTGGCCTTCGTGCAGCGGAATGAAGCCGCGATTGTCCGGTTACTGACAGTAAGCGACCGGTTGAGTGGTGAAGGGATGATTGCGATGTGTCACCACGTCAGGGCGTGCCTTCATGGCGGAGTGTTCACATTGTTACCACTATCCGTCAGGGAAGATAACACCATGAGGGAGCCGGAATGGTTATCCGGTTATGTGCTGTCGTCCTGGTCTCTGTTCAGCGGAATGAAACCGGGATTGTCCGGTTACTGACAGTAAGCGCCCGGTTCAGTGGTAAAGGAATGGCTGCGGTGTGTTACCACGTCATGGCGCGCTCTCCTGGCTGATGGTTCACATTGTTACCACCATCCGTCAGGGAAGATAACACCATGAGGAAGCCGGAATGGTTATCCGGTTATGTGCCGTCGTCCTGGTCTCCGTTCAGCGGAATGAAGCCGGGATTGTCCGGTTACTGACAGTAAGCGCCCGGTTGAGTGGTAAAGAAATGGCTGCGGTGTGTTACCACGTCATGGCGTGCTCTTCTGGCTGATGGTTCACATTGATATTGTCACTCTGTACAGCCCGGTGTCACAGATAACACCATGAAACAGTATGGGTTACTACCCGGTGAACTGCATGACATGGTGTTAAGTGAGTAACAGAAAGGAATAGTGATTCACCGTAAGGCTTCAGGAGCAGGTCTGCATATCTGACGCAGAAGATGATTTCTTCTGATTTCGTGATGATTTTCTCCTGGTGTTCTGATGCGTAGTGATGATCTCCTTGATTGCACGCTCACTGACCGTTATCTGGCAGCTTTCGAGTGCAGATTTTATATCCTTTACGGAATAGCCTTTCCGTGTAGCCAGTTCCATGATTTGTGATTTCAGCCCTTCAAGAACATCCTTTCCGGTCAGGCGTGTTTCACTCAGATCGGGCAACGCCTCAAGCTGTTTTTTTGCCTGTTCTATCTGCTCTTTAGTGTAGAAGTTTCTGGCGGCCATCTGTTTTTCCTCTGAATAGCGAACCGGGCACATTATATCAGGCAGGGTGCGAAGCCTCCAGTCACCACACAGCCACATGGTGTAATGACAATGAAAGCCATGCGGGGCATAATAGACGAAAACCAGACGCCAAAGACGGGACAGGATATGTTTTGTTGAACCGCCATCTTCGATGGCCGTTCAACAAAACCCCTGGTCAGGGCGCAGCCCCGACACCCCAGACAGGAAAGACACGACACAACGATGGTCGATCACCGGAAAAGAGTGCGATGAGTAAGAGTGAAAAAAGAAACCGGACCGAACTGCTTCTGGGGATCCGTTGTCTGCCGGAGGAAAAGGCACTGATTAAAGAAAAGGCCGAACTTTCCGGTATGAGCGTGGGAGAATATCTTCGTCGTTGTGCTCTGGGTCGCCGCATCACACCGCCCACGGATATCCGCATGATTAACGAGCTTTTACGTCTCGGTGGCCTGCAGAAACATCTCTACAAACAGATGCAGTCTCATATGACACCGGAACTGAGTAAGCAGTTTTCGGAGGTACTTGTTGCACTGAAAAAAGCGGTTGTTGCCATCCATGCCGGTGTTCATCATCAGGAGAAGTAAACGGCGTGATTGTGATTGTTCCGGAAAAAAGGCGCGATGGCCGGTCCAGCTTTCTGCAGCTGATCAGCTATCTGATTTGCCGGGTGGACAAGAAGCCCGGTGAATTGCTGTCGCCGGATAATCCTTATGTCCGTCCGGTCCGGTCGCGTGAAGCCATCGTGGAACATCTTGGTCAGTTTATTGAAGAGGGGATGGATTTATACCGGAATCATGTGCTGTCCCGGAGTGACGACGGGCGTCAGCAGGTGCTCTGTGGCGAGGTTCTGTGTGAAACAAACTGCTTCGGTATTGAAACGGCAGCAGCTGAAATGGATGCGGTTGCGTCGCAGAACCGGCGCTGTCAGGATCCGGTATATCATGCGATTCTGTCGTGGCGTGAAGAAGATAATCCGACAAATGAGCAGATTTTTGAGTGCGCCAGATATGCACTGAAGGCGCTGAACATGAGCGATCACCAGTATGTTTTTGCCATTCACAGGGATACGGAACATGTGCACTGTCACATCACTGTGAACCGTATTAACCCGAAAACATACCGTGCGGCAAGCCTGTATGATGATTACTTCAGACTGCATAAAGCCTGTCGTGAACTGGAGCAGAAATACGGATTCACACCGGATAACGGTTGCTGTCAGAAAGACGAGAACGGGAACTGGATCAGAAAACAGGAAGAGTTTAAATCCATTCCCCGTAAGGCCCGTCAGATGGAATACCATGCGGATAAGGAGAGTCTGTACAGCTACGCCGTGGATGAGGCCCGCCACACTATCGGGAAGATACTGCACAGCGGGGAAGCCACCTGGGAGGCGCTGCACACTGAACTGATTCGCCTCGGTCTGGAGCTGAAGGAGAAGGGCGAAGGGCTGGCGGTGTATTCCCGTCATGATGATACGGTCACGCCCATCAAAGCCAGCACGTTGCATCCTGATCTGACGAAACGGGTGCTGGAGCCTTACCTGGGGAAATTCACACCGTCACCGGTAGTGGAAAATTACTTTGATGAAAACGATAACTACCTCGGCAGTAATTATCCGCAGGAGTATGTGTATGACGTGCGTGCACACAAGCGGGACATTGGTGCATCCAGTGCACGCAGGGAGGAACGGGCAGACGCAAGAGAGGCGCTGAAAGCCCGTTATAACGCGTACCGTGCCGGCTGGACCCGACCGGAGATGGATCGTGATGAGATCCGGGCGCGTTTTTATCATGTGTCAGGTCAGTTTGCCTGGCGGCGTGCTCAGGTCCGGGCGGAGATCCGCGATCCGTTACTGCGTAAACTGGCTTATAACGTCCTGGCGCTGGAGAGACGGCAGGCCATGATAGCCCTGAAGGAGACGCTGCGGGAGGAAAGAAAGGCGTTCTATGCCCGTCCGGAGAACCGGCGAATGGGGTACTGGCAGTGGGTGGAGCAGCAGGCGCTGAATAACGATGCAGCGGCGATTTCCTGTCTGCGCGGACGTTTTTATATGCAGAAGAAGATGCAGCAGGAAAACTGCCTCAGTGAGAACGCGATAGTGTGTGCGGTGGCGGATGATATCCGGCCTTATGAGATAGAGGGGTATCAGACGCAGATAACGCGTGACGGTCGTATCCAGTATTGTCAGGACGGGGAAGTCAAGCTGCAGGATACCGGTGACAGGATAGAAATCGCGGATCCTTACAGCCAGGATGGCCAGCATATTGCCGGCGCGATGGTTCTGGCGGAAGTGAAAAGCGGGGAGAGGATGTATTTTGCCGGTGAGCCGCAGTTCGTGAATAAAGCCTGCAGTATCGTACCGTGGTTTAACGAGGGCAGTGAAAAGCCGTTGCCGTTAACAGACAGGGCACAGCGGCAGATGGCGGGGTATGATACAGCACCGGCCAGCCCGCAGAAGGATGAGCCGGAAATTGCCTGGGAGTCATTGCGCTGGCTGATGGAAGGGGCGCCAAAAACCCCTGTGCAGGACGATGTGCGACAACAACAGAAGCATGATTACGTTCATGACAGCAGTTATTCGTCCAGTTACAGGCGGCATTAACTCCAGATGCAGAACATTGCTTAGCCAGTGATGTTCTGTATGTAATTTATTGATAAAATGTGATTTTTCTTTATTTTGCCTTTTTTGTGAAGACATTATGGCGTATTCCTTTCTACATCATTACATGTTAATTTTATAAAAAATAATTTTATTGTTGTTTAAAAAAAGAACTGTAGTGCCTGTACTGTTAAACGGAGAGTGGGTATGGATCTGATATCAATGGCATACGCTCCTAGCACCATATAGCGTTACTCTTTGTTGTTGGGGCGCGCAATGAATAGTATCAGATGATTATGGGATAATTTCTTTCTGGAATCAGTCGGTTACATGTGTTTTATCTGTGAACTGTATGTACACTAAAATGATGGTTAGCACGGTAGATGGAAGTCGCGCTAGTTAAAACCAATATCGATTTTGATAAGCTCCCCGACTGCATAAGAGCAGTTCATGAGTTTTGGCTCGATATCGATGCTCGTTCCCCCTTCGTGGCGATGTTTGTGATAGTAATGATACCCGTGATCATTCTGTATATGTTGTATGTATGGGGAACAGTTCGCCGTTCGGAGAGGTCTAAGGATGAAGAAGTCTGGATGAGCTACCAGTCTGGCATAAAGAAAAAGAGGAGGAAAAAATGATAATGAACATTTTGTTTGCGTTATTCCTTGCTCTTGCAATAGCAGGCTACTGGATTCTTTGTCGTTACAGAGCATACCAGTATCAGAAAAAAGCAGTAAAACTGATGAATGAGTATTTCGATGATGGGCAAGTATCTGACAAGGATAAACGCTCGCTCTATCAGAGCTATGTGATTTTGCGGAAATGGTACATTTTCCCGGTTTTTGCGTTGCTCACGCCATTCATCATTATTTTCAGGTTGATTTTACGCGGTGGGATTGATTTACAGCCTACAAAGCGGACCAATCATGAGCTGTATGAGCAGGCATATGATCAACTGATGAAGATGGCTATTAGCAAAAACCCGATTATTGCCACTATCAGTATGGCATCAGCAGGTATAAGCCTGGCGATACTCATACCAATAAGCCTTCTGATGATGAGGTTAAAATCAGTGCCCCGGACGGATGATTATTATGCGTTAGTCGTTGAAAAACTGACGCTAAAAGCAGCAGAAAGAGCACATATTCATTAGCAAAGAAAAAGGCCCGGTTTGGGCCTTTTTGTTGTTATCCCTAAACCACCTCCTCAGGAGGTGGTCTTTTACTTTTCACTTATCATCCTTTTGGAGGGAATGGATCTTTCCCGTGGGAGTCTTTATCCCTGATTTGTCCATTTGGTCGATGAATAATCAGTTCACTTCCCTGATTTTGGGCGATTAAACGCGCCGCATCTATTGCTTCCTGTTGTGTTCGATGAGTAGACGTTACTCGTTCATTACCCTCTCCACGTACAGCCCACTCACCATTGTGCGGTACAACATGTTGATTCTTTCCCATGAGGTTTCCTGATCGTTTTCGACACCATGTGGTGCCATATTAAATAATAAACACTATATATTGCGTTTCGTTTGTGATGAGTCACATTTTCAAAATACAGCGGCAGATGGTTGGGGATGATGCTACATCGACCAGCTCTCAGAAGAATGAACCGGAAATTGCCTGGGAATCGTTGCACTGACTGATGGAAGGAGCGCCAAAAATCTCTGTGCAGGACGATGTACGACAACAACATTCATGACAGCAGTTATTCGTCACGTTACAGACGGCATTAAGTCAGGGTCATTCGGGCAAATACTGTTTCCTGTTTGTCCGGATGCGTAACTTGATGAGATGTAATATTTGATTCATAATCGAATCAAATATTACATCAGGATGCAAAAATATGAGAACTACTGTAACGATCGACGATGCTCTGTACGCACAGGCGCTGGAAATGGCTGATCCTGGTATGGATAAATCAGATATTTTCCGTGAAGCTGTGAAAACGTTTATTCGTGTGCAGGCTGCGAAACGTCTGGCTTCACTTGGCGGAACAGCCCCGGATATGGAGGTAACACCACGCAGGTGTGGAGATGTGGCGGAATGATATTAGTAGATACGTCTGTGTGGGTTGATCATTTTAAAAATAAAAATGATACATTGATTCAGTTATTGCAGTCAGACTTTGTTCTTATACACCCAATGATCCTGGCTGAAATAGCTTGTGGCACACCGCCAGCGCCCAGACAGCGAACATTGAGTGATTTAGACTTGTTACCGAAAAGTCATCAGGCCACGATTACTGAAGTTCTGGCGTTCATTGAAAATGAAAAATTATTTGGCCTGGGCTGTGGTCTGGTTGATATAACATTATTAGCGTCAACGAGGATTACTCCCGGGGCTAAAATATGGACGCTGGATAAACGACTGTCACGACTGGCAAAACGCCTGAATGTAGAATATCAACCTGTACATTGAAAAGCTGGCAGGTTAACTGGCCGAACCTTGCCACGTTCTTCGTTTATCCGACAGACGACTCGGTAAAAAAGTGGTGTGGCTGGCAATCCAGTCTGCGTCCCAGAAATGGACGATGCCGTTGAAGGACTGGCGTATGACAATGAGCCGCTTTATTATCGAGTTCGGTGACCGCCTGGACGGTCACTTCTGAAAAAGGCATTTACACAGAATCCTAAACAGGCTCTTTCTTCGCCGTTTACGACGGAGAACCGTGGACTTATCCGTGTTCATCACCTTTTCATATCACATCAGTTGTTTCGTTTATTGCGATTTTCGTTTATTTCGATTATTGTTTGGTGACTGTCCTTATCAGGACTGAAATTCAAGATCGAAACTAACCCTTTAAACTGGATACTGAAAATGACGAACTCAATTCCTGACCGCCTGAGCCTGCCTGTTCAAGGGGAGATTGAGGCAGCTGTACGTGGACAAAGGGAGCTTGCGGCTTACCTTTCCACTAAAATGGAAACACAAAAAATTTCGATTCAGGATGCAGATAACAACACTCACCAGATTGAGCTCCCAACGTCTTCATTAATGTTACTTATGTCCGTCTTAGGTGAACTGGCTCAGGGAAATGCTGTTCAGGTTGTTCCTGTACATGCTGAATTAACAACGCAGGAAGCTGCCAATATTCTGAATGTTTCGCGTCCTCATATGGTGAAACTTCTGGAAGACGGGAAGCTGCCTTTTCACAAAACAGGTCGCCATCGCCGCGTGCTTTTCGCTGATTTGATGAAATATAAAGAACAGCGGGATAATGAAAGCAACAAAGCAATGCAGGAACTGGCAGATCATAGCCAGGAGTTTGGATTTTTCTGATGACTCACTCACCCTACCCCGTGCTTCTGGATGCCTGTGTTCTTTACCCATCGTTACTACGGGATTTATTGATGCATCTTGGGCTAACCGGGCTGTATCAGCCTGAATGGTCGGCCATCATTGAGCGGATTTTATTGCTGATTTGTTTGATTTGAATCAGGCGCTTGTTCTGTCAGCGGTAAAACAAGCAGCGGCGTATGATGAGAAGGCCTCCGAAATCTGTTGATGAGTATCTTGATACCTTATTACGTCAGGGGATGCCACAAACAGTAAAAGAGCTGAGCAAATTCCGTTCACTTATTTAAGTAACAGATCGTTTTCCTCTTCTCAGAACGCTACCCCAGAACAGGTGACCAGTCCTGATATAAGTTGGCATTTTTTGTCTGTAAAACGCCTGATGAACATCATCGGGCGTTTTGTTTTCAGGGGCAGGTGTGAACACTCGTGGTTATAAATTGGCAGTGGTTTTTGACTATCTATCCGGTTTTGTGCCTGGCTGCAGGGGGGGAACCATTTTTATTCTGTTTATTCGTTCAGCCAGTGCATTCTGGCAACAGTCATAACCATCAGTCATTGAACAGGCTATTTCGTTTCTCTCATGAACTGGTGTATTACGCCCCGGTATACCCGGAGTACTGTCGTTTTCTGTGGTTCAGTGCCTGCCTGAATTTTTTGTCTACCTATTGGTGCCAGATAAGCACTCTGGTTACTGCGCTTGCTTAGTAGCTACACATGGTGGTTCATTTACGCTTACAAATAGCGTTGATTATATTTTTTACATAATCGACATTAATAACCTGCGTTAATATTTTTGTGTTTTTTATATTTTATCTTTTTGGGACTTTTTGTGAGCTTTTTTTTGATTTAAGTCCAAATCAAAGCAAAAAGCTCAAAAATCAAGCATTGATGTAACATCTTGTATTTTTTTGGTTTTTCGATCTTTTGTTTTGTATTTTTTGAGTATTTTGGTGCTTTAATCTTGTTTTTGTGTCTTTCTTGGTTTGTTGTTTTGTATGTATGTCATTGCTCGACATAAAAGATCGTATAAATAGATATTTCCAAAATAAAACACTGTGATACTTTATTGGCAGATACAGATTGCTATGAGCGGTTTGCACCTATGTTTGGTCAGGTTGATGTGGATACGCTTTCAAAGGCTATGTCGCAATGAGAGATAATTACTTTTTTCTTAGTAAGAGCCAGAATGAGTCTTTGATGCCAGGAAAGATGTCGGAATTGCATTTCTGGCTACTGATAGAAATTTCTCCTATCCATAGTGAGAAAATTATTCTTGCACTTAAGGATTTTCTGGTTATGGGTTATTCCAGAAAAGAGGTCTGTGAGCGCCATAATATATCTTCAGGATATTTTTCCGGGGCTCTTGGAAGGTTCCAGCGTGTTAATGCAACAGTTGCACAGTTAATGCCTTTCTATATTCAGATGAAATCACCGGCACATTTCAGTAATGCAAGTTAAAAACTGATTTTGTGATAATAAAACATCAGTTGGTTTTTTACAGATAATAAGGAGCAGAGCCGTTCTTTGAACGGACCGCCACTCTGTTTTTTATTTTTCAGGAAAATATTAATTTGATGTTTTTTAATTTGTATGAGGTTGGTATTAGCGCATTTGTATATGGTGTGCTAATACCAACATTCATCAGATATGTTGGGTTTTGTAATTTGAATTGGTTAATAAACTCAAGGAAATAGCTAATGAAAATGATTAAAACTGTTATGGCTGGCGCAGTTGCAATGGCTCTGGTTTCTTTTGGTGCTAATGCTGCAAATCAGGGACAGGGCGTTGTTAACTTCAAAGGTACTGTAATTGATGCACCGTGTGGCATTGCACCAGAGTCAGTAGATCAGACGATTGATTTTGGTCAGATCTCTAAAGCTCACCTGAATGCCGACGGCATTTCCATGAAGAAGGATCTGAATATTAAACTGGTTAACTGTGATGCAACTGAATTGGGGCAAAAGGGAGTGCAAGTTACATTTACCGGAACGACAGTTGAAAATACGCCAACTGAATTAGGAACGGCAGGTGATACTGGCACGGCAGTAGTAATCTCTGGACAAGATGGAAATATTGTTAGCTTTGGTACCCCAGGGATTCACCAGGAGGTAACCCCTGGTGATAATACCTTACGTTACAGCACCTGGGTGAAAAAAGCTACTGGTGGTACTGTGAAAGAAGGTGACTTCACCGCAGTTGCTCATTTCTCTTTAAGCTACAGCTAATCACCCCTCTCCGGTTTTTAACCGTCAGATAAGCAGGGGCGTCAGCCCCTGCGATTACCGGTAAAGAATAAGGAATACTGCATGTTCTGGCGCATGATCCTTTCGGTAACATTTTTCCTGTGTGCAGCGGCTCAGGCTGCGCCATCGCCCTCCTTTCCGCCGCCGGGGATGACCCTGCCGGAGTACTGGGGAGAGGAGCATGTCTGGTGGCATGGTCGGGCGAGTTTTAAGGGGCAGGTGATTGCTCCGGCCTGCACGCTGGCCATGGAAGATACCTGGCAGGCGATTGATATGGGGG
>ERZ1027013.683-NODE-683-length-11846-cov-4.766771_pt1 | contig 11846 bp, 1 predicted proteins | sample MGYA00519446_ERZ1027013 | MGnify/ENA primary metagenome ERZ1027013 (study PRJEB26926, sample SAMN06164699) | human gut metagenome | biome: ENVO:00009003; feature: ENVO:2100002; material: ENVO:00002003 | host: Homo sapiens | place: USA | collected 2012 ... | reverse complement strand
TTATTATATTATTGTCCTAATATAAAAATTAGTAAGTTCGTAATATCTAAAGAAGGATATAGAACAGCAGATGCTTTACAAAATGTATCATTAAGCCGATATTACAAAAATGCTATAGTCGCTATTGATGCAGAAGCTGCTTTATTTAATAATTTTTTAAAGACAGGAAGTACAAAAGAAAGACCTAATTTAAAATCAAACGATAAAGGTTTTGTATTTTTTGATACAACATTAAACAAGCACATAATTTGGAATGGCTTGGTTTGGATAGATGAAAATGGAAATCCGGCTGATGCCAATAATAAAGGTACAACTGAAAAAAGACCATCAGACGTACAGATAGGTTATATTTACAAAGACACATCTTTAAATAAATTGATTCTTTGGAATGGTACTGATTGGGTGAATATGGATGGAACGAAATTAACAACTTCAACTTCAAATGAGCAGGTTGCAGAGAAATCATATGAATTAAAAGAAACGTTGAACGAAAACAAATAAATTGAGAATTGAGTATGAAAATCTTGAAGCGATTAGTGTATGTGCTACTTATGAATCCTATATGTACTATATGATTCATAATTGAAAGTTGTTTGTTCATAAATAAAGAAGAAGGGTGAGTCAAAAGATTCACCCTTTTCTTATGCACCAAGTAATAACATTAATCATACACCTTGAAGAACTTCTCACACAGACTCCCCATCATATAACATGGTTCCTCGCTCAGCATATCAATTCCATCCTGCTCACAGATATGCGCTACCACATGAAGAAGCTCATGACCTATTGTATTGATGATGCTGCCATCTGATTCACATTTCCCGATTGCAAGTACACTCCTTCTTTCTGATAGGCTAGAATAGGTAAGCCCCCTATCCACCTTCTCCTTATCCCAAAACGAGACACTTACATCACGCTTGTAGGAAGAGTCATACTTATACATCAGGCTCACCGCCCACTCGCACATCTTCTTGCTGAAATGATACCACAGCGTTATCTCCATCTTGTTGTCGTAGAACTGAGATACACTATACCATCTGAAAAGCATGACCAATATAGGCGCATACTTGAAATAAAGCAAGTCCGTCTTAATCTTGCTGCGTTCAGGGAGTAACTTAGTTATATCCCCCGAAAGCATAGCACTTTCAGGGGATAGTCATATATGTATTACTTCTTAGCCTTTGCCTTCTGGTTAGCCACAACAACCTTGTTAGCCTTCTCCAGCACGGCAAGAATATTCTTTCTCAGGTCACGAATCTGCTTCATGTCCTCAGCGTTGTAGGCATCCTTGCCTTCATCCAAGAAACCTTTCTTCAACTCGGAAATCTCCTGCTTTTCAATGGAAATCTCGTCAATGGCATCAATGGCAGCCTTGTTGGTGTTGTAGTAGCCATCGCTCTGACTAGGAGCCGTATCAACCAAGAGGTCATAGGAAGTCTTGAATCCGTTCAACTTAGTATAGAGTTGTTCCAGCTTCAAGTCCTCGAAATCATCCTTCGGAGTAGCATGAGCCTTATATATATCCTCGGCATTCAACTTGTGAGGTCTATACTCCTCCCCACTCTTATCAGCACGTTCCTTCTTCTTGTCTTCCTCATACTTCTTCACCTTCACATCATCCTGCTTGTACTTCTTATACTCCTCAGAGCCGTAGAACCGCTCCAGCATAGAGTAATCGCCATCCACCTTAGCTTGTTTCTTCAACTTGCTCAGGGTATTGGCTGCTCGGTCGTGGTTCTCCTTCATATTCCAGAACTCATCACCTTGTTTCTTAGTAACTAGTCTATCATCAGGATTGCTGACGAACTTGCTTACCAATGGAATATCAGCCACCTTGATTTCCTTCGGGTCGTTGAGTGACTTGGTAAGCAAACCGAGCACCTGACTGCCCATGGTGTAAGCACCACCGAGATAAGAAGACAATACATGGTCAACCACACCAGGGTTGTTCAGATTGTATCTTGGGTCACCGAAAGCATCAATGCTATTCTGCTGCACATTTGGATAGTCGTTTCCGATTGAGTTAACCATCTTGGATGCACGAACCAGCCAATCAGGAGTGCCCACGTATGCCTTGGTAAAGTTCGGGTCATACTTGTTATACTCTGTGTCCTTGAATAATGGCTTGCCAGTAAAGTCTACATTGAAAGCCAACTCAAAGACTGGACGGATAGGGTTCGGCATCAGACTGACCGCAATATTTCCGTCATATCCAGTCGGGTCGAGCGGAAGCATATCAACTACCTGACCTAGCAAGTCTTCTGCATACTGGCTCCAACTCTCTTCTGCCAACTCGCCACCCATCATCTTGGATGCAATCATATCGCCTATTCCATAGAAGGCACGGAACTCCTGAGCAAGAGGAATCTTTATATACTCATGAGTGAACGGAACCCACATGATAAGGTTGTTTCTTCTATCCCACTTGGTGAACTGCCAGTACTTATCATTATCATCATCACCACCCAACAGACTCATCAGGGCAGCGTTAACGATAGGAACCAGCACGCCACTCGCCAACCATGATGCAGTAACAGCCGTGAACTTGAAAGGATGATGCTTGGCAAGAGCACCCAATGTCTGCAAACTCTGTACTGCTGGGTTGATGAAGAGATAGAGGTTTCTAATCATCTGCCAGCCATATTCGCCAGTACCCTTGCGGTTGAAGTTCAGGGTCACGTCCTTGGCATCATTCACAGCCTCATCAATAGAACGCCCATATTGAATGGAGGTCATGTAAACCGCAAATCGGTTACTATCCTCAATTGCTCTGTTCAGGAACTCAATGCTATCCATAATGGTATGTCCTACCTTTACTGGGTTCGTCTTCCATCTATCCAAATCCTTCAAGTCATTCTTGAATTTCTTCTTCAAGTCTTCCACATCAAGCGAAGAGACAAAGCCAGTTTCACCACCATTCATAATGAAGTCATAGAACATCTGTTCCTTTGGTGTAGCGTTTCCGTTGTTTACCTTTTCTCTCAACTTGCCATTCTGATAGTCTCTCAGCATGAAACCGAGATTCCAAGAGGTAGCAAGATTCTTTCTGAGCAGATAGTTGTACTTTCCATCCTCACGAATAGCGGTAGATGCCAGCGTCATGGTCAGGTCTCGGAAGTAGTTGGAAGGGATGAAGAGAGGTGAAAGACTGGTATAGGCAGCAGCCATCTTTCTGCCCAACCAAGCAGCAGCCCTATCCAGTTTTCCGCTCTGAATCTCTCTTACTCGGTGTGCTCTGGTATTATTCATCGCCTGAACCAACTGAGGGTCACCATTCACGTAGATAACATACTCCTCACCATCCTTCATCACTCGCACCTCATGCTCTCTCTCCTCGCTGTGAGTCTGAGGATAGGCTATATTCAGTCCGTCTCTCTTCTGAGTAGCATCGCCAGTCTGAGCCATCTGTTCCATCTTCTTCTCAAAAGCATCAATGGCAGCCTTCACCTGATTGCTATCCATCTGAGAAGTAATCTGAGGTGTAGCAGGAATCCACTCTTCGTTGCCATTATCATCCACACTCTTCACATACCAAGCCTTGCTCAGGGTCAGCAGGGAAGTTGGATGATTCTGAGCCAAGAGCATCAGGTGTTGTTTCACCCAGTTCTTGTTGTTAAGCAGGATTCCGCTTTCTGCCATATTCTCGATGTATGCGATAGGGTCATCAGCGATAGAGGTTCGTCCATGTGCCTTCTTCAAGGTCTGATTGAAAGCACCCTTGCCGCCACCGATATAGTCCCATACTTGGTCGGCAGTAGTGCCATCCCAGCCACGGAGAGGAATATAATGGCTATACATATCTCGCACATACTGATAAGTATCTTTGCTCATCATGCCAGCCTTATAACCATCACGGAGAATCTTCTTGGTAGCCGCATTCGTTGCATCCCAGAGGTCGTGAGTCTCGGCTACATACTTATCCTCAATATCCTTTACCAATTTGTAGGCAGCTTCCTCAAAGTCTGAGCCGTCAAAGATAGCAGACAAACCTGAGTAATCGTAGGCAATACCATTCTTGTCGTAGCGATAGTCCATATAAGATGGAGAATATTTCACCCTTAGTGCATTGTCTCTCTGTCTCCAAGTAGTGAAGTCTACTCTGCCAAACTCTAGGTCGCTATCATTAATGATACTATTCATATCACCCTTATAAGCCTTGTATGCCGCACTTCTCTGAGCCACGTCCTCATAGTCAGCATCCAGTGACTTCTTGAAAGCCATCTGAGCATCACGCTCCAAGCCATGCTTAGCCATCATGTAGATACGGACATTATCATAACTATCACCCAGTATCTTCTTCATCTGATGATAAGCCTTTCTTAATGGCTGCAAGAACTCATTGTTGTACTCCTCAAACTCGTTCTTTCCCTTGCCATGACTGCGGTTCTCGGCAGTATAGGCATCCTCAGCCATGTTCAGGCGGTCAACACCCACTTCCTTCATGATAGCTTCCTGAGCCTTGCGGATAGCCAGCATACTATCTTGGAAAGCGATACGTTTGAGGACGGAGCCACGCTGCAACTCTCGGTTGAACTCTCCAAGGGCAGTATCATCACTCAGAAGATGCTGCTCGTAGGTTGGAGCAGTCTTCCACAGAGCCATCTGTTTGCGGTACTCGTCCACTCTCCTCAGGAAGTCAACAGCACTCTCACCAGCGTTACGTTGTGGGATTGTTGGTCGCTGAGCATCCTTAGGCAGATTATTGTCCTTCTTCCACTGGTTCAAGTCATGCTCAAACTGGTCATAGCGCAAGGAGAACTTGGTATTACCCACGATATTGGCATTGTTCTCATCGAATATCACGTAGTTGTAATCGCCTTCCTTTGCACCGCCAAATGAACCATCAAAAGAAAAACCACGCTTTTTAAAGTCGGCAAAATCTATTTTTAATCGCCTTAATTCTTTAATGATTGTATTCTTCTGTTTATCTGTCAAAGGAGCATCCCAATCAAGATAATCTCCATTATCATCAGGAATATCCACATCATAAAGGTAAGCAATATTATCAGGAACAGCTATTTCCTCATTCTTCTTTGCAAGAATATTGCTAAGTTCCTTTAAATCATCATCATCAGGGAACATTTCTAGAGCAGAAGAAAGGTCTTTTCTCATAGCATCCAATCCCTTGTTTACATCTTTATATTTATAGATATATTGTCTTACCATATCTTTGTTATTGGCAGACATATCTGTCACAAATTCAAAACCGCCATTATCTTTCCTTATCTTGGCAAGTCTTGTGTAGTCCTCAGCAATATCCTTAGAGTTAGTAACATAACCACCCCATCCAAATGCTTGTGAACCTTCGCCTTCACCCATGTGGCTGAAATCGAACTTGTCAAAGCTAGCACCAGTACCATGATAGGTACGGATGCTAAACTTAGGGTCAGAGCCAGTAAGCAGAGGAGCAATCACATGTTCCGTCAACTGGGTAGGGATTCCGTTGCCGATGATGATATGGCTCAGGTTCTCGGAGAATGGCATCTTGTAATCATCGCTCACTCCTGATACTCTTGCGAGCACTCTTCCCATGGCACGATATACCTTACCATCAGGCATCACAATCACATCACCACTCTTCGTTCTGAGTGTTGGCAGCAGTTCATCAGCGAAGGCATGAGGAACCTTGCCGTCAGCATAGGCACTACCCATCACATACAATGGCTTGTCAATGTTTCGCCAGTCAATGCCATCAGCCTTCAAGCGAATATCCATCCAAGGAGCCACACCATTCTTCTTCTCTGTCAGGGTCGGGATAATATCAGCCACAGCTTCATACCATCCGCTCTTGTGTGCCATCTTCTTTGGCTTTTCAGGGAGTTTGCCATCACGAACCGCACGGACAATCAATCTCTCTCGGTTGGTGTAGCCGCCATAGTCAGCAGCGTTATACACATCTGCATCCCAAGTGTAGCCGTTGGCATCCAGAGCATCCGTAATAGTCTTCATCGCTTCCGAATCCTTATACCCCTTCACGTTCTCAATGGTCACCACCTTTGGCTTGATAGCATTGATGAACTCGGCAGTGCTAGCAGCAGTCTCCTTGTCAAGTTCCACCTCAGCATGGTTACTCTTTGCCTGAGAGTAGTTCTTGCAGACTGGGCTGGCATGGAAGTACTCCACCTCGCCATCTATCTGCTTAACCAACTCCTTAGGGTCAACATCACGAACATCAGCAGTAACGATGTGCTGACCGAAGTTATTGCGATAAACACCGCTTATCTTCTCGTCATACTCCACTGCCACCACTGGGTCAATGATACCCTTCAAGCCTTCCTCAACAAGACCGCCACCGCTAAAGTAGGTTCCAGCCTTAATGAGAGTGCCATCCTTCAGGGAGAACTTAGGTTCATCGCCAGCAATCTCTGCCTTGCGGTTCTCGCCCAGAGCCTGAGCAATATGAATCATCTTCTTGTTAGCCATCTTCCAGCCGCTCGGCATATCCTCAATAGCAGTCTTGATAGCATCATCCACCTCATCAGTAGTGTTCAGACTCTTCAAATCCTCAGCCATATCTGCCGCCCCACTCTCCTTTCCGTCAGCCATATCACGGAGAGAGAAGGAAACATCTTCGCCAGTCTCAGAGTTCGTTACCTGACCATTGGCAGTCTTCACGTAGGCTTGTTCAATAGAGCGGATGATGTTCTTGGTTACATCGTTATACTCAGTACCGAAGAATGCCAACTTAATCTTCTGCAATATCTCATGGATAGCAGCGAGCAGAGGATGAGACATCTTCATAGCGAGAGTGTGAGCAAAGTTGAGGTCACGAATCATTTCACCTACAGCATCAGCAACAACCTCCTCAGCATAGTAATCTCTAGCACGTCCAGAGAATCCAGCATCAGAATATCTCTGCATGGTCTCATCTACCGCCTTGTCGAAGGCATCAGAGCCATAGGTATCGAGCACAAGCTGAGTCAACTCATTGTATGCAGCAGGGTTCAGATTCTTGATTTGGTGGGTCATTTCGTGACCGAAGATAAACTGAGCACCTTCCGTGATAGAAGAGTCAAGAGTGATGAAGATAGTACGATGCACGTTGCCATCGGCATCCGTAGTCTCCTGAATCCAGCCATTACCCAACTTGTCTGAGTACTGCCATTGAATGGTAGCACCCATCATCTTAGACAGTCTCTCGAAAGCCTTGCGAGTCTTCTCGCCAACGATATTGTCAACGACCTTCATATCATCCACCTTATTCTTCTCTACGTCAGCAGCACGCTCGGCAGTTGTCTGCTGCTTGCCATTCTCCTTGGCAGAGAAAGGAAGGGCAGATTCATCACGCTCTGCGCCTAAAGGATTCTCATCAGTAGCATCCTCAGGAACATTTATATTATCATTTATTTTGTCATTTGTCTGCTCATTATCCAAATCATTACCCAAATCATTACCCAAATCATTAGACAAATCATTAGATTCATTATCCAACTTCGCCTCTGACTTCGCCTTCAACTCAGCCTTTTCATCCGACTTCGCCTTCAACTCGGACTCTGGCTCAGCCTCTGGCTGCTCAGCATAGGCTGCATTCTCATGAGCACGTTTCTGCTCTTCAAGTATGTTCTCTGCCTGAGCAATGCGAATATTTTCAACAAAATTCCTTGCTTCCGATGCCTTGAAACCGCTATTGAGTACACCGATAAGAGCATTACGAATATCCTGAGTGTCGAGTGATTCAAGGTTGGATGGACGATTCTCCCACAAGATGTGAACGAGCGAATCAATAGTAGTTCCCTTGCCATCAGCAGCGAGCAACTGAGTCTTGGCAAAGTCTTCTCTGCTCAATCCAGTCTCCTGCTTAACACCCTTGCTTGTCTCTGTACCATCATAGTTGAGAGAGTGAGCACCGAGGTTGCTAGCCACATACTCCTCAGCTGTAAGCGGAATCGTATCAGTCACATCAATGCCAGTACCATCATAAAGACGATGAAGGAGAGAACCGATGGTATCTCGGTAGAGTTGTGATACTGCATCAGAATCATCCTTCACCGCACTCTTCAAGCGAGCGAACTTTCTTCTTGACTTCTCAATGAGTTCCTTTCTACCATCAGCAGTATCTTCCACCTTGGCAAGTTGTCGCTCATTATAAGCATCACGGATAGCGATAGCAGAGTCATAAGCCGCCTGAGCGTCAGCAATAGCCTTCTCCTTAGCATCCTTAGCAGCCTTCTGTTCCACGAAAGTCTTACCCTTCACGGTCATGTTGCTAGCCTTGTCGAGTGCCTTCTTTGCATCAGATACATATCCAGATACGATACTATCTGCATCCTCACCGAACTGAGTATCATATAACTCAGCGGTCTGCTCGGCAGTTAACTTCGAGAAGTCAGGGTTGCCATCCTCCAGCATAGGCACGATGGTTCCATCTTCAAGGGTAATGGCAGGAGCAACAGGAGTCTGTTCTGTTGCAGGAGTCTCGCCCTCTATTGTCGGAGTCTCGCCCTCTATTGTCGGAGTCTCCACCTCTATTTTCGGAGTCTCCACCTCTATTTTCGGAGTCTCCACCTCTATCTCACCTCTATTCTCTCCGCTATCATCCTCTACAATTGAGGATTCAGTCATAGCTTGTTTGTATTCATCGAGCGACATAGAAGAGATTGTAGCCACATCTTCTTTGCTCACAGCATGAGGAACGAGAGTTCCATCACTCTTCAACTCCACTACCTTAGCCTTGGCACCAGCATCACGAATGAGGAACAATATAGAGTCAGGATATTTGGTATTACCATCCTTGTCGAGCACATCAACGAGCACCACATTACCATTATCATTAAGTATCTGATTGAAATCAAATGAATGTTGAGTCTCTTCTATATTCTGAGTTTTCTGTGTTTCACGTTCCTTCTCCATCTGTTCACGCTCAGCCTTTGCAGTTTCCAGTCTCTTCTGGTCTTCCAAGTCTTTCATCTGCTGCAAGTCTTCAATCGAATAAGTATTCTCCACCACGTTACCATCTATAGAGATAGCAGCAGTACCATCACCATAGTCAGCCAACACCTCATATGTATGTTCAGTACCATCATTATCAGTCACATTGAACTGTGATCCTACTTCAACGGTTCCATCAATGATGCCAGCCACTTCCTTGATAGCATTCTCTTTAGCATCAGATACCGCCTGAGTCTTCACATCATCAGCATGAAGTTCTTCACCCAGTTCTGCAAACATCGACGAATCAGCGTGTTCTACACTATTGTTTTTCGGGTCAAAGTAGAGAATCATATCATCGCTATTGCTTACATCAATGGAGCCATCATCCCGAGTATCAATATTACCACTGATAATATAAACACCATAGTCTTCCAAGCCACCTGATGCTTTGATAGTAGCGTTACGTACAGAGCCACGACTCTGGTCTGTGTACATATCCACTCTCTGTTCTGCCTGATGAGCAGCAAGGTCAACCTTGTCTTGTGCATCATCAACAACACCTTGGTATCTGGCAGAAGACAACTGGTAGTCATAGATAGCTTGGTCAAGTTTATCATCCTTCCCAGTCATGGATTCCAGTTCCTCGTCACTCATGGCAGATATCTGCTGTTCAGAGATACCCAATGCTTCTGCAAGAGTCTTCATCTGGTTTTCCTGCTGAATCTGAATATCATGCTTGTCTGCATCATCAGCATCATGCCCCTCAGAATAAGCATTGTCAATATCTGCCTGATGCTGCTCCTCAGTTGTTGTTGGCTCGTTTGTAATCTCCTTGGCATTCATTTCAGCAGTCTTGGCAATATTGTATCCACGCATCTTCATCAAGTTGATACCATAATTTACAGCAGCATTAATCTGCTCCTTGTTCATGGTATCTCTCTGTCTGAGAATATCAGCCATCACACCCCCCATCTGCTCGTTGGTTGCATTGTCAATCTTATCCTTGATGTCTGCCCAGTTATCTCCCATAAGGTTCTGTGCATCAATATCAGCCACGTTCACCTTGTTTCGGAATCGGTAATACTGAGCACGATTGTAGATACCTTTTACTGGTCGTGAGCCAGCACCCATCGCATACATAGAACCGACAGAGATAGCCATACCACCGATGATGTCGAGTTGTTGTCTAGCATCAAGGATGTCACTCACCTTTCCTTCACCATCCATCAAGGCATGAAGAGGAATACCAATTTCCTCTTCCATCACTTCCTCAGCGAAGCCATTGATACCGAACTTCTCCATCCACTTTTTGGAATTGGTGTACCAACCACTCTTTCCGATGTTCTTGAAGAACTCAGCAGACGCATTCATACCATGTTTCTCCATGAAGTTAACAGCACCCTTCTTGATGCCATAGTTGTGACCAAACAACTTCTCTGTGTAGTTCTCCACCATGGCAGATGTCAGCCCCTTATAAAGAGCATTACTCATAGACTCACCACCTTCATGCAGTAGATTTCCGTTTTCGTCAAAGGTTCCGAACTTATAATCACCCTTCTCATCCTGATACAGATTACCCAGATGTCGTTTCATGATGTCAGAGCCAGTCTTCAACGCTTGCTCAGTTCCTGCCATAGCATACGAGCCGATAACATCTCCAGCCACGATACCAGTATTTTTCAAGATGGCAGCACTCACCTTGCCCATGCCACGTTTAGCTGCAAACTTCAACGCTCCACGACTGATACCCTTTGTAATGCCACCATAACCACCAGTCAGGAAGAAGTCAGACATAAATGGAAGAGACTGCCCTGCAATCTTTGTCCAGCGATAGATGTTACCCATCTTTTCGTCTTCGAGAGCCGCAGCAGCATCCGCACCCAGTTTACTCTTCATGAGCATCTTATCAGAACCAGAGAGAGGAATGTTGTTATCCATCTTTGTCTTGATACGCTCCATCTGCCCCATGGTAGCGAAGTCAGTCAAACCGAAATCCCAAGTCTTGGCATTAAAGGCGGTATTGTCAAGAGCCTTCAAGGCATCCTCACCCCAGCTACTTGTAGGATATTGTTTCACCGCTTCCAGCGCACCTATCTGCTCAGTAACCAGAGAAAGAGAGGTTGCCAACTTATTCCTATAGTCACTCTGCTCAGCAGTTCTTCCGTTACTTGCACCGATACTAGCACCATAAGAGAGCAGAGGATTTCCGTGTTGACGATTATCCTCAGCGATAAGAGCTTCAATCTCCTTCTTTCGGGCATAGGCATCAGCCAGTTTCTTATCGAACTGCTTTTGAGAACCTTCCTCTGTCAGATAGGTTCCATTCTTATTGATGTTCTCCTGCAAGTCATAATTACCATTCTTGTCACGAACATCAAAGGCAGATGGAATTTCGCCAGTATCTACCGCTTGCTGATAAGCGTTATTCTGCTCGTCAAGGATAGCTTGTTTCTGCTCAGCATCATTCTGAGAATAAACATTCTCATTGTCTGAGGTAACGTATGCGCCAGCCTTGCCAGTCTCAGGATTGTAAGCGAAATCATCCTTCACCACATTGTTAGCATCACCACCATAAGGAGTCTGATGTGTACCCAAGTTCACACGACCGAAATCCTTCTGCTGTTTCTGCTTGCGTTGTTTCAGTCTGTTGTATCTGCCAGCATTGTTCATTGTCTGCTGAGCACTAGCCGAGATTGCTGCTGCCCCAGCAGAGAAACGAGCACGGTCAGCAGCACTCATAGGAACGCTACCGCCCTTCGCTCTAGATGAAGTCTTACTACGAGGTTCAAAGAGTGCAGAGTAAAAACGCTCATAAGTTGATGGAACATCAAAGTTCTGAGCCTTCAAGTTCTCATAGATAGCGTGTCTGTTATCCGCACCGCCCTTTCCGTCTCTTGTCAGAGCACTCTCAAACTTATTGTAATCATCAGGCACATCATAGTTCTGTGCTTTCAGATTCTTGTATAAAGTGTATA
>ERZ1027013.642-NODE-642-length-12351-cov-10.277001_pt1 | contig 12351 bp, 15 predicted proteins | sample MGYA00519446_ERZ1027013 | MGnify/ENA primary metagenome ERZ1027013 (study PRJEB26926, sample SAMN06164699) | human gut metagenome | biome: ENVO:00009003; feature: ENVO:2100002; material: ENVO:00002003 | host: Homo sapiens | place: USA | collected 2012 ... | reverse complement strand
AATGATAATGCTTGCATATTTTTATTGATTGAGTTATAATATATTTAAGGTTAGGGAGCTTTCGCTCCCGTCCCTTATTTGTGCTTAGCCAACTTGTAAGCTATAATAGCTGTTATTAACGCTAACAGCGAGCTTATTAAGTTGGCTATACCTGATATTAACTCAATCACTGTTCCTCACCTCACTTTCTGATATTATTATAACATACTTGTACGAGTATGTCAAGACTTTTTTTGAAAAAAAATAAAAAATATTTAAGAAACCTCGGCATATACCGAGGTTTTTTCTTTGACGATTTAGTTGAAAAAATAAAAAACTATATTGAATGGATAGAAACCTGGACGGTAGGAAACAAATAGGTAACAAATAGTTATTAATAACGCATTGTTACTAATAACTACCGCCATCTCCACCAAAAGATAAAAATCCGAAACTCACCGTCATCGGTGATACTTTCGGATTTTTTATTTTTATATAGAAAATTACGGCAGAGTGTGTGAATACTCTGCCGTTTTATCATTTAAGGATTGTTATCTTTTTGTTTTATCCACTCTTCAAATTCTTTTTTGCCTGCATCTGATTCAAAGAATGCTTTTATATCCGGTAAAAAAGTTCTTATTAGTGCATCAATTTCATATTGTGGTATTTTGTTTGTTGCCACAAGGCAACACAGTTTCTAAAAGGATTGTCTTATCACCTCCCATCAATGTTTGAATGCTGATGTTGTAAAAATGTTCATATGGTTTCCTTTCCGCCCGGTGAATAATCACCGGGCTTTTGTTTTTATCACATGGATTGACCGTAGTAGAGTTCGTTATTATCCTGATAATCTCCGCTGTGGTCATCTTCTCTTTGTCCTATTCTTCTCTTTTTGTTTCTGACAGGCTTAGGCGTTTTTGCTTTTGGTTGCCTGATCATTTCAGCAGCGCTTGCCAGAGCATAAAGCCCAGAAACAAAAGGATCTGTATTGCTGACGGAATCGCTATCATCAACGGCAGACATTTCTTCATCATCGCTTTTTGAAAATATTCTATACTGCTGCTCATCTCTTTTGTCGCTGAAGAGATATTCTCGCTCAGTTTCCCAGCCTGTTGCTGCTGACTCGATATTCTGTCCGCTATTTGATCTGTCTGATACTTCAATTTCGCTTCCACTTGATGGATTGAATAGGTTGTCAGTTTTACCATCTAATCTTTGTCTATTGTATTCTCCAGCAGCGTCTGCTGATTTGTCAGTAACTGTATTAACTCCTGCCAGCAGTCCCTGTCCACTATCGTTACTGATGTTGCTTCTTCCATTTTGGTAAGATGCTCTGCGTTTTTCCATTTCAAGTTCTCGTAATCTAAACTCAAGTTCCATCATCTCCTTTTTGTATTTGTCCTGATGCAGTCTGATGTCACGGCATTTCATATTGTTGGGGCAAGTATAGGTTATGTACTTGTAGTTCTCCTGCCACTTGACATCATATCCGTACCGCTTTAAATAGTTTTTGAATTCGTCTTTATCCTTACAATATTTCATTGCCTGGTCGATGGTTGCCATCAGAGCAAACTTCCAGCTTTCACCCTTCATTGCCGCTCGGTATTCTTTCGTATTTATTGTTGTCAGCTTTGGTTTGGTGTATGGCTTTAATATTTCCAGTCCGAATTGCCGGCAGATTTTATCCGAGTAATTTCTTAGATCTTCAAGTCCTTTCTCGTTGATTTGGATTTTCAAACCGGTTTCGCAGTTCACGCTGTTTACTACGAAGTGATTGTGCCAGTGATCTTTGTCTATGTGTGTTGCAATTACTACTTCAAATCCGTCAAAGAATTTTGCTGTTTCTATGCCGATCTGATGTATCAGCTCAGGCGTTGCCGTACCGGGATTAAATGACTGAACATATTGTTTAAAGAATACACCGTTTGCTTTTCTGTACTGATTCTTTGTTGCCATAAATTCGGTGTACGCGCTTTTGGGCATGCAGTTCTGACCGCTTACCAATTTAACACCTTCATATATTGTTTTGTAGTCTTGCATCACATAAGCAAGAACTCTTTTCATTGCAGTCTTGTTTTGTGTTCTTTCGGGAATTGCGGTTATGATCGCCATCTATCTGCACCTCCCTGAAATATCGTTCAGACGGTCATACGCGGCTGAATACCGGTCTATCATTTCCGACAAATCTGGGCAAACGATCTTTCCCATATTGCACAGCATCGTAAGCTGATTCAGATTTCTTCCTATTGCCTTTTGTTCTTTCAGAACTTTGTCCAAGCCATCAATAATGATTATTGGTTTATCTAATGCTGACCTTGTAACAAATTCAGTAAAATTCATTTTTGCCTTATCGGCTTTCTTTTTGATCGTTTCGTAATCGTTTTCACGAAACCTCATCGCGACCATTTTAGTTTTGTTGTCGGTTTTGGCATGTACCTCTCTTTCGTAATTTTAGGGGGCCCGGGTACTCCCGGTTTTCTGTTTGTATATACAAACAATATGCTTGCCTATCCCCGTAGGGGATAGAATACGATATAATAACTCCTTTCCCAAAAAATTAAAATCCTGAGAGTTACCGCGCGGCAGTATACTCTCAGGACTTTTTATATTAAATAGCTATTTAATTATCAAAGAGCACTTGCCGCTTCTGCGGACTTTCAATATTACCGGATATTTTTACCCGCGTCAAGGCTCTTTTTAATTTTTCATTTAAAAAGCAATTATATTATTTCTTATTTAACCTTTTTGCTAATTTGATAAGTAGATTTAAATCATCCTTTGACATATTTTTTGTTTCGTTATCCAGTTCCTGTTGCATTAGTATTTCTCGGGAATCCGTATTAAAAAAATCCGCCGGTGTTATACCGAAATATTCACATATGTAAAGAAATTCCGGCATAGACGGCAAAGCCCTTCCGGAGGTAATACTTTGGACATAACTTTTACTATGGCCTAAATCCAGACTCATTCTGTATTCGGAAACATTTTTTTGAATACGCAATTCGGTTATTCTTTGTCTGATAAAATCTTCATCCATAGCTGACACTCCTTTACCTAAAAGTGTACACTAATTTAATCGGTAATTATAACGCTATAAACAGTAATTATGCTTGAAAAATACCGATTATAATAGTATAATTAGATATAATTAGGATTATTTTATCGGTAATAGGAGGTTTATGGTTTGTCAAAAATAGCAGATATTATCAAATACGAGGGTGACAACACCACATTTATATGGAAACACCCCTGCGAAGATTTTAACTCTCTGACCCAGCTGATTGTGCACGAGTCGCAGGAGGCTGTCTTTATGATGAACGGACAGGCGCTTGACCTGTTCGGACCCGGCCGTTACACGCTGGAAACGCAGAATATCCCCATGATCGGCAAGGCGTTAAACCGCGCGACAGACGGGAAAACGTCGTTTCACTGCGAGGTCTATTTCATAAACAAGACCGAGCAGATGGCGATAAAATGGGGGACGGACAACAAAGTCCAGTTCATGGAGCCTACATATAATTTCCCCATTTCCATCGGCGCTAGCGGCGAAATGAGCCTGCGCGCCGAGGATTCCAGAAAGCTGCTGCTTAAACTGGTCGGCACGGAAAATCTCCTTTCGCAGGAAAATCTGACAAGATATTTCCGCGCGTTTCTGATGACGAAGGTCAAGTCGTATTTGGCGCAGGTCATCCGTGAGCAGAAGATCAGTATCTTTGAAATCGACGAGCGGCTCAGCGATCTGTCCGCCGCGCTGATCAAGCTGCTGAAGATTGATTTTTTGGACTACGGGGTAGCGCTGGAACGGTTTTTTGTCACCACGATTGTTAAGCCGGACGGCGACGCGTCCTACGAAAAGTTCAAATCCCTCCATTTCCGGCAGTACGCCGATATCGCCGAGGCAAAGCTGCGCCAGCAGACCGCGGTGATCGACGCCGAGACGGAGGCGCAGAAAACAGTCATTGCGTCCCAGGCAATGGCGACCAAGCGCGCCCAGGAGGGCTACACCTATCAGCAGGAACGCGGATTTGACGTGGCGCAGGATGTGGCGCAGAACGAGGCGGTCGGTGAATTCACCAACATGGGCGTCGGATTCGGCACGATGGCAGGCGTCGGCGGCGCGGTCGGCGGCATCGTCGGCGGAGCCGTCAATAACGCGTTTGAAAGCATGAACACCCAGCCGGCACTCCCGCAGGACGATATGGCGGCGTTTAAGGCGAAAATTGATAAATTAACGATGATGAAAGATGCCGGAATGCTGACAGAGGAGGAGTTCAATACAATGAAATCCCAACTCCTTGCAAGTATTTTATAGGGGGGAAATGTGATGAAAAAATACTTTACAGTTTATGGTATCTGCTGGGCAATCGCGCTTGTAGTTTTTAATGTAATTACGTTCGTTTCCGCCGCAAATACGATTGGTATTTCCAATGCCGGCGCAGGCTTTTGGGTCGGGTACATATTTATAACGATTGTGTTTGTTGCCAATTTGGTATGCAGTTTCCTTTTCTTTAAAGAAGAAAACATGGACAAAATATTTTTAAAACTCCCTATTATTTATATTGCTTATATTGCGTTAATTGTTTCCCTTATCGCCGGAGCCATCGCAATGGCAATTCCGGTCATTCCGTATTGGGTCGGTATTGTTGTTGATGCGGTGATCCTTGCGGTTTACGCAATTGCAATCGTTCAGGCTAACACTGCGGCAGATGTTGTTAGTGATATAGATGATCGTGTGAAGGCGCAGACTTTCTTTATTCACTCGCTAACTGCCGACGCGCAAACCCTTATGTCCTTTGCTCAATCAGATGATGTTCAAACAGAGTGCAAAAAGGTGTACGAGTCTATTCGCTACAGCGACCCTATGTCAACCGACGCACTTGCGGAAATAGAAAGACAGATTCAGAATGAATTTAAAACCTTTGATGACGCTGTTAAAAAAGATAATACGGAACTTGTTAAGAATTCAGCGAACAAAATCATTGTTCTTATTAATAAAAGAAATTTACAGTGTAAAGTATTGAAATAAAAAAGCTAAATGAATGAAATAAAATCTAAGGAGAAAGAAATGAAGCAGCTTGTATGCGAAATGTGCGGAAGTACCGATTTAATCAAACAGGACGGATTTTTTGCGTGCCAAAACTGCGGAACAAAAATGGCTCTTACAAAACTTGCCGAGAAAATCCATTTTAGCGATTCAATGAGCAACGAAGTTCTATCAGATCTTGAAGAAGAAATAGCAGAAAAGGTCAAAAAACTTAAAACCACAGATAAGAAAACAGAAATTATTAAAATAAATTTGGAGGAGTAGAAAAATGAAACAACTTACTTGTGAAATGTGCGGTAGTACTGATTTAATGAAACAAGAGGGTGTCTTTGTATGTCAATCTTGCGGCTGTAAATATTCTGTAGAAGAAGCAAGGAGAATGATGATTGAAGGAACTGTTGATGTTCAAGGTACCGTAAGGGTAGATAGTTCAGATAAAGTAAAGAACCTGTATATAATGGCGAGGCGTGCAAAAGATGATAATAATGCTGAATTAGCGTCTAAATATTATGAAATGATTACATTTGAAAATCCAAATGATTGGGAAGCATTATTTTATTTTAATTACTTCAAAGCTGAACAAACTAATTTGAAAAATATGTCGAATTCAGTGATTCGCCTTGCTAATTCATTAGACAGTGTATTCGATTTAATTGACAAGAGCGACAAAACGTCAGAGGAAAAATGGAGTCTTGCAAAAGAAATAATTGCAAAAATCGATATGCTTTGTGAGCGCGATATCTATTGGGCAAAATCTCACTATAGAAAATTTTCACAATTAAATGACTCTATTTCAGATCTCCAAGATCGAACATATGCTGTTGCCGAGCTTCAAAAAAACATGGCAGACCTTTTAGAAAAATATTTTGCCGAAAATTCGACACAAGTAGTGATCTCCTATTTGAAATCATATGTTAAAAACTATTTATTGCTCGATACTATAAGAAAAGAATTTGTCAATATAACATTACGATTTCACTCAAACGAGTTAATAGCGACAGAAAAAAGAATAAAAGCATTAGATCCGAATTATGTGCCGTTAATCAATGCAAATACTCCAAGAAACTCCGCATCAAACAAGAATTCAAAAGAAAAATCACTAGAAAGAATATCGAAAGCTATTGTCGTGTTTGTGGCAATTGAAATAATTGGCGGTCTTGCAGTTATGTTTTCACCTCTTCTAATGGATTTTGGCGATAAATCCAATCATATCCTGTTTTCAGGAATATTCATACTTGCGGGAGGACCAATCATTACCGCAGTTATCGGAAGAATAATTTATGAAACAGTAAAAAAGACCAAATAAAAGGCGGATTATTGAATAAAGGAGAATGGTATGTGCAAGATTACTACTGAATATTACAATGAAGTTACAAGAAACGACAGCTATGTTATTATGGAAAAAGACAAAAAATCCGGAATTTTAATTTCCTATTCTAAGTATTTATGTAAGGATATAAATGAAAAATATGATTTGAGTTTGAATTATTCCGAATCCGATCTTAAAAACTATGAAAAATTCAAAGAATTCGTTAACGAATTAGATAAAGAGGGCTTTTATATTTTTCAACTTACGAGGTTATAAGACATTTTCTGCAAACAACCCGTACTTCCATTGCGTATGTCTCCCGCCTACAGCGGCAACGGCATTGCGGTGAAGTTGGACAATATGCTGACTTAAAAGACTTTGGCAATATCCGTGGTGTAATAGGGCACCACGGATATTGCCAATTTATATTTCCAAAAAGTTGCCGTTTTATTAAAATTAAATCGTGGTGCAACTATTATTCAGGGCGAAATACCTACTAATTTAGGTGATGACAGCAAATACATAGTAGAATATCATAACAAGATAATCGGGATTGTAACTTGCGGTGATTTGACGGTAAAATGCTGTCAGATGCTTTTGGCGATATTGAAAATGATTGTGATTTATATATTTGCACCACAGAGACAAATGCAATGATGGCATTTTTTTATTAAGCATTATGGCTGCTATTTTGCCCAGATTCTTATGGCAGTTTATTATGACAATGTAGTAGCCGTCACTAAAAACAAAGAAGAACGATGTGAGAAATATAAATTAAAAGATTATATTCTTACTAAACATAAATATATTGAGTTATTTTTAAAAATATCATATAATCAAAAATGTAATTAGTAATGTCTTAATAGTTATAAGGCTAATACTATGAATAAAATTAGTAATTTAACGAGGACAAATCAATGTATGATAATTCGCATTTTAATTCATTTTTCATAAAATGTTTTAAACCAGGTGATGAAGAAATTGATAAAAACGGGGATACATTAAAATATCATTATACATCTCCGAATTCCTTTCTATCTATAATCAAAAGCAAAGAACTTTATTTTACGGATATTAGGTATCTAAACGATAAATCTGAGCCAATATTTGTGGTGAAAAGAATGGTTGAGTTTGTTGACGCAAACCATGAAAAATACCCATTAACATGTGATGCTTTTAATGATTTAGTTAAAGAAAATAATATTAATGATATACGAAAACTGAATACCAATCATATTAATTATAATCTTAATTTAAAATATCATTATAATAATGATCGCGCGTTTGTTTTTTGCACTTCAATAGACGGTGATTCCTTATCAATGTGGAATTATTATGTGAATAATGGATTTTATCAGGGTTATAATATAGGATTTAATATGCAGAAATTATTAAAATCATTTGATACAGAAGATAAAAGACACCTTGACTCCTTTTTTGTGTATTATGGTAAAGTTTTGTACTCAAAAAAAGACCAAGACCAGGAAATAAATAATTTGTTTGATGTTCTTGAGCACAGTAATTTCTCAAGATTAAATAGGTTTGAACAAATAAAATTTAAATTGCGTAGTTATATTGACCATAAAGGAATGTTTTATAAAAGTGATAAGTTTTCTCATGAAAAAGAATACAGAATAGTATTAGAGTTTAGTGATAATCGTGTACACAAAGACAAGACTCATTACTTTGGCGAAAATAATAAACAAATCAAAGATGACTTTGTAATAAAAAATGGACTAGTTGTTCCCATTTTAAAAGTTAAACTTAAGGAAGATTCAATCTCTAGGATAACTATTTCGCCAATGATGGAATTTGAAATAGCAAAGGATAGTGTCCGTGAACTTATTGATACAATGGGGTATAAAAACATTAAAATACATAAATCAAACATTCCTATAAGATATTGATCAAGTTATATTTGAAAGTGCATCTATTTGCATAAATATTCTAAAGAAAATCTTGATATCAATCTATTTAATGCGTATGTTATTGTCGGTCATGATAAATCAATTTCAATATTGAAAAGATTAAATTTTGTTGAATTGACTTGCTTGAGCAACATATTAAAAAGGTGCATTTATTAATATATAACTTTCAACTTGTTCGGAGTTAAAAACAGGAGGATATGAAATGAAATTACATTTAGATAAATCTTGCAGGACTTGTGAATTTAATTTTAATGGATTATGTGCTGGTGGCGAGAAATATGGTAGCAAAATTGAAGATTTAAATAGTGTGTGTGAAGACTGGCAAATAAATGATGAACACTATGATTTTATTACTTCCAATTTGCCTTGGTACTTTAAAAATAAATTTAGGCGAAATCATGTAGAATTAAATCAATTATTACATCTTATTGAACTTGATGAGCAGAATGTCCCAATAAAATTGGACATTTTTGAACTTGTTGAGCAAGTGTATGGATTGAGTTATCCGCATGAAATTGCAGAAGCATTAGGCGTACCTGAAACTGTTTTGCGTTATGCACATATGCATGGAACACCTTTAAAAAGAATTGGTGATTTTTCAAGTAAACTTTGTATCCCTGCGAAATATTTTGAAAATGTGACAACTGTTGATATTCCTGATATTGTTAAATGTAAAAATGAATTCTTAAAAAGGCATAACGGCACACTTGATGAAATAAAGCAATCCACAAATGAACGCTTAACAAGAGAAGAAAAAATTGAAAATAAAATTAATTATCCTAATTGGAAAAAAGAATTTGATGATAAGTTACAAAAATATGCAAAACTTTCACCTCTAAATCATGATGTTTCAGATGATTATAAAATGAGAGATTATGTTGTTGATATCGTATTCCAAAAAGAAGAATTTAAAGGTCATATATATTATGAATATGGGCATGGTGGATATGGTTTAAATAACAGTATAATGAGTAGTATCCTCAATTTCATAGATGAGCTTGATGCGCAAACCGTCAATGAATACAATAAAACTTGCCATTTATTAAATGATATGAATATGATGACAGATAATAAAAATAATATCAAATTTACTTTACATAACGACAAAAAAGAGTCTATTGAAATTTGCACTAATCCTAAAAATCTACAGAATTATATTGTTAGTTATAAATTGATTGCTTGTGATGGTCACGGAAAGAAAAAGGAAAGACGAAAATGTTTGGAATGTAAAAATTTCACTCTTTCTAAAACAAGCGCTAAAGGATATTGCTCAGTTAGGCAAGAGGATGTGCAAAGAAGCAGAATAATATGTGCATTTGATTTTAAACCTAAAAATAATAAATAGCACTGTTGACAAAAATTCTTTTGCGCGCTAATATGCTGATTGAGGTGATGTTATGAACGGTGTGATCTACGCGCGATACTCAAGCGACAATCAGCGTGAAGAGTCGATTGACGGTCAGTTGCGTGAATGCAAAGCGTTTGCTGAAAAGAATGACATTCGAATTATTGATTCATATATCGACCGTGCGTTGTCCGCAAAGACAGACAACCGTCCGGCATTTCAGCAGATGATAAATGACAGTTCCAAAGGTTTGTTTGATGTTATTATCGTTTGGAAACTCGACCGCTTTGCCCGCAATCGTTATGACTCTGCTCACTATAAAAATATCCTTAAAAAGAATAATGTTCGTGTAATATCCGCTACGGAAGCCATAAGCGAAGGAGCTGAAGGCATTATCCTGGAATCCGTGCTGGAAGGTATGGCTGAATATTATTCGGTTGAACTTGCGGAAAAGATAAACAGAGGTTTAACAGAAAATGCTTTGAAATGTAAATACAACGGCGGGTCACTTGCTTTGGGTTATCGTATTGACAGTGAACAGCATTATCAGATAGACCCGATGACCGCGCCGATTGTTCGTGAAATTTTTGAAAGCTATAAAAGCGGAATGACGCAGCAGGAAATTGCTGATTTACTCAATAACAAAGGCTTTAGAACACAGCGAGGCAGTAAGTTTAAGGTGAGTAACATTGCCAGAATTTTAACGAACCGCAGATACATAGGTGAATATATTTACAGCGGTACTGTTATTCCAAACGGCATTCCTGCAATAGTTTCTCAAGATGTGTTTGACGATGTTCAACAAATACTTGCAAAAAGCAAAAGAGCCCCTGCCAGACATAAGGCAGAGGACGATTATCTTTTAACCACAAAACTCTATTGCGGCAAATGTATGTCCTTTATGGTCGGCGAAAGCGGACGCGCAAAAGGCAATCGCTATTCCTACTATAAATGTGTCAATGCAAAACGCACGAAAAGCTGCGATAAAAAAGCAGTTAAAAAGGATTGGATAGAAAACATTGTTGTTCAACAAGTCATGGATACAATAATGGACGATGATCTGATAGAGCGGATTATTGACAGTATTTTAAAGACTCTGGAAGGTGAAAATACAACGGTTCCGATTCTGCAAAAAGAACTTTCCGAAACTGAAAAGTCTATAAAAAATATGATTAACGCCATTGAGCAGGGAATAATCACAAAATCAACTAAGCAAAGGCTGGACGAACTCGAAAAACGCAAAGAAGAGTTGGAGATACAAATTGCGGAAGAGAACATTAAACAGCCTAAACTGACAAGAGATCAACTTGAATTTTGGTTTCATAAATTCAGAAAATTTGATTTTCATAAGTTAGAATACAGACGAAGGCTTATAGACAGTTTTGTAAATGCGGTTATCCTTTATGATGACAAGATCGAATTTCATTTCAATTACAAAGACGGTGCAAAAGAACTCTCATTCGATGAATTAAATAATGTTTCGGATTTATCATCTTTAACTCCACCAAAAGAAGCACCCGAAAGGGTGCTTTAATTTTTGACGGTAATTGAAACCGCATATAATCGAAAAGTTTGCGAAGCAAAGCTTTTCGCATAAAATATGAAGCAGAACGCACAAAGCAAGCGCAAAGCGCGCTGCGGAGTGCGGTTGCCGCTATCTCCACCAAAAAAAGCACCCGAAAGGGTGCTTTTTTTACTCTGCATTAAAAGAGATTTATAATTATTAATTTATTTAATGATTACTATCGAATATTTCTTCGTATGTCGTCTGTAAAATCTCTTTAATTAGTTTAATCTCATCAGGATACAAATGTCTTTGTCCAACTTCAATTTTTGCAACAGCACTTCGTGTTATATCACATCCGAGAAGTTGCAATTTGGCGGATAATAATTCTTGAGTTAGTTTCCTGCTTTTTCTTATGAAACGAATATTTTTCCCAATTTGTTTATCATATTCAATATTCATTTTTAACTCCTTGCACTCAAATTGGAACAAACCATTGACATTATTGTATACTTGTGTTATTATAATAATGCACTTATATAGGAGCAAAATAATACAAAGGAAGTTTTTTATGAAGAAATTTATTTTAATAATAGTAGCCATTTTTGTTATTATTATTATTTGCGAAAGTTGTGATTCTTCGGGAAGTTCTTCTTATCAAAGTGACAATAGTGGAGGAAGATACGGATATGGAAGTGGATATGATGATGATGTAGATTTTGCAGCAGACGCATTTGGTACGGATTCTGATTCGGTTAACGATTTATATGGTGCGTTGGGAGAGGCAATGGAATAAGAGTATTATTAACAAGGAGGAGTTAAATATAATGCAGGCAATATTTGATGAAGAAAATTATATTAATGAAGATACAAAAATTGATGAAGAAATAGATGTTCACGAAGAAGTAGACATTCAAGAAGAAAGTCAAATTTTAAAAAAAGTTAACAGCTTATATAAAGATGTTGTTAGTAAACTTAAAATATTTTCATTTTTAATATTAATATTAGAAATATTGTCAACCTTATTTGCATCATTTCAAATTTATGATAATTATGATGGGCTAACGGCGGTAATTGTTCTTGCTGTGGGTGTAATAATATCGGTACTATCCTCGATGCTATTATACGCATTTGCTGTGTTATTAGATAAGGTTTGTCAGATAGAAATAAATACTAGGAATAACTTGGAAATTAATTTAGAAAAAAACTTATATTAAAAAAGCACCCGAAAGGGTGCTTTTA
>ERZ1027013.634-NODE-634-length-12413-cov-11.560042_pt1 | contig 12413 bp, 10 predicted proteins | sample MGYA00519446_ERZ1027013 | MGnify/ENA primary metagenome ERZ1027013 (study PRJEB26926, sample SAMN06164699) | human gut metagenome | biome: ENVO:00009003; feature: ENVO:2100002; material: ENVO:00002003 | host: Homo sapiens | place: USA | collected 2012 ... | reverse complement strand
GATCAGCCTCGGTCTCGTGGGCTCGGAGATGTGTATAAGAGACAGGATATATTGAAAGGATTACTGATGTTTTATTATACAGCTATATTACTTAATGCGTAAAAAACAGTCTTAGTTGTATTTAATATAACAGCACGATATATATAACCAGTAATTATGGCATAAAAGAAATATAGAGTTTGCTTAGTAAATATTATAGAGTAAAAAGTTTAGATTATAGATGAAATTTAATAATACGCAATTAACATTATTAAATATATATTCATGTCACGATTGAGGTGATTTTTATGAGTAATAGAATAAAGCGCAATTTGTGCTACATTGGAATAACTTTTTTAATACTTGTCTGTGCAACAATTATAGGAGGTTTGTTTTCCTATTCAAATATACCTGATACTAATGTGGTTGTTGTATATGTTTTCTCTGTTCTTTTAGTTGCGAGATTAACAAAAGGGTATTTATACGGCTTACTTGCTACGATAGCATCAATTTTCCTTTTTAACTGGTTTTTTACAACACCGATATATACTCTTAAAGTTAATGATCCCACTTACTTTATTACTTTTCTTATAATGACAATAATATCAGTTATAACAAGTACGCTTACAACTAAGGTTAAAGAATCAGCTATAGAGGCAACTGAGAAAGAGACGGAAACTGAAGCTTTGTATAAACTTACTAAAACACTTACAAAAGCTGAAGACAAAACGGCAATTGCTAATGTTATATTGAAAACAGTAAGTTCGATTTTTTTGTGCTGTCCAGTTCTTGTATTTTATGAAGAAAACGGAGAATTGGAAAAAGAATATATTCATTACAAGGATGGCTCGTTGAGAAGTACTCCTATTGAGAATTATGATGATTTAAATAAAAGATTAAAAAATCCCAAAAAATCATATTATATTAGTTCAGATTATTATGACTATCCGATTTACGGAAAAACTAAGGTATTTGCAGTTTTGCGTATTCCTAAAGAAAAAGCAGAAATTTTCGATTTATCTCAGACAAGGCTTCTTCATTCTGTAATTGAAAGTGCTTCTCTTGCACTTGAAAGACTTTGTAGCTTGCAGGCTCAAGCCAAAAGCCATGAGGAAGCAGTTAAAGAGCATTACAGAGGAAATTTATTGCGCTCAATTTCACACGATATTAGAACTCCACTTTCCGGAATAATGGGTAGTGGTGAAATATTGATGAATATGACTGACAAGCAAGATCCAAGATATGAAATTGCTGAAGGAATATATAAAGATGCAAATTGGCTTTATGCTCTTGTAGAAAATATTCTCAATTTAACTAAAATTCAAGATGGTAAACTTTTGCTTAACAAAACGAATGAAGCCGTTGAAGAAGTGGTTGGAGCTGCAATAATGGTTGTTGAAAAAAGAGCGCCTGAAAGAGAAATATCTGTTTTAATTCCAGATGCTTTAATAATGGTGCCAATGGATGCAAGGCTAATTAGTCAGGTTATTGTTAATTTACTTGATAATGCAGTGAAACATACTCCTATGGGAAATGAGATTCGTGTAGAAGTTTCTGTTGATTATGAAGTAAAAGAAGTGATTTTTAGAGTATTAGACAGAGGTAGTGGAATAAATGAAAACGATTTGCCAAATGTGTTTCAGATGTTCTATACTACAAGAGGAAAAAGCACCGATTCACAGAGAGGCATAGGATTAGGTCTAGCAATATGCCAGTCAATTATTGAAGCGCACGGCGGGCGCATTACTGCTCAAAACCGACCTGGCGGCGGCGCCATGTTTGAATTTACTCTACCTATGGAGATGAATAAAAATGAAAACTCATGAAGATATTATTTTAGTTGTAGAAGACGATTCTCAGATAAGAAATTTTATTGCTTATACGCTCAAACAGGAAGGATTTGAATGTAAAACAGCAAGTACTGCTCAAAGTGCTTTGTCTGATTTGGTATCTGAAAAAATAGATCTAATGCTTCTTGATTTGGGTTTGCCTGATATGGACGGAATGGAAGTTATAGAAAAAGTCAGAGATTGGTCGGAAATACCGATAATAGTTGTTTCGGCACGAGACCAAGACAGAGAGAAAGCAGCTGCTCTTGACATAGGTGCGGATGATTTTCTCACAAAGCCGTTTTCAGCCACTGAGCTAATGGCAAGAATCCGCGTTGCGATACGACATCTTCGTATGAATTCTCACAAGGAACAACAGCCAACGCTAGCTGTTGGCGAACTTGCGATTGATTTAAGTAAGCGTCAGGTGTTTATCGGCGGAGAGCCTCTGCATGTTACGCCCCTTGAATATAATCTTCTTTCGCTGTTTTTTAGGAATATGGGAAAGGTTCTTACAAGTCAGTTTATCATAAGAGAGATTTACGGCGTGGGCTACGGAAATGATACGCAAGCTCTAAGGGCGCTAATGGCGGGACTTAGAAGAAAAATTGAGCCCGTTCCTGCAAAACCCAGATATATATTAACCGAAATCGGTGTTGGTTACCGCTTGGTTGATGAATAAATATTTATAAAAATCGAATTTATTTATAGCAGACACGAATTTGTGTCTGCTTTTTTTACTGCAATTCTCACAGCTTTCTCACAGCATTTATAATTCTCTCACACCCAACTCACAAGCATGGGGATATTATATGAGTGCGAAAAGGGAGCGAAGTGAATCAATTTGCTTATATTAAAACCCTTTAGCTAAGATAAAATAGTACAGGTTTTCTTATCAACAGATGCGGGAAAATCATGTATCTGAGTAGTTATTTATGCTTTTCGTAAAGCGATATTCTATCTGATGTTTGGAGGCATTAATGTGAAAACAGCGGTAGAACTGAAAACACCAAAAGAGATTTGTGAGTTATGTGTTTCCGTTAGAAAACTTGTGGAAAACGGAGAATATGAAAAATGCATTGCCGTCAAAAAGTTATTAGAACCGGTAAAGGAGGGCTTTTAGTGGATATTTTGATGATTGCAGTTTTGCTTATAGGCTTCGGACTGATATGGTTACTTGTAAAGTGGTGTGAAGTTCAGATTGAGGCTCAAGAATAGAAAGAGGTGACTTTGATGATTTTTATTGGAATTATCGCTTTGTTGTTGTGTGGATATCTTGTTTTTGCACTTACACACCCTGAACGATTTTAATTAGTAAATTTGGAGGTAAATATAAATGTTACAGTTAGTTCTGACAATTATTATATTTTTGATAATTGTTATCCCTATGGGGCAGTATCTGTATCATATTGCAGCAAAAAAGAAGACTTTTGCAGATCCTGTACTCGATAAAGTTGACGGGGTTTTGTATAAGCTCGGCGGAGTCAATCCCGATAAAGGGATGAATTGGAAGCAGTATGTTTTGGCTCTTATTGCCACTAACGGATTTATGATTGCGGTAGGCTATCTTATTTTGAGAATACAAAGCCTGTCCATATTCAACCCAAACGGAATTGAAGGTATGGAGCCTACATTGGCTTTTAATACGATAATCAGTTTTATGACAAATACCAATCTTCAGCATTATTCCGGTGAATCAGGATTGAGCTATTTGTCTCAAATGATTGTTATAATATTTATGATGTTTGTTTCTGCGGCAAGCGGATACGCGGCCTGCGTAGCTTTTATAAGAGGTGTTACAGGTAAAAATAAGGAGGATCTCGGAAACTTCTTTTCAGATCTCATCAGAATTATTACGCGTGTACTTCTTCCGTTTTCATTTATAGGAGGTGTTTTGCTCGTTTGGCAGGGCGTTCCTCAGAATTTTGACTCAAACATAGTTGTTAAAACATTAGAGGGTACTTATCAAACGATTGCCAACGGTCCTATTGCGGCTCTAGAAATAATCAAGCATTTAGGTACTAACGGCGGAGGTTTCTTAGGGGGAAATTCTTCTACCCCTCTTGAAAATCCCACTATTCTTACAAACCTTATTGAACTTTATTCAATGATGGTTCTGCCGGGAGCCTGCGTTATAACATTCGGTAAAATGGCTGGAGACGCCCGTCTTGAGAGAATGAAAAACAACGGCTCTCCGCTCACACGCAATCAGGATATTGTATCGAAGATTTTTGGAAGAGAAGGTCGTTCAATCTTTGCTGCAATGAGCATTCTCTTCATTATAGGTCTTTTAATCTGCTTCTTTTCTGAAAAGGCAGGAAATCCGACTCTTGCAAATATTGGCTTAAGTCAGTCAGGCGGAAATATGGAAGGTAAAGAGGTTCGTTTCGGTATTGCTCAGTCTGCAATGTTCACAACCACAACAACCTCGTTTACAACAGGTACTGTAAATAATATGCACGATACTCTTACACCGCTCGGCGGATTTGTTCCACTTCTTCATATGATGCTCAATGTCGTATTCGGAGGCAAGGGTGTAGGTCTTATGAATATGATACTTTATGCAATTCTTGCAGTATTCATCTGCGGTCTTATGGTAGGCCGTACTCCTGAGTATTTAGGTAAAAAAATTGAGGGCAGAGAAATGAAACTCACGGCGCTCGCAATAATTATTCATCCGTTCCTTATTCTTTCGTTTTCTGCGCTTGCGGTAGGAACAAATGCCGGATCTGAGGCAATAACAAATCCCGGTTTTCACGGCTTAACTCAAGTGCTTTATGAATATGCTTCGTCAGCAGCGAATAACGGTTCTGGATTCGAGGGACTTGCAGACAATACATATTTCTGGAATATTACAACAGGATTAGTAATGCTTCTCGGAAGATATATACCGATTGTTCTCCAGCTTGCCATTGCAGGTTCACTTGCAAAGAAAAATTATGTTAACGAAACTTCAGGAACACTTCAAACAGGTACATTCTCTTTCTCAATAATACTTGTATTTGTAGTTTATATCTTTGCCGCTCTCACATTCTTCCCGGCTTTGGCTCTCGGACCTATTGCAGAGCATTTGATAATGTGGAGCTAAGGAGGTCTTTTTCAAATGAGTAAACATAATAATCGTAAACAGAAAATGATAACGCCTGAAATTTTCAAACAGGCACTTTTAGGTTCTTTTCTGAAACTTGACCCGAGATATATGATAAAAAACCCTGTAATGTTTGTTGTTGAAATAGGTTTTGTTATCACTCTTTTATTAACGGTCATTCCGGGCGTATTCGGAGAATCAGGCTCAGATATGAGAATTTATAACCTTGTTGTATCTATAATTCTTTTTCTAACTGTTTTGTTCGCAAATTTTGCGGAGTCAGTTGCGGAGGGACGCGGCAAGGCGCAGGCTGCAAGCCTTAAAAAAACACAAAAGGATACTCAAGCGCGTTTGCTTAATGAAGACGGAACTGAGAATGTAATCGCTTCAAGCGAACTCAAAAAGGGAGACATTGTTATGGTGTCTGCCGGCGAAATAATCCCCGGCGACGGTGAGGTTATAGAGGGAGTTGCCTCTGTTGACGAATCGGCTATAACAGGTGAGTCAGCAGCTGTTTTGCGTGAAAGCGGCGGAGATTTTAGCAGTGTAACCGGCGGTACAACGGTAGTTTCAGACTGGCTTAAAATAAAAATTACATCAGACCCCGGAAACAGCTTTCTTAACAGAATGATTGCACTTGTTGAAGGCGCTTCAAGAAAGAAAACTCCTAACGAAATCGCACTCAACACGCTTCTCGTTTCGCTCACTATTATATTCCTTATAGTTATTGTTACTCTATATCCTATCGGTGCTTACTGCGGCGTTGACCTTCCGATTTCAACTCTTGTTGCACTTATGGTGTGTCTTATTCCCACAACCATCGGCGGACTGCTTTCCGCTATCGGTATTGCGGGTATGGACAGAGTAACTCGTTTCAATGTTATTGCTATGTCAGGCAAGGCTGTAGAGGCGTGCGGCGATGTTGACACAATGATTCTCGATAAAACGGGCACAATTACCTTCGGAAACAGACTTGCCGCTGAATTTCTTCCCGTAAACGGCGTTCAGGAGAAAGAACTTATCAGAGCCGCTGCTTTGACAAGTCTCTATGATGAAACTCCTGAGGGCAAATCTACATTGGAACTTGCACGCAAACTCGGTGATACAAGCGAGAAAACGGATGGCTGCATATTCCACGAGTTTACTGCTCAAACTCGTATGAGCGGCATTGATTTGCCGGACGGCACAGAGATAAGAAAGGGCGCTTACGATGCTATTGCACAGTATGTAAATGAAAATGGAGGAAAAACTCCTGAAGATTTGCAAAAATTAGTTGAAAAGGTTTCGTCTTTAGGCGGTACTCCTTTAACGGTTTGCGAAAACAACAGAGTGCTCGGCGTAATTTATCTTAAAGATACAGTTAAGCCCGGTATGAAAGAGCGTTTTGAAAGACTGCGCGCTATCGGTATAAAAACGATAATGTGTACTGGGGATAATCCGCTTACTGCCGCAACAATAGCTGCTGAAGCAGGCGTTGACGACTTCATTGCTGAATGTAAACCTGAGGATAAAATTAAGGTTATTAAGCAGGAACAGTCTCAGGGCAAAATCGTTGCTATGACCGGCGACGGTACTAATGACGCGCCCGCTCTTGCCCAGGCAAATGTTGGTCTTGCTATGAATTCGGGTACAACTGCAGCGAAAGAGGCTGCAAATATGGTTGACCTTGACAGTGACCCCACTAAGATTCTTGAGGTTGTTGAGATAGGTAAACAGCTTCTTATCACTCGCGGAGCTCTAACAACATTCTCAATCGCAAATGATATAGCAAAGTATTTTGCGATTATCCCTGCAATGTTTATGGCAACAATCCCACAGATGCAGGTGCTCAATATAATGAATCTTTCTACTCCTTTCAGCGCGATTTTATCAGCGCTGATATTTAACGCAATAATCATTCCGTGCCTTATCCCTCTTGCAATGAAGGGTGTAAAATACCGCCCGATGTCCTCAGGCAAAATGTTAACAAGAAATATGATGATTTACGGCTTGGGTGGAGTTATCACACCGTTCCTCGGAATTAAAATAATAGATTTGATTATTACGCCTTTGCTTAGTTTGATTTTTTAAGGGGGAACACTTATGAAAAATAATACTAAAGCTAAAAAATCTGTTTTTAGTTCTGCTCGACAGGTTATAATCGTTACTCTTATATTGCTCATTATCTGCGGATTGGGATTTCCGCTTTTGCTCACGGGAATATCATCACTTATTTTCCCAAAACAGGCTGAGGGTAATTTGGTAAAGGCTGACGGCGTTGCAGTCGGTTCAGAGTTTGTTGGTCAGGATTTTACTGAAGATTACTTTATGAAATGCCGTCCGTCCGCATATAATTACAACACTTACTATGAGGACGAAAACGGAAATAAGTATTACAATGATGGAAGTGAGTTCGGCGGTTTAAGCTCTGGTTCCAATAACTATGCTCCTTCAAATCCTGAACTTGCCGAAAGAGTTGAAAAAGATATTGAAGAATTTCTTGAGGCAAACCCAGGCGTTAAACGCGAAGATATTCCCACCGATCTTCTCACCGCTTCAGGTTCGGGACTTGACCCTCACATTTCACCCGATTCTGCAGAAATTCAGATTCCTGCAATTTCACAGGCTTCCGGTATAAGCGAGGAAGAACTTAAAAAGATTGTTGAAGATAATACCGAAGGTAAGCTTCTTGGTATATTCGGGGAAGAAACCGTTAATGTTTTAGGAGTAAATCTTGAAATAGCTAAGGAAATGGGTATTGTATCAAATATAGAAAAATGATCTTGTTCTTTTAAGAATGTTGGGTACGGGTTGTATATGCCGCTTGAAACGCATTATCATAAAAGCGGTATATATGTTGCCCATCACAGCGTTTTAAAGGGGCTTTGCTTTGAAAAATGAAGATTATGAGAAAGGTGGCATTTCAGTTTTGGAGATAAGAAAGACACCCGATCAAATTTTAAAAGAAATAAGAGAAGAAGAACGCAGAAAAACACGAGGAAAACTAAAAATCTTTTTTGGATATGCAGCTGGCGTCGGCAAAACATATTCAATGCTTAAGGCTGCCCACGCCGCAAAAGATAGGGGAGTAGATGTTGTAGCAGGATATATTGAGCCGCACGCAAGGCCCCAGACAGTGGCTTTGATAAGCGGGCTTGAGGTTCTGCCTATAAAAAATGTGCCGTATAACAATATTGTTTTGCACGAGTTTGATATTGACGCCGCTTTGGAAAGGCATCCTCAGCTCATTTTGGTCGATGAGCTTGCGCATACAAACGCTTCTTCAAGCAGGCACAAAAAAAGGTATAAAGATATTGAAGAACTTTTGGATAACGGAATTGATGTTTATACCACAGTTAATGTTCAGCATATTGAAAGCCTTAACGATATTGTTTCATCAATTACAGGTGTCAGGGTTAGGGAAAGGATACCGGATTCTGTATTTGACAGTGCTGACCAAGTTGAACTTATAGATATTGAGCCGCGAGATCTGCTTGACAGACTCAACGCAGGTAAGGTTTATAAAGAAACTCAGGCAAAACGCGCGGTTCAAAACTTTTTCTCAGTTGAAAATCTTACTGCACTCAGAGAGATAGCTCTGCGTCGCTGTGCGGACAGAATGAATCTTATTACTGAGAATAACAGAATGAAAAACAGAGGCGATGTAGCTGCTTGCGAGCATATACTTGTATGTCTATCGTCAGCTCCCTCAAATCCAAAAATAATCCGAACTGCTGCAAGAATGGCAGGTGCATTCAGGGCAACTTTTACTGCACTTTTTGTTGAAACATCCGATTTTCCGAATATGAGTGATGAAAACAGAAATAGACTCAGGAAAAATATGCATCTTGCTCGTCAGCTCGGAGCTCACATAGAAACAGTTTATGGTGATGATGTGCCGCTTCAGATTGCTGAGTTTGCAAAGCTTTTCGGCGTCTCTAAAATTGTAATTGGAAGAAGTGCCGTGCCAAAAGTAAGGTTTTTTGCGAAACCAAGTTTTACGGACAGATTGATTGAAGCTGTTCCAAATATGGATGTATATATTATACCTGACGCTGTTTCGGGAATGAGAAGCGATGGTATAAAAAAATACCTAAAACCTTCAAAGAGTATATTCAGCGTATCTGACACTCTAAAAAGCGTTGGAATACTTGCTGGCTCAAGTGCTATAGGTCTTCTTTTTCAAAAACTTGGATTTACGGATGCTAATATTATAATTGTTTATATATTAAGCACTATTTTTGTTGCGGCTGTAACAAAGCATAAAATATACTGCTTTTTCTCGTCTTTTATAAGTGTAGTCGTGTTCAATTTCTTGTTTACTGAGCCGAGATGGTCGCTTGAGTTTTATGACGATGGTTATCCCGTCACATTTCTTATTATGTTTTTTGGGGCGCTTTTCGTAAGTTCACTTACTGCAAGACTCAAAGGCAGTGCCAAGCAGTCGGCTATGTCCGCTTACAAAACAAAAATACTTTTTGAGACCAATCAGCTTCTTCAGCAGAAAACGGGCAAGATAGAAATCGCCTCTGCAACGGCAAAGCAGCTCAATAAATTGCTTAACCGGGATATAGTTGTCTATCTAAACAATGCCGGCGAACTGAGTGAGCCTATGATTTTTTCTGTTTCTCAAACTGATGGAAGCATAGTTTCTCAAAACGAAAGAACGGCAGCGCTGTGGGTTTTAAAAAATAATAAGCACGCCGGAGCCACTACGGATACACTTTCAAGCTCTAAATGTCTTTATCTTGCCGAGAGGGTTAATAATTCCGTTTACGCAGTTGTGGGTATAGCTATGAACTCTACTCCGCTTGATTCTTTTGAAAACAGTATTTTGCTTTCAATACTCGGTGAATGTGCTCTTGCTCTTGAAAATGAAAAAAACTCAAGAGAAAAGGAGGATGCGGCTGTTCTTGTGAAAAATGAACAGATTAAGGAAACTTTACTAAAAGTTATTTCAAACGATTTACATTTGCCTTTGAAAACAATATGTAAGGATGCGAGAACACTTATTGAACACACAGATTCTTTTGATGATAATATAAAGAAAAAGTATTATCATGATATATATAAGAACAGCACGCATCTTATTAATTTGTCCGAAAATTTCATTGCTGTTAGTAAATTAGAGGATGGAATTTTTGCACTTAATACTTTAAGTGTGTCAGTAGTTGATATTTTTAATTTAGCAAAAGATGAAATAAAAAATAAATTTTTAGATGCTGATATTTCATTTAGAATGCCAGAAAATATTGCGTATGTTAAAGCAGATAAAAGGCTTATATCTCAGGTAATTATTAATCTGGTTGAAAATGCTGTTATATATGTTTCTGAAAAATCTGAAATAATTATTTCTTCTGAAAGTGCAGGAGATTTTGTCGAAATAAGCGTTTCGGTTAATGGCATTGGAATGTCTGATATGAATAAAAAGAAAGTTTACGATATTATAAATTCCGAATCACAGAGATTTGAAAGCGTTAGAAACGGATTAGAAATCGGATTGTCATTATGTAAATCTATAATTAATGAACACGGCGGAAAAATTACTGCTAGATATAATGATTCTCAATGTTTAGTGTTTACTTTTTCGCTTCGTAAAGTGAATGAACATAATTAATCTTTTTCAGTAAAATTATAGTCAAGTCTTTAAGCCTTTATTTAAGCCGTATTGGGTAAATAAAGGCTTTTTTATTGTGTTATTTCCCGTCTTGTTTCAAAATTTTACACTTATCCGTCTGCAAAAGCATGAAAGTTGTTGAATGTTTTGCAACTATATGGGATAATTAAACCTGTAAAGGAAGTGATTTTATGACTGAAAATCTTCAACTTAACACAATTAATATTCCTTATGGCATTTTACACGACCAACTTTTATTATATGTGAATTTAAACGATGATGAATTAATATTTACTTTTGAAATATGCCTGAATGAAAAAGATTATTGTGGTAGCGATTTTTATGAAAGATATAAAAGTTTTAACCGATGCGATATGATTGTTCAAATGAAGAACGACTCGATCAATGATTTCGATTTAATTACCAGCGTTGATAAACACGGCAAATTCGCAGGCTTAGACATGAAGATTGAAGAATTTATTACCGTAATGAATAAATCCGAATCAACCTTTTTGTTTTGCTATACTAACGGCTTTATTTTTAAAGTGGAATTTTCTACGAATTTTTATTATTATAAAGATATGAAAAAATATTGAAAATATACTGTTTGCAAAGCTGATTTGGAAGCTGAGTCAGTTAGCTGGAATTGGTATAGAAAATAAGGGGAATTTATGTTTTATAAATTTTGTACATAAATTCATTTCGAAAAAGATATTTAGTTGAGAGGATATTAAAGTATGAAATCTTTTGATAATAGTGATAAGTATTTATTGCCGTTACTACCAAATATTATTTTTGAAAAAACTAATGAAAAAGCAGAAAAGATAAAATTTATAGGCGGAGGAAGTTTTGGCAGAGTTTATAAAGCGGATCTTTCCAACGGCGCAACCATTGCAGTTAAAGCTTACAGAATTCAAGGTTCTCAATATGAAGAAGCTAATCAGCTTGATATTCTTTCTAAAAATACGAGTGTACAGATGCCAAAAGTAATTTTTACATATGAAGATGAAAATACTGCAATCTTGGCTATGACATTTGTAGAAGGCAAAAATGTTTTAAATCCTTTGTTCTTATTTAAATGCAAAAAACAAAAACAACTTTTTGCTAATGATGTTATTGACGGTATGCTCCAGTGGCATAGCGTAACAGGGGAGAAGTTTGGTTCGTTATCAAATCCAACTTATGACAGTTGGTATGAGTATTATAAAACAGTTAATCAAGAACCTTGGTTAAATGCTCTGGCAGAGTTAGCTGAGAACGGTAAGTTCAGCAAGAAAAGGATACAACTGCTTTATGATGCAACAGAAATATTCAATAATCTTTCTGAAGAAAAAAGTGCTCCTGTACTTATTCATAGCGACCTTAACATAATGAATATTATGGCTGACCAAAAAACATTAAAATTAACCGCCTTTATTGACCCGTGTACAAGTATATGGACAGACAGAGAATACGATTTATTTCAGCTTCGTAATATGTGGGGAGATGCCTATGGCTTGTACGAAACCTATAAGCAAAAGTACCAATTATCAAAATATGCAGATTTTAGGGTAGCTTATTACGGCGCAATGCTTGAAGCGTCGATGAGACTGAAATGCGGTCATATTCTGCCTTTTTGGGAAGATTTAAACATGATGCGATTGAAAAAAGAGATGAAAAAACTAAATCAAATTTTATAATATCAATCGAAAAATGCGAAAATTAATGCGAATAATTTATGAAGAAAAAGTCATATTTGTTGTAAAGTATCTAAATGAAATTGAATAGTTAGATATGTAAATTCCGGATTGAAACTGTTTGTGATCAATCTATAAACAATAAGGCAAAACATATATTTAACTTCATATTAAAATTATGGAGTAGTAGATATAATTACTGTCTCTTATACACATCTGACGCTGCCGACGATCGCATAAGTGTA
>ERZ1027013.627-NODE-627-length-12503-cov-28.395887_pt1 | contig 12503 bp, 7 predicted proteins | sample MGYA00519446_ERZ1027013 | MGnify/ENA primary metagenome ERZ1027013 (study PRJEB26926, sample SAMN06164699) | human gut metagenome | biome: ENVO:00009003; feature: ENVO:2100002; material: ENVO:00002003 | host: Homo sapiens | place: USA | collected 2012 ... | reverse complement strand
ATCTACACTTATGCGATCGTCGGCAGCGTCAGATGTGTATAAGAGACAGCTATACATATAAGCAAGTGATGCTTTCATATCCCTAATGAAAAAAGGTGTTTTTTTTATTTTAAAAGGAAATAAATAAAAAAAGGTAGATAATCTTTTAGTTGTATCCGTAGTTCTCTTAAAGCTTTTGTGATATGAAATTCTACCGATTTATAGCTGATATTCAGCTTTTCGGCAATTTCTTTATGCGGAAGGTTCTGAATACGGCTCATTATAAAAATTTCTCGGGTACGTTCTGGCAGAAGATCCAAAGTGTCATTGACTATTTTTTGTGCTTCAGCCGCAAAAATTTCATAAGGTTCACAAGCTTCCAAGGTGGCAATACGGGTATTCAGTTCCCATTGGGCATGTTCGTACAATTGTTCAGATACTTCTTTAATAACTGTTTTGTGTTGAAGATAATTCAAACATTTATGTTTGATAACCGTAAGCACATATGCAGGTATATTAGACTCTTTATTAAGTTCGGTTCTATGTTCCCAATAGTAAATAAGGGAATCTATCACAATGTCTTCAGCTATAGTAGCATCACGGGTAAAGGTTTGTGCGAACCGGACGAAACGACCTTTGTATATTGTAAAAAGTTCATTGAATAATGATAAATCTGAAACTTGTTCCATTATATTATACTAGCCTGTTGGTGTGATAAAAAATATTTTATAAATTATACATAATATATGCAATATTCGCAAAAGTCCTTGACTTTTGCAAGTAAATAGAAACTAAATTACACGGTGATTTCTAAAATATATCACACATAAAGACATCAATTCAACATCTATAAACAAAGTATATACAAAGAATATCATTACCATGATGGAACGCAATCGTGACCGGCCTTTGATTTCGTCGAAAGAAACAAACCCATCTCATATGCTTTGGTTTCCGTCCTATTTACGAGGAATTCTTTATCGGTACGGCTACATTCGTTAATCATCGTCCAATAACGGTAAAAAGCGGGCTACCATGATCCAGAGTTAAAACTTCAGTATTTTCCTTTTTCATTTTATTTATGAACACGAAGATACGACAGACTGTTCAAGAAAAAGTTGATTATTGTAGATGTGCGCAGGTTAATGTGATTCAGAAGGTCAGATCTGTCTTCAGAGTAAAAAATATTCTGGTACGGAAGGGAAATTGGATGTGAAGGAGCCTATATATAAATATACACTTCCCCCAAGATATAAAACCCGCCCCCCTGCAACAGCCCTACTTGAACAAACTTGTTAGTCCCCTGTTCCAACCTCCGGAGGCTATGAATGTTTTTTCTTAACAAGTAACAGTCCGCTCTGATATAGAACCTAAACCCGAAAGATTATATATCTTACAAGTGTAACATATATAACGATGACACCTGAAGATCTATCATGTGTCACGGCATCTTCTATGATTCATAATCAAACCGATCAAGTATCATTCATCTATAGAAAAGAAAATTGCCTTCATCATTCATAAAAACAAATAATGAAGGCAATACACTAAATTATATACAATCAATCCCTAATCATTCAGCTACTACTTCAACTACACGACTGTTGAGTTGCTGTGTAGTAAATAGATTCAATCCTACATTCATCAAGAATTCTCCAGAGAAAACCTCACCATTGCCTGATAAAGAAGAATTGGCTCCGGGCATCAAGTTGATTTCTTTCACACGATACATTTTGTCTGCATCAAGCCCCTGCAAACGCACCGGCAATGTTTTTTCCGCATAACGGGGATGAATATCGAAAGCAAATACAACTGCTTTATCCTTATCTTTGCCCACATACATAGTAGAGGTATGATTACTGCCATAAGGAGATACCAAACGGTACATATCGCCTTCCAGAACGACCGGTTTCAAACGGTTATAATTCTGTACAGCAGTACGGCAATAAGTTTCATCATCCTTACTCATATCCGCTAATTTTATATCAAAACCGAGTTTGCACATCATAGCCACATCCGTACGGAATTTCACACTGCTATTCTTATTCCATGTGGTAACATGAGCGCACATTGTCTTGGCTGGGAACACCTGTGAAAATCCCCACTGAATAAATAAACGTTCAATAGGATCGGTATTATCACTAGGCCAGAATTCTGTAAAATAGCTCAAAGCCTCATAATCCGAACGCCCACCGCCACCGGAACAAAGCATCATCGGCAGATCAGGATATTTTGCTTTCACACGTTCCAATACATTATATAAGCCACGCACATAATCAATATATAAATGTGACTGCTTGTCTTTCAAATAAACAGAGTAAATATTTGTAATAGGGCTATTGCAATCCCATTTGAAGAAAGCGATATCAGGATATTTCGTCATCAAATTGTCCACAACTCCGAACACATAATCCTGTACTTTCGGATTACTCAAATCCAGAACCAACTGGTTACGGAAATAATACTCGTCACGGTTCGGAAGATGAATCACCCAGTCTTTATGCTTTTCATACAACTCACTCTTAGGATTCACCATTTCCGGTTCAATCCAGATACCGAACTTTATACCTTTTTTCTTAGCGGCTTCCGTCAGATAACCAATGCCATGAGGAAGCTTGTCAGCCGTTTCATCCCAGTCACCTAACCCTTGATGATCACCACTGCGCGGATACTTGTTGGCAAACCAACCATCATCCAACAAAAACATATCCACACCCAGTTCTACTGCATCATCCATCAACTTCACCAATTTCGCTTCATCAAAATCAAAATAGGTGGCTTCCCAATTATTCAACAAAGTCATACGAGTCTGGTTCCCATCCTTTACCTGATACTTACGGGCCCAATCATGGAAATTACGGCTAGCCTGTCCTTTACCTGTAAAACTGTAAGTAAAATAAAAATCGGGAGTACGGAAGATTTCATTCGGTTTCAGACTATATTCCGAAGCATACGGATTAATACCCGAAATAACACGCAGTTCGTTCTTATTATCTACTTCGAATACAAAACTGAAATTACCTGTCCATCCTAATGTTCCGACCAACACTTCACCTTGGTTCTCTTCTGACTTTCCGTCCAATGCAAGTTGGAAGAAAGGAGAGCAGAACATATTGGCACGTGCTCCCAACTTGGTATCAATCGTTTTTTTACCAAATTCCAAAGGCTGTTCCTTCACATGCGCCTCACTGGCCCAGTCTCCCGAGAATTCAGTCAGGAAATAGTTGGCACGATTCAAGTGCAACATGGAAGACGCGTACTTATGAAGCTGCACAGGTTTCTTTTCCCGATGACTGATTTCAGTGAAAGTCTTTATTAGATTTTCTTTCTGGTAAGCCACATAATGAAGTTTTACAGTTACAGGATATTTATCATCCTGCATAGTAATCACTACTTCATCTACCCCCGGCGACACTTGATTCCGAGTATGAGATACATATTTTAACAAAGTAGAAGGATTGCCGTCATTATGCACTATATGAATAGCCGGTTCAAAATAATCTTCCATGCCATGAGTAAGATATGCTTCGCTGCCCTGCGGCAAGTGGGCAATATCTGTAGCATGATTCAACCTCTTTCCCAAATAACTTTGATATAGACGTCCATTATCACCAACCCGGTAAATAAGGTCTACATTTTCTGTACTAATTTTAATTACTGGCTTATCCGCCGCCTTTAACATAAATGATATGCATAAAAAACATATCAAGAAGAGCAATCTTTCTTTCATGGTATTATTCATCGATTAAAATTATAGTGCAAAAAGCCCAATTTTAAAATTCACTCTTCAAATATACCATAAAAACACTAATACTCAATTTCTTTTTTAAATGAATTTTTATCCTTATGATTATCCCGACATCTCCAATCCCTCTTAATGTAAAAAAATCATAAATTCAGGAATGTTACCCCAATTACCGTATTCTTTTCACCTATTTTCTTATATTTGTAAATTATTCCATCACACAAACGTAAAAACAAATGGACCAGACCTTACTAAAATACTGGAAAACTTGTCTTCAAGATGCAGAGCGCAAAGCTATTGCTCTCAAAGGACCACGAATCACCCTAAACATTGGTGACAAGATACTTAAATTCATTCCTCTCAAAAGTATTCCTGTTATTTTCCCTGATTGGAAAGCAGAAGACAGCAATGAAAAACAAAAAGTGATGATTGCTCCTTGTATTCTTTTGCCCGAATTTGAAAACGGCTGGACTTCCCAATCAGAAAGACCGGAATATCCCTTCTTGATTACTGCCACCATGTTGCCTGACGGCAAACTAACCGTATGCGAGAACGAATCAGACAGAATCCCAATATTTATTCGTAAATTTTTGGAGCCTAATGCAGCCAATGACCGCACTATAGCTTCTCTTTCAAAAGTAGATCAACTACTATCCAATTTTAACACTGAAGAAACAAAATGGGAGGCCTATTGGCAAGCATGCGAGCAGCTTTTCAAGAAAGCAACCGGCAAAACTTTCAGCACAATGAATTACTATGATAATCCAGAAATCATTATCATAAAAGCCTCCGAGCGCAATATGGCACAGCCCATAATCACACTATATGACAAACTCTTAAAAGATGACAATACCACTCCACATCCCCTGTTGAATTTATTAATACAAACAAAATCTGCTAACGCTCTTCCTATTCCAACTAACCGGAAAGTATATTGCAACCAAGAACACTGGGCACAAATGAGCAGCGACTTTCCTTTGTCCATATCTCAACGCGAAACACTAGCAATGTACACAACACCGGAATGTGCTGATATTTTTGTCGTCAACGGTCCTCCGGGAACAGGAAAAACCACTTTTCTGCAAACTGTCATCGCAAACAGACTTGCTCATAATATTCTAAACAATCCGGAAGAGCCGGAAATTATAGTTGCAAGTTCAGCTAATAATCAGGCAATCACCAATATCCTGAAGGATTTCAAAGCGGAAACAACCAATGACACAACACATCCCCGGTTGTCCAACCGCTGGCTACCCGAACTGGATACATTAGGCTTATATCTGTCAGGGAAAAAAGAGCTGCAACAACAGTACAAAATGATGTTCAATCCCAAAGGGGATGGATTTCCGGCAGCATACGATACACCTGAACGTCAAGAAGAGTACAAACAATTCTATCTGCAATGCTTCAATCACTTTTTCAAGAAAAACTATCAAGACGAAACAAAATGCCGGCAATTTCTCCGTAAAGAAATGCAAGCCCTCCAAAAAAAGATTATTCTCTGTATCCAAGCTGCCGAAACAACAGAATATGGAAACCGGAAGGAAAACAATATATTACAGAAGTTTATCCGCAAATTCCATGAGCCATTACCCTCCTACGACAAAGTAATAGAACAGTGGACTTTGACAGAAGAATTCAAAGAACGTTACGAAAAAATAAGTTCCAACCCTGAGTATGGCAACTTGCCTTATACAGAAGACATGGCAGTAAGGCTGGATATCAGCTATCGGTATCAAATGTTCTGGTATGCCATACATTATCGGGAAGCCGAGTTTATTCACCGGTTAAGCAGGTGCGATGAAGGCAAACAGCGCACACAAGAAGCCTATACCCAAAGATTAAAACGTTTGGCTTGCGTAATGCCTGTTTTCATCTCTACTTTCCATTCTCTACCCAAGTATATGACCTATGCGGAGAACGGAAAATGGGATATTCCTTTATACAATGGAATAGATCTGTTGATTGTAGATGAATCCGGACAAGTTTCACCCGAACTTGCCGTTCCCTCCTTCAGTTTGGCCAAGCAAGCGATTTTAGTAGGTGATATTCAACAAATAGAGCCTGTATGGTCCATTTCTGATGAATATTCATTCATTAATTTAAAGAATCTGGGCATTGTTTCCAACCAGTCCTCGGAAAAATACCGTTTTTTAGAAAACAATGGTTTCCTTTCTTCTTCCGGAAGTATAATGAAACTGGCACGTAAAAGCTGTAATTTTACAGTAAAAGGTGAAAAAGGAGCTTTTCTGACCGAACACAGACGATGCGTAGATTCCATTATTGCCTATTGCAATGATTATGTTTACCACGGCAGGTTACTTCCTAAAAAAGGTAACGAAGTAAAATACAAGTCCCTCCCTTCCAAAGGATATGTACACATCAACAGTTACAGCAGCCCTGGAAAAACAGGAAGTCGCCTCAACCGGGCTGAAGCGGAAGCCATTGTCTGTTGGCTGGAACTGGAAAAAGATAATCTGGAAAAGACCTATAAAAAGCCTATTCATGAAATTGTAGCCGTAGTAACTCCTTTTAAAGCCCAAGAAGCCGAAATACGGCATCAAATACAAAAAATATCAGGAAATGAGAAATATAAAGATATGATCATCGGCACAGTACATTCCCTGCAAGGTGCCCAATGTCCGATTGTTCTTTTTTCAACAGTCAACTCTCCCGAAGACCATTCTCTTTTTATGGAGCGTGATGGAAAATACAATATGCTCAATGTAGCGATATCGCGCGCTCAGCATCATTTCATTGTTTTTGGCAACATGAATATTTTCCATCCGGAAGAAAACACCCCGGTAGGAAATATGGCTAAATGGCTTTTCGATGATCCATCCAACGAGATTTCCAACAACTTTATTTACCAACAGGAAGTTCCGCTGTGCACCTACCACCCCACCCTTCGTCTGTCCACCACAGAAGAGCATATCCAGGTTCTGCACCAAGCTTTTGAAAAAGCAAGACACCGTCTGCTGATTGTATCTCCATTCATATCTATCCACGCCATAGAAAACGACCAGTTGGTTCCGCTGATACGCCACACGGTACAACGAGGAGTGGATGTCACAGTCTACACCGATTCGTCTCTAGATTATGATACGAAAACCAATCAGTTGCTCAGCCGTGCCGAAGAGGGACGGAACATATTAATAGAAAATGGCGCAACCCTCATTGAAGTAAAAGGTATCCACAATAAATCATTGGCCATTGATAACCATACACTTATAGAGGGTTCTTTCAACTGGTTATCCGCCAACCGCCATAAAGAATACTCCCGCCACGAATGTTCCATAGTTGTATCATCTGTTCAAGCCGATGAGTACATCAACAATCTGATAAAGGAACTAGAAAGCAGAGAAAAAACCTTTCAATCCCTATCTAAGCCTACAATCAATCTTGACATTGACCAAAAATATCCGGGGTTCTTTACAAAAGAATCTTTTAATGATTGTACAGAAGAAGATATTTGCCGTATAAAACAAAAAGTCCAAGAGTTAGGCATTCAGAAAACAGTCCTTCCACCTTATATCCATAAACAACGTGAAACTTTCCCACGTGCTTATGAACCTTGGTGCACAGAAGAAAAGGAAATTATATGTGAGTTGATGCAAAAGACCAATCATCTTTCTATTTTTATAGAATGTCTGCAACGTACAGGACAAGCAATTCAAATTCAGATAGAAGGCAAAAACAATTGATTATAATCCTGAACTGATATCCTTTTTATGATATTCGGGAAACTTGGGAAACAAGAATCAGTCCCTATACGGAAGAGAGGAAAAGACAAATTACTTTTTGCCTTTTCCTCTCTTCCGTATAGCATATGCAACTCCTGCCCAGAGTTCCTTATTTTTTGGAATACATCCAGGTCCATTTATGCCAAAGACTCTCTAACGGTCCCTGCTTATGTCCTTTCAACCACCACTTGCAGAACTGTACTTGCAACAAAAAGAGTACAAAACCAACCAACAAACTCAACGTATATCCACAGTACGGAGCCAGATAAAGTCCGAAAGGGAAATAAATAATAGCTCCGGCAATAGATTGGGTGATATAATTAGTCAGACTCATCCTACCATAATAACGAAGATTTGATACAAAATTCTTGAACCTATCCCGTTGATAAAGCAATACAAAAGAAGCAACCAGTACAAATGTAAAAGCGAACTTTTGCCACATATCAAAAGCAGTTCCGGCAGTCTGGCGAATGAGTTCACTGTCACTAGCCATAATCAACTCTTTCAGTTGGAAAAGCGGAGCAAAAGAGATAGCGGAAATGATAAGAGCCTTCACCCAAAAACGAGTATGTTTTTCGGAAGTTACAAATAATTGTTTGCGTCCGATATACAACCCCATCAAGAACAAGCCGGCAGTCTGCCAGAAACGCCCTGCTCCCAGAGCCCAATATAGACTGGCTTTCTGACCAAAGGTCATATTCTTACCCAAAAACTCCCACAAATTCCCCTCTTTGGTATATTCCGCCACTTCTTTATACATCGCGCCCACTCCCCAATCGGGCAAAGTATGAGAAGGATCAAACAGACCTACTATATAATGATACCACTCAACGGGCTGCAATAAAAACAAAATAGCCGTAACTAGTATGGCACAGTCACTCCACTTGCGCACCACGAACAATACGATTCCCACTACCGAGAACAGCAACAACACATCTCCTGCCGGAAAAAAAGCTGCATTCAGCGTAGCAAAAGCTACCAATAACAGCAAACGCCACAGAAAACGATAACCAAAATCTTTTCCTTTACGCTGTTGGTTAGCCGACTGAATATAAAATGTAAATCCAAACAGCAAAGCAAAAATGGCATACGATTTTCCAGCCAATAAAGTAAATGTAACATTGAATACCCCGTCATTCAGTATATTCAACCATGCAGGCTGGTCTACCGGATAAACCGGAAAGATGAAATGCTCCAAACTATGCACTAAAAGAATTGCCATGACTGCAAATCCCCGTAAAGCATCCACCACCTCAACGCGTGGCAGTTTTTCTGATAATTGTTTTTCCATGAACTAGTTATTATTGTTTATTTAAAATTCGTTTTACCCAGCGGTTGGCCGGTTTCTCAAAATAATAATAAGAAAGCAGACTCAGCCCGATAGCGACTGCAAAGATAAGCGGAATACTGATATACAGACTGATATGCCAATCGTATGTTTGCGCCAACTGCACATAAGCAAATAATATCCACTATACTCTCCTCTTCGGTGCTATTCCTGCTCTACATATCCGGGGGAGCGGTGAGCAACATTGGATAATAGACTACAGACAATATCATCAGAGTTTTGACAACTCTTACCAAAAACTGTATATTAAAAAGAGAAACTGATTTCCTACAATATTTCCTTTAAATTCCAAGCCTGTATATGCCTGACCCCTTCATTGGAAGGGAATTGTACCTCATCCATGGAAACGACATATTTTTCATAATTATCACCTATCGTCAGCAAAGGAGCATATTCCCGTTCCATGGTTTGTGCCGTTTCCAACATGTAAGTTGCTTGAAGATAAATCACTCTATCGTCCTTCATAGCAACAAAATCAACTTCTTTATCCCGAAAAGAACCTGTATATACAATATAGCCTAAACGACGAAGTTCCAAATATACTGCATTCTCCAACAAATACCCGACTCCATAAGCAAAGCCCGGATAAAGAAAATTCTTAAAGGACAAGTCATTCAGATAATACTTGCAATTACCTGCCACCACATCCTTTCCTTTTATATTGTAACGTTCTGTTTTATAAGCAAGAAAAGCTTCTTCTATATAACCTAGATAATTAGATAAGGTATCATAACTCACCTTCCGGTTCTTGGATTTAAAGAAATTAACAATATGCTGAACGGAAAACAGATTGGACGCATTATTCACCAAATAAATAAAAATATCATCCAATAACCTTACATCACGAACGGGTTTACGCTTCACTATATCACGCAACAAAATCGTATCTTTCACAGAAGCGACGTACTGTTTTTCTGACTCGACAGTGGGCAGGTTGTACAATTCGGGCAAACCGCCTTTCTGTAAATAGGCCAAATAAGAAGCCCGACCGGCAGGTTGCTGCATCAACTGTAAATATTCAGCATAACTATAGGGGAATATATGAAATTCTACATAACGACCCCACAAAATTGCCAATCTTGTCGGTATAAGATTTCCGTTCCAGTCCCAATTGATACGTATTTCCACCCCAAAGGTTATACTTTTCTAAAGCTTTCCATTTATCGTCCATACTCGAATCTTTTCCCACAAAGATAGTTTTTTTCGAGTATAATCGAAAAAAAAGCACTGTTTATTTCTTTTTTCGAGTATAATCGAAAAAACGTATCTATCTCAAACTGAATTAAAGAAAACGAATACAATCCGGCAGTATGTAAAATTTAACAAATTACTTAAACAAGCAAACTATTATTTTCCTACATTTGTTACCAGTGAAACTTTAAATACGAAAGAACATGAAAGCAAATCCTGTATTTAGTTTATACATCCCTACCAAATTAGTATTTGGTTGCGGAGAAATCAAGAAATTATCCAGTGAAAAATTACCGGGAAAAAAGGCACTGGTCGTCATCTCATCCGGAACTTCCATGCGGAAATATGGATACTTGGAGAGAGTACTTGCCCAATTAAGACTGAATAATGTAGAAACACTGGTTTACGATAAAATCCTTCCCAACCCCATCAAAGAACACGTCATGGAAGCAGCCGCCATCTGCCGGGAGGAAAAGTGCGACTTTGTAGTAGGACTGGGAGGCGGAAGTTCCATCGACTCAGCCAAAAGTATAGCTGTTATGGCCTGCAACGATGGTGACTACTGGGATTATGTATCAGGGGGTAGTGGTAAAGGACGCCCTGTTACCAAAGCACTTCCCATTATCGCCATACCTACTACCGCCGGAACCGGAACAGAAATGGATCCATGGACAGTGATTACCCACGAAACGGCTCAAGAAAAGATAGGCTTCGGTTGTCAGCTGACCTTCCCTACCTTATCTATTGTAGACCCGGAACTGATGGTTTCCATTCCTCCGTACCTCACCGCCTATCAAGGGTTCGATGCATTCTTCCATGCCGCAGAGGGTTTTATCGCCAATTGTGCAACACCCATCAGTGATCTTTACGCCTTAGAAGCCATCCGTCTGATCTACAAATATCTGCCAGTAGCCGTAGCCGACGGAAAGAATTTGAAAGCGCGTGCCAAAATTGCTTGGGCCAGCACCTTGGCAGGCATGGTGGAAGCCACTTCAAGCTGCACTTCCGAACATTCATTAGAACATGCCATGAGTGCTTATTATCCACAACTTCCTCATGGAGCAGGACTCATTGCCTTGTCTGAGGCATACTTCGAAACTTTCCGGCATGACTGTACAAAACGTTACATGAAAATGGCTGAAATGATGACCCAGAAAAAGAGCAACCGTCCGTCCGATTTCATTGATGCATTGATTACACTGCAAAAAGAATGTAAAGTACATTCTATCAAACTGAGCGAATTTGGTATCCAATCCGAAGATTTCCCCAAATTCCTGCAAAATGCAAGAGATACGATGGGAGGACTGTTCACTCTCGACCCACGCCCGATTACAGACGAAGAAATCCTGCATATCTTTAAAAATTCTTATAAATAATGGATAAAGAACTAGACCTTGCCGTAACCTGTTACGGCAAGGTAAAACCATTGAAATATGATTTGGTCCTCCTCCCTTGGGGAGCTACCGAACCGCATAATCTGCACCTGCCTTATCTGACAGACTGTATTCTAAGCCACGACATCGCACTAGATGCTGCAAAACTGGCAAAAACACATTACGGTATTCGTTGCATGGTCATGCCTTACGTCACTGCCGGTTCACAGAATCCGGGACAACGCGAGCTGGATTTCTGCATCCATTATCGCTATGAAACGCAAAAAGCGATTTTAAGCGACCTAGTTGCCTCTCTATACGCCCAGGGATACCGCAAAATGGTCATTATCAACGGACATGGCGGCAATACATTCAAAAGTATGATACGTGACTTGTCACTGGACTATCCCGACTTCCTGATAGCCAGCAGCGAATGGTTTGCCTTTATCCCTGCTAAAGAGTACTTTGATGAACCGGGTGACCATGCAGATGAATTGGAAACTTCTGTTATGATGCATTATCATCCGGAATTGGTAAACCTGGATGAAGCCGGAGATGGAAATTATAAGAAGTTCGCTTCGCAAATGCTGAATGAAAAAGTGGCATGGATTCCGAGAAACTGGCAAAACGTTTCGCAAGATACCGGTATAGGCAATCCTAAAAAAGCAAGTGCCGGAAAAGGGAAGAAATACGCCGAAGCAGTCGTCGCAAAATATGCATTACTGTTTGAAGAGTTGGTACATAAAGAACTTTATTAATGCCTCATCACTCAAGAAGATCATCTGACCTTTTTAAACGATGGTCTTCTATGTTCATATCACCTCCGCTTCTTCGTTATCAGATACATTTTCAGCTACCTTAGTTATACTTGCCATTTCAAAGTCCATACATATCCATATAAATATATGTATAACCATCGACTATGAAAAGAATAAATGTCCCCATGTGCCCATAAACAAACCACTCCCTGCACTATCTGCACAAGGATACTTCTCCAAATAATTTATTTCATCTCCAAAGGCTGAAATAAAATTCATTTAACAAAATAAAGAGATTTCCTTTATAGGATAAGTTCTACCAGAACTACATTTTTAAATTAAGATTATATCACATCGCAAATATAG
>ERZ1027013.615-NODE-615-length-12648-cov-6.328913_pt1 | contig 12648 bp, 9 predicted proteins | sample MGYA00519446_ERZ1027013 | MGnify/ENA primary metagenome ERZ1027013 (study PRJEB26926, sample SAMN06164699) | human gut metagenome | biome: ENVO:00009003; feature: ENVO:2100002; material: ENVO:00002003 | host: Homo sapiens | place: USA | collected 2012 ... | reverse complement strand
GAGATCAGCCTCGGTCTCGTGGGCTCGGAGATGTGTATAAGAGACAGGCTGTGGGCGGAATGCGGCGGCTGTCGTTGGGGCTGGCATCGGTCAGCAGGATCATCAGGTGGCGTGGGGCGGGGCCGGGGGCGTACCGGATCAGATCGCCCGCTGCACGCAGCGCCAGACCGTCACGGTTCCAACCTGAGGCGAAGTACCGGAAGATGTTCAGCCGGTTCTTGTCCGCAAAGCCTTTCAGCACCCGCAGTACCGTGTAGCCCCGCAGGCTGCTAAAGGCGCTTACTCGCACCGGAATACCGCAGTTGGCCAAGCTTTCGGCCAGAATGACACCCTGCGCCGCAATCACCTCTTGACAGTGCAGGCGGGAGGCGGAGGCGTCCAGCAGCAGATCCACCGTAAAGGCGGGGCAGTTTTCCTCCTCCGGGCATAAAAACACCCTGTTATCGTTCAGGTAAGGGGCGCGCCACACCCGCCCGGCGCACAGGTTACCGCTGCGCGCCACCCGCTGGTCGGGCTGCTGATGCACCAGAATACAGTTGCGGATCTGTTCGGTAAGGCGCAGCACCACGCTGCGGTGCAGCTCCTGATTTTTTGCATAGTAGGCGCGGTTGCGTTCGGCCTGCAATTCTGCCTGCTGTGCCAGCTGCCGCGCTTCCGGGGTGGGTGCCTGCGCCGGGCTGGGTACACCGGCGCTGAACCACAAATGACAGCCCAGATGCACCCCAGTGCACAACTCCTGCTCAGTCTTGCGCAGCTGCTCTGGCGGATAGAAGCAGCGCCCGAAGCAGCTTTCAATGTAGGCGCGATCCTGTGCGGCGCGTTGCTTCAGGGTAATGTTTGCCCGGCGCTTGTTCACCGCCAGCCCGCTGCCAGTGGCATCCACCGCACCGGAATGCTCCACCGTCACCCGGTCGGTCTTGATCATCTGGGTGGGCATGGTTTTGGTGGCAAGCTTTGCCCAAAAGCCTTGCAGCCGCAGATGCAGTGCGGGCTTCTGGCGCACCTTGCCGTCAAACAGGGCGAACTTTGCAAACAGCGCCAGCAGGTCGTTTTTGAGCAGCGCCGGTTCCGGTACGGTCTCCGGTTCCAGCGCGGCGGCAAGGCTGCTCTCGTAAGGGGTCATGACCGGGGCGGTGTGTCCCAGCACCTTGCGCCAGCGCGCAGCCTGCATGGTGTACACCAGCTGGTTTTTCGCCATCCACTCCTGCCGCGAAAGCTTGTACTGGATGGCAAAAAAGTAATCCGCGTGGGCAAACCGCAGTGCTTCCAGCACCGGGCGGCGGGGCAGCTCCAGCCGGTAGGCGGCGTTTTCTAAGTACAGCCACGCCATATCGTCCAGCATGGGCTGGCGTGTGTCGCCCTCCCAAGCGGAAAAAATGTCCCGGATCAGCGCATCACCGTAGTATTTATGCACCAGCCCTACGATGCAGTTCATGTAAAAATCAATGGTGCCGTCTGTGTTATGGGCCAGAAACAGCGGCTCAAAGCCGTAGGCTCCGGCAGCGGCCCAGACCTGATTGGCCGCACGCCGCTCCTGCGCGGTGTAGCTTTGGGCGTCCATCAGGCAAACAGCTTTCCGGCATCCAGCTTGGCCGGGATGCGCGCGGCGATCACGTCCCGGATCAGCCCCTGCTCGTAGGAGTCAAAGGCCTTGTTGGTGATGCCCATATCCAGCGCCGCCCCGGCCGGGATGCCCCGCCGAATCAGCCGCAGCGCGTCCAGCATACCGCGCAGATCCAGCGCTTTGGTGGAAATCTCGGCACTGTCGCACTTTTTCTGCAGGTCCAGAAACAGCAGTGCAAACTGGTGCACATATTTTGCGGTAAGATCCGGGAACTGCGCCCGCAGCAGCTTTTCCAGATTATCCTGCGTGATGGTAGGCATCTGCACCACTGCAAAGCGGGAGGTAAGCGCCTCGTTCAGCTCCCGGGTGCCCGCGTAGCCGTAGTTCATGGTGGCAATAAAGCGGGTCTCCTCGGCCAGCGGGATGCGGTCGTAACCGGGTACGTCGATGGCGCGGCGGAAGTCCAGCACCGCGTGCAGCACCGCCAGCGCCTCGTTTTTGGCCATGTTGATCTCGTCCAGCACGCCGAAGCCGCCGCACTGTGCGCAGCGGTACACCGGCCCGGGACGGAACACCACCTGCCCGCCCGCAAAGGTATCCATGCCGATCAGGGAGGCGGCATCCATGTTTACATGAAAAGAGATGTCCCATGCGGGGCGGCCAAAGGCGGCGGCAAGGTTTTCTGCCAGCACGTTTTTGCCGGTGGCCTTGCCGCCGGCCAGCAGCAGGTTTTCGCCGCAGAGGATGGCCGCCAGCGCCTGCTCCCACACCTCTTTGCCGTAGTAGGTAAAGGCAGGGGCGGGGATGCGCGGGCGCAGCGCCTCGCTGAGCGGATGGGCGGCGCGGTATTCCTGCACCGCCGTAAGCAGGGCAGGGTCCACCCCTTCCTGCCGTAAGGTATCCAGAATATCCGACATTTGTACAAACACCTCGATCTTGTGACCGGGCGGGAATGAACTGCCCGGTTTCACGCTTATCATAGCACAATCGCGGCCATTTGTGTAGGGGGCGTGCGGGGTAAAAACACAAAGAGGGGCAGCCCCAAATGGGGCTGCCCCTCTTCACATGAAAAAGAAGAAACGCTTAGAGTATGCCGGAGAACTGCGCTTTATCAGGCGTTCTCCAGACCAGCCATCTGCTTGACAGCCTTCATGGCGTAGGTCAGGGTACGACCCATAGCCACACCGGCCATCAGGCAGGGGTAGTTGTTGGCAAAGAAGCTGCCGGACATATCGCCGGTGATGTACAGACCCTCCATGGGCTGATTGTTGGTGTCCAGAGCCTGACCCTTTTCGTTGATGGCGATGCCCTGCTCAGTGGTCAGCAGGGAAGCACCCAGCCAGCAGCCGTAGAAGGGCGCGGTGCGGATGGCGCTCAGGCGGTAAGCGGGTTTGCCGAAGTCCTCGTCGTTCTGCTTGTCGTACAGCTCGTTGTAGCGCTCCACGGTAGCAAGGAAGGTATCCTTGGCAGCGCCGGTAAAGCCCATCTTGTCGGCCAGCTCGTCCAGCGTATCGCACTTGAACAGTGCACCGGCCTCGATAGCCTCGTCCATCTTGCCCTGAATGTACTTCTCACCGCCGTTGCGGGTCTGGGCAGAGCAGCCGATGGTGTGGAAACGCTTTGCGTCCTCCAAAATGTTGGCATCGCAGATTTGTGCGTAGACGCGGCCCGGCTGGTGGGCGGCAGCGTAGACGATATCGTTGTAGGGGCAGCTCTCGTTGGCAAAACGTTCGCCGTTGCGGTTCACCTTCAGGAAGGGCTGGGTACCGGGGTTGTACTGGCGGATCTTACCGGGGAAAGCCTTGCCGCCAAAGGCGGAGTCGCTGTCCACATAACCGGCATCCACACCGGGGGCAACGATGCCGCGGTCAAACAGCATGGGAGCGGCTTCCTTGTCCAGATTAGCGCCTGCCCACACTGCTGCACGGATACCGTAGCCCTTGTCGGCGGGGGAGTAGGAGCAGGCGGTGGTCACGCTGGTGCCCAGCGGGTCCAGCTGCTCCATCATGTAGGGGTTGCCGGGGAAGCCGCCGCAGGCCAGCAGCACGCCCTTGTTGGCGTTGTAACGGATGAAGTGGTCATCTTCGGTGCTCTGGGCGATGACGCCGGTAATGCGGCCATCGCTGTTCTTTTCCAGCTTGGCAAGGCTGGTCTTGAAGTCTACATCGTAGCCCAGCTCCTGAATGTACTGCAGCAGCAGCTCGTTGCGGGGCAGACCGGATGCGCTCTCGCTGGCCATGTAGTTGTGCTCCTGCACAGGGTAGAGGTAGTCGGTGTTGTGCTCGGCATTCTCTGCGGGCCATGCAGCCTCGCTGCCGGAGGTGAAATCGCACACCCAGCCGTACTTATCTTCCAGAATGCTGCGCATAAAGTCGTGCATGGCAGCAGATTCGTTGATCCAGGTTTTGACAACGCGCTGGTCGCACTTGCCGGAGGCGTAGCGGGAGATCTCGCTCAGCAGCTTTGCCTTATCGGTGGCGGGTTCGCCAGCTTCCTTAGCGGCAGCAGAATCAACAGCGCCGTACCAGTGACGGGTGTCCTGCACGTTGGCGTTCTGCTCGATAACACGGAAGTTCAGGCCGTTGGCAGCCGCATAGGCGGCAGCGAACATACCGCCATTGCCAGCGCCCACGATCAGGATGTCGGTGTCCACGGTCTCGGTGATGGCGGCCTCGTCGATGTCAGGCTCTTTGCCCAGCCAGTCGTTCTCATCGCCGGTGGGCAGCTGCACGCTGGAGACCACGGCCTCGCCCTTAGCCTGTGCGTAGCAGCTCTTGGCAGCCTTCATCACGGCGTCGGAGGTGATGGTAGAACCGGAAACACCGTCGATCTCGGCAGAACCAGCAGCCAGCAGCTGCTCGCGCAGCTCATCGGCAGCGGCAGCGCCGAAGGAAGCGGTCTCGCCGGAGGTATCCACCACCACGTCGGTGACAGCGCTGTCGGAGAAGGTCATAGTGACCTTGACGGTGGAGGAAATACCCTCGGCAGTGCCCTCGTAGGTGCCGGGGATGTACTGACCGGCAGCACCGGAAGTGGAGGCAGAACCGGAAGCGGAATTGCAGGCAGCCAGAGCACCGGCGGTCACACCGCTCATGGCGGCGGCAGCGGCGATCTTGATAAAGCCCTTACGGGAAATTTTGTTCATAGGTACGCTCTCTTTCTTTTTGTTCTTCTTTGTGTTCCTTCTTATCGTGCAGCAAAGTAAAAGGCACTTTGCGGAATCCTTAACAATTGTAGCGTAGAAGGGCACTATTTACAATTCGAGTTTTGAATATTATAATTAAGGAAAACCTAATGTATTGCGGGAGGGAGAAAAGCATGAACGAGAGCGCACTGGAAGGCTTTGTAAAGATCGTGGAACTGAACAGCTTTTCTGCGGCGGCAGAGGCACTGTATCTTTCCCAGTCGGCACTTTCGCAGCAGATCCGCACGCTGGAAGGGCAGCTGCAGTTCGAGCTGTTCCAGCACGTGCCCCGCCGGGTGGTGCTGACCCCGGCGGGACAGGATTTTTACCCCAAGGCAAAGCAGCTGGTGGCTCTGTATCAGCAGGCGTTGCGCCACGCCCGCGCGGTGCAACAGCAGGAAAAACCGCCGGAACGGCATCTGGTGATTGCAGGCTGCCATGAGGCAATGCGGATGTTCGCATACGACTTGTTTTCCCTGACAAGTGACTTGTGCCTGCAGTATACCTCCATTCTGGGGTGGTGTGCCAACCGCAGCGAGGTCTGGCGCAGCCTGAAAAAAGGGGAGATGGATCTTTCCTTCCAGCTGGAAAGTGCAGAGTTCTACGCGCAGGGGCTTACCTTTGTGCCGCTGTTCTATATGCCAGAACTTTGCATCCCCATCCACCCGCCCGCTGATATGCCGGTGGGCAGATTGACCTTGGAACAGGCATTGCAATATCGCTGGCTACCCATCAAGGAGATGTACCAGACTGTCTACGAAACAAGCCTGCTGCAGGAGGGAATGGACCGAGGGGTGGAGTTTACGCCGGTGGGCGGTATCCGCAGTGCGGCCTACGGCGACCCGGCACTCAAGATGGTCCCGGCGGTCTATTACCGCAGGCCGGACCTCAGTTTTGTGCGGGTACTGGACTGGGGCAGGGGACACCGCTTCGGCGTTGTGCTGGGGCAAAAGCGCGAGGATCCGGTAGTAATGGCCTATGTCCGCGCCTTGCAGCAACAGCTGCCGCCCCTTGCGGAAAAGTTGTTCGGCCTGAAGCTGGAACCGGTGGAGGAATCATAAAGAAAAGACGAAAACCCTCTCAGGCACCGACAGATGTAGAAAAGCTCCCCCCTCTCGGGGGGAGCTGGCATCGCGCAGCGATGACTGAGAGGGTAAAACAAAGAGCACCTATTGCCCTAAAAAGGCGACAGGTGCTCTTTTTGCAATTATATTGTGACGACAGGTGCTTTAATCCACCACGTCCTCAAACTGGCTGTTGTACAGGTCAGCGTAGAAGCCGCCTGCCTCGATCAGCTGGTCGTGGGTGCCCTGCTCCACAATGTCGCCGTCCCGCATCACAAGGATGAGGTCGGCATCCCGGATGGTGGAAAGGCGGTGGGCGATGACAAAGCTGGTGCGCCCCTCCATTAGGCGGTCCATGGCGGTCTGGATGCGCTGCTCGGTGCGGGTATCCACGCTGCTGGTAGCCTCGTCCAAAATCAGGATGCGGTTATCTGCCAGAATGGTGCGGGCGATGGTGAGCAGCTGCTTTTGTCCCTGACTGACGTTGGAGGCGTCCTCGTTCAGCTCCATCTGGTAGCCGCCGGGCAGGGTGCGGATAAAGTGGTCGGCGTTGGCAGCCTTTGCGGCAGCAATCACCTCTTCATCGGTGGCGTCCAGCCGGCCGTAGCGGATGTTCTCCATGATGGTGCCCTTAAACAGCCATGTGTCCTGCAGCACCATGCCAAAGCCTTCGCGCAAGGCGCTGCGGTCAAAGTCCCGCACATTGTGGCCGTTCAGGGTGATAGAACCGGCGTCCACATCGTAAAAGCGCATCAGCAGCTTGACCATGGTGGTCTTGCCCGCACCGGTGGGACCCACGATGGCTACCTTCTGGCCGGGCTGCACCGTGCAGCTGAAGTCGTGGATGACGGTCTTGTCCGGGGTGTAGCCGAAGCGCACATGGTCAAAGGTGACCTGTCCGTCAATGTCGGCGGGGTCGGCGCGGCGGGCAGGGTCGGCCAACTGCGCCTCCTCCGGCTCGTTCAAAAACTCGAACACGCGCTCGGCAGCAGCAGCCATGCTTTGCAGCATATTGGACACCTGCGAAAGCTGCTGGATGGGCTGGGTAAAGTTTTTGACATACTGGATAAAAGCCTGAATATCACCAATGGTGATAACACCGTTTGCAGCAAAAATGCTGCCCACGATGGCCACTGCCACATAGCCCAAGTTGCCCACAAAGTTCATGATGGGCATCATAAGGCCCGAGAGGAACTGGCTTTTCCATGCGGATTCGTACAGCTTATCGTTGGCGGCGTTGAAGTCTGCCAGTACCACGGCTTCGCGGTTAAACGCCTTGACCACATTGTGGCCGGCGTAGATCTCCTCGACCTGACCGTTGACCACGCCCAGCGTAGCCTGCTGTGCCTTGAAGTACTTCTGGCTGAACTTGACCACCACCAGCACCAGCGCCAGCGATACCGGTAAGATCAGCAGGGCAATCAGGGTCATGCGGGGGCTGATGGAAAACATCATCACCAGCACACCGATCATGGTGGTCACGCTGGTGATCAGCTGGGTGATGCTCTGGTTCAAGCTCTGGCCCAGTGTGTCCACATCGTTGGTGATGCGGGAGAGCACCTCGCCCACGGTGCGCTTTTCAAAGTACGCCAGCGGCAGGCGGTTGATCTTTTCACTGATCTGGCGGCGGAAGTCGTAGCAGACCTTCTGGGAAAGGCCGGTCATCAGCCAGCCCTGAATAAAGCTGAAGGCGCTGCTCAGCAGGTACATTCCCAGCAAAAACAGCAGAATGCGGCCGATATACACAAAATCGATGCTGCCGGTGCCGCGCAGCCGGGCGATCCAGCCGGTGGCAAGGGCGGTGGTGGCTTTTGCCAGCACCTTGGGGCCTGCAATGTTGAAGATGGTGGACAGAACAGCAAACAGCATGGCTGCCGCAAGGGGCAGCTTGTAGTGGCTCATAGTGCGGATGAGCTGCCGCAGCGTGCCTTTAAAGTTCTTGGCGCGCTCAGTGGTGGGACGTCCGGGTCTGGGCATATCACTCACCCTCCTTTTCTGTATTCAGGGTATCCAGCGCCAGCTCCTTCTGGCTCAGCTGGCTGCGGGCGATCTCCTGATATTCCGGGCAACTGACCATCAGCTGGGCGTGGGTGCCCTTGCCCACCAGCCTGCCTTCGTCCAGTACAAGGATCTGGTTTGCGTGCAGCACGGTGGAAATGCGCTGTGCCACAATGATCACGGTGGCGTTGTCGGTCTGTGCCTTCAAAGCGCGGCGCAGGGTTACATCGGTCTTGTAGTCCAGCGCCGAGAAGCTGTCGTCAAACAGATAGACCTTGGGGTCCTTGGCAATTGCCCGGGCAATGGAAAGCCGCTGCTTCTGGCCGCCGGATACGTTGGAGCCGCCCTGTGCAATGGGGCTTTGGTAGCCCTCGGGCTTTGCCTCGATAAAATCAGTGGCCTGTGCAATGGCGGCGGCTTTGTGCACCTGTGCGTCGGTGATATCCTCGCCGCCGAATTTCAGGTTGCTGTCAATGGTGCCGCTGAACAGCACACCCTTCTGGGGCACATAGCCCAGCAGGTCGTGCAGCTGTGCCTGCGGCATCTCGCGCACGTCAATGCCGTCCACGGTCACCCTGCCGCCGGTCACATCGTAAAAGCGGGGGATGAGGTTGAGCAGGGTGGACTTGCCGCAGCCGGTGGAGCCGATGATGGCGGTAGTCTCGCCGGGCTTTGCGGTAAAGCTGATGTGCTCCAGCGCATCGCTGTCTGCACCGGGGTAACGGAAGCTCACATCCTCGAACTGCACAACGCCCTGCCAGCCAGTATGCGCCTGTGCAGCCTTTGCGGCGGCTTCGTCCGGGTCGTGGATGGTGGCTTTGGTGCGGATGACCTCGTCGATACGATCCGCAGCCACACCGGCGCGGGGCAGCATGACAGCCACCATGGCCAGCATCAAAAAGGACATGACGATCTGCATGGTGTAGGTGATAAAGGCAATCATTTCGCCCACCTGCATAGTGCCGGCATCCATGGCCTTGCCGCCGAACCAGACGATGAGCAGACTGGTGCCGTTCATGATCAGGGTCATAAAGGGCATCATAGCCACCATAGCGCGGTTGGTGAACAGCTGGGTGCCCATCAGCTCCCGGTTGGCCTTGTCAAAGCGCTGCTCCTCAAACTTTTCGCGGCTGAAGGCGCGCACTGGCATGATGCCGGTCAAAATTTCGCGGCTGACCAGATTCAGCCAGTCCACCAGTTGCTGCATCACCTTGAATTTGGGCATGGCAACGCTCATCAGGAAGAGCAGCAGCAACAAAAGCAGTGCCACGTCCAGCACCACGATCCAGGAAAGGCCGCTGCTGCTGCCTACAACATGCAGCACGCCGCCAATGCCCAGAATGGGCGCGTAGGCCACCATGCGCAGCAGGATGACGCAGACGAACTGCACCTGCTGGATATCGTTGGTGGTGCGGGTGATGAGGGAGGCGGTGGAAAAATTCTCGATCTCTGCATTGGAGAAGCCGATAACGCTGGAGAAGGTCTCCCGGCGCAGGTCGCGGCCGATGGCGGCAGATACCCGGGAGGCAAGGAAGCCCACGGCCACAGCCACGACCACCATCAGCAGAGTAAGGGCAAGCATCTGGCCGCCCACCCGGAACAGGTAACCCATCTGCACATTCCGTGCAACGCCCTGTGCCTCGTATTCCAGCTGCACCAGCAGCAAAGACTGGCTTTTCAGGTTTTCCAGCAGGGTGCTGTCCATCTGGCTCATGGCACTGTCCAGCTGCTTTTGCAGCATACTGCGGTCAAAACCGGGCATCTGGCTCATGGCGGCAAACTGGCTGCAAACGGTGTCCAGATCTGCTGCCGTGGGGGTAACGGTCTCGGTGTCGGTGTCCGCAGCGGCAGAGGGCATCTCGGCAAGGCCGGTCATGCCCATGCTGTTCTGCCCAGCGGGGGTGTTGGCGGCCTGTGCGGCAGCCATATACAGCACGATGTCCGGGGTGGTCACGGCGTCCTCCAGTGCGGTGCGCTCGTCCTCGGTCAGGTCAGAGCGCAGCTGCAGCACGCCATCGTCCTGCAGGTAGTACTGGTAGGCGTTTTGCAGCTTTTGTGCATCCTCTTCGCTCATCAGCAGGCTCAGCGTGTCCAGCGTGCTCTTGCGCAGCGTCTGGGGCAGGGGACTTTCAATGCCGCCCTGCTGGATGCCGGTGTCCACGATCTTGCTGGTGTAGTCCGGCAGGGCAAGGTCGCAGTACGCCTGCACGAACAGCAGCGCGAACACCACAAGGCAGACCGCCCAGTGCCGGGCCAGCTGCTTAAAGATCTTTGTCATGGTTCGTTTCTCCCTTCGGGTCAATGTTGCGCGCGGCATTTTCCGCAAGAATGGCATCCATCAGCGCGCCGCGCAGCGCGTCCATCTGGGCTACCTGCTCCGGCTCTAACCGTGCCAGCACGCTGGCAAAGTAGTCGCGCAGAGCCTGCTCACACTGGTGGCACAGCTCATACCCCTTGGGGGTGACGCGCACCAGCGTTTTGCGGCGGTCGGCGGGGTCCGGTTCCCGCACCACAGTGCCGTCCTGCTCCATCAGCCGCAGCCCGCGCGAGACCGCCGGCAGCGGCTGACGGATCTCTCGGGCAAGGTCGGAGACATAGATAGCGCCGTCCTTTCCGTGGCAGTTGATGGAATGCAGCAGGCCTTCCAGCATATTAAAGTGGCATTTGGGGCAATCAGCCAGCGCCGCCCGTATCCCGGCCTTGGATGCCTTGCTCAGCTGCCCGATAAAGTGGCACATCCCCTGAAAGCTGGGGGTACTTGGCTCGGACACGACAGTCCCTCCTCGTTTGCATTTTTCAAATACTTAACAGCTGTTAAGTATTAACGCTTGATAAGAATATTCCTTTTGCAGCCGGATTGCAAGAGAATGGGGAAATATTAAACAAAAATTCACAAAAAACTTGTAGGCTTTGTCAATGCGCAAACCGGCTCTCGCTGCATAAAAATAAAGGACAGGCAGAAACGGAGGGTGCGGATGGAGCAGGGATTCCAAGTGTTGTTACAGGTATTCGGCGGATTGGCGCTGTTTTTATACGGGACGGACAGCCTGTGTCGGGCGGTGCAGCAGGGAGCGGGCAGGCGTCTGCGCGGCCTGCTGGCGCGGTGCACCGCAAACCCGGCGGCAGGGCTGCTGAGCGGGGCGGCGGTCACGGCGGTGCTGCAAAGCAGCTCGGCGGTCACGGTCATGGTGATTGCCTTTCTGGCGGCGGGGCTGTTGCAGCTGCGGCAGGCGGTGCCGGTGGTGTTCGGAGCGAATATCGGCACAACGGTCACAGCACAGTTGCTGGCGTTCCGGGTGGAAAGCTGGCGGTATCTGCTGTTGTTTGGCGGGGTGCTGCTCTGTCTGGCCTGCAAAAACTGGCGGGGCCGCTGCGTGGGCGAGGCGGTGTTCGGCTTTGGGCTGCTGTTCGAGGGCGTCACCGTGATGCGCAGCGCCATGGAGCCGCTGCTGCAAAGCCCTCTGCTCCGGCTGGAGCTTGCCCGGGTGCAGCAAAGCCCCCTGCACGGACTGCTGGCGGGCGTTTGCATGACCTTAACGGTGCAAAGCAGTTCTGCCACGGTGGTACTGCTGCAAAGCATGGCGGCACAGCCCGGGGCAGACGGCGTGCACAGCCTGCTGGGGCTGACTGCGGCCATTCCCATTTTGCTGGGGGATAACATCGGCACCACCATCACGGCGGTGCTTGCCGCCATCGGGCAGGGAAGAGACGCCAAGCGGGTGGCGGCAGCCCACGCCATTTTTAACCTGAGCGGAGCGGCGGTGTGCTGCGCACTGCTGCAGCCCTTTGCGGCGCTGGTGCGGCTGTGCTCGCCCGCAGGGGTGGAGTGCGCCGTGATCGCCCGGCAGATCGCCAACGCACACACCTTATTCAACGTACTGTGCGCGCTGGTGTGGCTGCCCCTGACCGGGCAGATGGTGCGGCTGGTCTGCGCGCTGCTGCCCGATAAAAAACGACCGCAAGAACGGTTGTAAACCGGAGCGGGGAATGGTATACTGAAGCAGACGATACTATTATATATAAAGGACGGAATGCAATGAAACGGAAAATCGGCAGGCTGTGCATGGTGCTGGGCGCGGTGCTGATCTTATGCGCCGCCGGGTTGCTGGGCTACAACCGGTGGGATGCCGCCCGGGCAGAAAAGGCTTCGCAGGAAGTATTGGGCGAGCTGGAGCAGACCATGCAAAAGACCATTACGGAGCACCAGCAGGAAAACGAGACTGCAGCCCCGCAGCCGGTGTTGGACCCGACGCAGGAGATGACCACCGTGGAGGTGGAAGGGCGGGACTACATCGGGGTGCTTTCCATCCCGGCGGTAGAACGGGAACTGCCGGTGATGGCGCAGTGGAGCTACGCCGGGCTGAAGATCGCCCCCGGGCGGTACAGCGGCACCACCTATGGCGATGATCTTGTGATCTGCGGCCACAACTACGCAATGCACTTCAGCCCCATCAAGTGGCTGGCCATCGGCAGCTCGGTCTATTTTACGGATGCAGACGGTCTGCGCTGGAGTTACGAGGTGGAAAGCGTGGAGACTTTGCGCCCCACCCAGATCGAGGAGATGACCACCGCTACCGAGACGGACAGCTGGGATCTGACCCTGTTCACCTGCACCTCCGGCGGCGGTTCCCGCTACGCGGTGCGCTGTGTGCGGAAAGGCTACCCCGTCCGGGTGACGGACGCGGCAGAATAATGCTTTGCACAGCAGGATGATTTGGAAGGGCTTCCGCTTTGCTATAGCCATTATCAGCGGAAAATTTATTTTTAATTTCGGGATAGCGGAGCGTCTGCGGACGCTCCGCTATCCCATTTTCACAGGAGGGGGCGTGACGGAAAAC